>Ga0268356_10502_pt1 | contig 34396 bp, 26 predicted proteins | sample BioMet10_FD_194415 | JGI IMG/M metagenome (GOLD analysis project Ga0268356, IMG submission 194415) | Sewage microbial communities from Oakland, California, United States - Biofuel 10 (PacBio Assembly) | ecosystem: Engineered > Wastewater > Sewage > Unclassified | place: USA: California | collected...
TTTAGTTTTTCCATCACCAGCTTGTCGGTAACATAAGACTGATAATTTACCTGATATGAACTATCAAAGGCGCTGGTATAAAAACCATCGCGGTTACAGTATCCCAACAAGATTTCCTTTCCCGATTTTTCATCCATCATTTTCTGATTTATTTTTTGAGCATTTACGGTTAATACCGGTAAAAGCATCATCAAAAAGGCTATTTTATTCATCGGTTATTGATTATATTTTTCATTAATCAAATGGCCTGTATCCATAAAATATTATTTTGGTTTGCATTGGCACAACCATCATGAACATTTATAATGTTAAACATTAACCCCAGGCAAATAAAATTTTGGCAAAGATACTCATAGCAATCGAAAACGGGAGCATAATCTACCATATAATAATTAATGACTGATGACCCAGATTTTCAACAACCACAAAAACAATACGTAGCAGTTGCTTATTCATTTACAATTATTCGTCAATGGCATAAAGTTTTTTGCCTTTGGTTTCGGGGAACATCCATACCCAAATACCTGTGAGAAGGGCAAAAATTGCGGCCAATGATATGCCTCCTCCCAGACCGTATCGGTTTGCAATCAGCGAAATAGCTACCGGTGTAAAAAACTGGATACCTCTTGCCAGATTAAAAGCCGAACCCATAGCTGTGCTACGAATGCTTGTGGGAAATAATTCGGAAAACAAGGCTCCGTAACCTCCAAACATACCGGTTCCAAAACCTACCAGAAACATAAATCCAAGAATTACCGGCGGATAAACAATAACATATTCCCACATCAAGGTAATCATTACCAGTCCTAATGCCATAATGAAAGAATAGATGCTGTAAGCCGGACGCCTGCCTAGCTTATCGGCTACAAAACCAAAAAAGAAATAACCAAGGAAGCCACCCGTTTGTGTTACCAATATCCATAAAGCCGACTTTACCAGTGAAAATTCCCGCTGCTGGTGCAGATAACCCGGCATCCATGAATAGGTTAGCCAATAAGCCGACATGTCGAAGATTGCCAATACCAGGGCAAAGATGAACACCTTACGGTAAGTTTTTGAGAACAACAGCAGAAATTTACTTGTTTTGTCCTCAACAGTTGCTATTCGATTCGTTATTTTTTCTTTGAGTATTTGCCTGCGTTGCAGCCAAAGGTCGGATTCGGGCAAGCCTCTGCGGATGTAAACCACTAATAATGCAGGAATAACGGAAATAAAAAAACAAGCTCTCCAACCAATTTCGGGCGAGAGTATACCTCCAACTACCGATGCTAAGGCTACTCCCAAAGGAGCTCCGGTCTGCATGAATGCGCAATATCTTCCCCGTACTTTTGCAGGAAAAGTTTCGCCAACATAAGTCTGCCCGGTAGCCCATTCTCCACCCACACCAAGTCCTGTTATGATGCGAAAAAGCATAAATACCCACAAATCCGATGCAAAACCCGAACATAAAGCGCCAAGGCTATACGTAAGTATCGTCCATTGAAGTGTTTTTTTACGCCCAAATTTATCAGATAAAATACCAAAAATTACTCCGCCTATCGCCGTGGCGGCAAGGGATGCTCCAAGCAGATATGAAAGTTGCAAACTACTGAAATGAAATTCCTTTCCTATAGGAATGAGTAAAAACGTAAACAATAACAGGTCATAAAAATCGAAGACCCAACCTGCCCAGCTCATTGCTAATATGCGATAGTGAAGCCGGGTTGGCTTTTCGTATTCGTTGAGTAGTTTTGTAGCCATGATATTCTTTTGCTTTCACAATTAGAACGATTTCTAAAAATCTGTTTTTCAGCTAATATTCATTCATCAACTAAAAATTACACATCCCGATTCCCTGTATCACAGATAAAAAATCAGAAACAATATCCCAGCGATAGGTATCCACTCCGGTTATACAATTCTCCGTCAGCAGAATGTTGCATCAAATTGCTTAATCCAGATTTCCCATACAGGCCTAACTGAATTTTCATAAATTGAAAACCCACTCCATAATTGACGCCGGCTTCGTCGCGACGGAACATTTCGTCAAAATCAATGGATTTACCACCTGCTTGACCGGCAAAGTGATAACTGTAATAACCGCCAAGCAATAAGAAAACCCTTGGATTATAATCCTGTGTGCTGGAAACCAAAAGCAGGTTTACCGGCACACTAACCGATTGCATATGCAGGTATCCCAATTCATGTTTACCACCTTTGTTTTCGTAACAAATTTCCGGTTGAAGTACCAGATGATGATTTAATTTAATCTGTGTAAACAGACCAGCATCAAAGGCAAAAAGTTTTTTTCCCCGATAAAATCCATCTTTGTATTGATGATAATTGCTTCCTAAATTGAGCCGTGCACCCCAATTAAAAGCTGATTGTCCTTTTTTGCCTTTAACTATTTGTAATTTATGAATGGGCTGAATCGTATCGCGTATGGAAAGATTTTGCACAAGGGATTCAATATAATCACAGATTTTAGCCATACCTTCATAGTCGAGCAGATTGCTGTCGTCCTCTGGTTTATGATAGGGCGATTTTGTTCCGGTAAATACATGTACGGCAGGTATGCCTATATGTCCAAAATCACGGGTATCGGTGCGCATAACAATATTTTTAGTCTTTTTAATTATGCTTAATCCTTTTCCTTTATTCGCCTGTTCGGCAATGGCACTGCCATTCTCCATCGAACCTATGCCTAACAATTCCACCCCTTTATTTTCGGAATACATCCCCACCATATCAAGACTGAACATGATTTTAATTCGGGAAGGATCAACCACTTTTTGAGATATAAATTTGCCGGAACCTATCAATCCGCTTTCTTCCCCATCAAAAGCTACTAAAATCACACTTCTTTTCAACTGGTTGCGGTGAACCTGCAAATATTTCCCTATCTCCAACAGAGCTGCCACCCCGGAAGCATTGTCGTCGGCTCCATTATAAACTATTTTATTATCGCCTTCCATTTTCCAACCCAGATGATCATAATGAGCGCCAAGCACAATATATTCATTTTTTAAGTTTTCATCCGTTCCATCAATCACGGCTATCAGGTTATTTCCTTCAATCTGTAAGATACTCTGCTTGAAACCAAAACTATGCCGGTAATCGTTGCCTAAAGGTTGCAATCCTGCAGACTTCATTTCACCGATAATATACTGCACAGATTTTTCGATGCTTCTGGAACCAAAACCCCGACCTTCCATGGAATCGGCAGCCAAAGTATATACATGCTTTTTAAGGCGTTCAACGGTTGCTTTGTCCTGCGCACAGGTATAACCAAATGTAATAATACAAATGAGAGCGGTTAAAAGAGATTTTTTTGTCATACGGTAATCATTTTTAAATACTATTCAAGACGAAAATAACTAAAATATCAATTGGGAGTATTGTTTTTGGAGTAAAAAAATATCGGGAAAAACTTCCCGATATTTTTTACAAATCCAGTAAATTAGTTTTGAAATTAATTTCTGTAGCTTATTAGAATATAACTTTGAACTCCACACGTCTGTTTTTGCTTCTTCCATCAGCAGTTTTGTTATCAGCTATTGGTTTGTCTTCGCCATAACCTTTTGCTACCATTCGTGTTGTAGAAATACCTTTATCTGATAAATATTTTAACACTGCTTTGGCTCTTTTTTCTGATAATACCAAGTTTTTCTCAGCACTACCCTGACTATCTGTGTGTCCATTTATTTCAAGATTATACGTTGGATTATCTTGCATAACCTTTACCACCTGATTTAAGATATAATATGATGTTTTTTTGATTACATCCTTACCACTTTCAAACTGTATACCCGTTAATGCCTGCTCAAAGATCTTTTTCGTTTCTTTTTTCACTTCGGGGCAGCCTTATTTGCAGCTATACCAAATACGTCTGGGCATTTATCCAGATAATCGGGTATGCCATCTTTATCTCTATCTGTTGGGCAACCATCTCTATCGACGGTAGCACCTTTGGGTGTATTGGGGCATTTATCCAGATAATCGGCAACGCCATCACCATCAGAATCTACCGGGCAGCCGTCTTTATCTACGGAAACGCCTTTGGGCGTATTGGGACATTTGTCTAAATAATCCGGAATTCCATCTGCATCAGCATCCAACGGGCAACCCGATTTGTCAACTTTAACACCTTTGGGCGTATTGGGACATTTATCTTCGCTATCCTGAACACCATCGCCATCGGAATCAGGGCATCCGTTGAAAGCAGCAATACCGGCAACATCCGGGCATTTATCCAAATAATCGGCAATACCATCTTTGTCTTTATCGGTCGGGCAACCGTCTAAAGTTACGGAAACGCCTGCCGGTGTTCCCGGACATTTATCTAATTTGTCGGGCACCCCGTCTTTATCGCTATCTTTGGGTTTTCCGAAGCTAAATACCAACCCTAACGAATTCTGGCCATAGCCGTCTTTATCCTTAGCTACATGCCAATCCCTGCTGTCGTGGTCTGTAAAAAAATACAAAATTGGTATTGTAATGCCACCGAACTGGATAAATTACATTTAATACCAGCTCCTACAGGCATGACAAAATCAGTCCCTTCCATATAAATATGATCTGCATTGCCTCCATACACGGCAAATCCTGCCCCAGCAGCAAGATATGGCGCTAATGTTGCATTCTTTTTAAATATATAGCCGTTATCGAATTTATAACTTAACAACAACGCCCCATCTCCTTTTTGACCTCTAAATGTCTCCGCTTCATTCAAAGTCCAGGTTTTATGATAACCATAATCACCGTAGCTGCCTGTATCCCTATATTAAACGAAGAATTAAGATAACGGTTTAGGGATAAGCTCCCAAAACCATATAAGGCTTGTCGAATTGAAACAGGCTATTTCCATAATCACCATTGTATTGGTTAACGCCTCCCATCAACCCTATTCCCCATTTTTTATCGGGGGTTTGTGCATTTGTTATCCCGATTATCAGGAAAAATGCCAGTAAAAAGAAGTAGTGTTTTTTCATTGCTTTAAATTTTAATGATTAATAATTTTATCATCCAAAAATAGTAATAAAATTTGATTAAAAACCTATTTTTTGTTGAAATTTTTATCAAATTTTTTGTAAAATTTTTATCGTATGCAAGCCACCTGAATAAAAAAGATCAGATAAACCTGAAAAAGCTTAGCTTTCATGATAAATCATAACGACTCAATTGGTCATTATTAACCAAAAATATGGTGGTACAGATTCCTTGTAGTTCGCTTTGCAGCAAAGAATACCGGAGAAATTAAAGCTCTATAATTTTATTTTAATGGCAAATTTAATCAGATCAACGGTAGTATCTAATTCCAATTTTTGCATAATATGGTTTTTTATGCGATTCTACCGTACGGATGCTTATGAAAAGTTTGTCGGCAATTTGCTGGTTGCTCATACCTTCGGCAAACAGTTTAAGTATTTCCAATTCACGCTTCGAGAGCGAAGCCTGAGTTTTTTCGTCGGCTTCATCGCCGGTTTTCACCTTCTTAATATAACTTTTCAGAATAATATTGGAGATCGATTCGCTGAAATATTCTTCACCTTTGCAGATTGCATGGATGGCATCAACAATTTCTTTCTGGGTCGTATTTTTAGGAAGATAGCCTTTGGCTCCGGCTTTGATAGCATTGAATATAAAATCCTCGTTGGTGTACATCGAAAGAATCATGGTTTTGATTTCTGGATGCTCCAACGTCAGTTTCCGCGATATTTCTATACCCGAAATACCCGGCAGAGAAATGTCGAGAATGATGATATCCGGTTTCAATATTAGTAGTTCTTTAAACAATTCGTTGGCATCGGAAGCTTCGCCGACTACATCCAAATCTGGAATTTCTGTTAAAAGAGCTTTGATTCCGTCGCGTACAATCTGATGGTCGTCAACTAATATGATTTTTATCTTTTCCATTTCTATGTCTGAATGATTTTAAACTTTCCCTTGTTCTGATTTTTTTAAAGGTATTTTTATTGTAATGCTTGTTCCTTTTCCTAAATCGGAAGTTACCGTAAACGTTCCGTTGAGCAAGGTAACCCTTTCGCGCATGTTATGAATGCCATTGCCCATTTCGACAGTTCCATCACCAAAAGTAAATCCTTTTCCGTTATCCTCAATTATTAATTGAATAAAATCCTCGTCTTTAATCAATCTTACACTTGCTTTGCGTGCTTCGGCATGTTTTGCAACATTGATAAGAGCTTCCTGAGCGATGCGGTATAGATATGTTTTGGTTTTTTTACCGAAATTATCCGGTATTTTATCTGATTCAAAGCAACTATTATTTTATGACGTTCCGATATTTCATCACAAAGGTTGCGCAAAGCGGTTACCAGTCCGAATTCGTTAAGAACAGCAGGCATAAGGTCGTTCGACATGGAGCGTATTTCATCTATGGTATGATCGAACATATCCTTAATCTGGTTGGTAAGATAAATAAATTTGGAACGGTCGGTATGAATAAGTGTTTCGAGCTTGAGTTTGATGGCAATGAGTAACTGTCCCAGGCCGTCGTGCAATTCGCGGGAAATGCGTTGACGTTCCTGTTCCTGTCCATCAAAAACGGAACGCATACGTTTGAGCCTTTCCTTGCGCAGTTCCTGATCTTTTGCTTGTAATTGCTCTGTCATTTGATTAAACGATTCGGTGAGGGCACCTATCTCATCATTTTCCCTTACCTCGAGCAAGTTGTCGTATTTTCCTTGTCCAACCCGTGTTGCTGCTTCCTTCAGCTTAATAATTGGTTGAGTTATCCGCCGGGAAAAGAAAAAGATAAATATACATAAAACCAAAGCAACGGCTAAACTGATACCAATGGTTTGGTTTCTTATTTTATAGATGGGTATGATGGCTTCCCTGTAATCCATTTCGGCAACAATTACCCAGTTCAGACCAGGGATATTCAGTTTGTCGTAAGAAGAAAGAACTTTAATGTTGCGGTAATCGCGTATACGTTCAGTTCCATTTTTTCCCGCAAGGGCATTTAATACAGCCTGAGTTTTAACTTTGGTTTTATATGCTGAATGGGTACGAAAACGTGAATCGTTACGAATCAACGAATCGCTACCCACAAGATAGGTTTCCCCCGTTTGTCCAAGTCCATTGGGCAGATTTTTTTCGATCATAATATTATTAATAGCTTGCAAGGCTATTTCGAGAGTTACCATTCCGCTAAGGCGGTTATTTTTATCGAAGATAGGTGAGCAAACATAAATAGCCGGATTGACAGACTGACTGGAATTAAAATCTTCGATTTCCGTATGCAGCGATTTTCTGACCTTTTTCCAAAGCAGGGTTAGAGGTGGTGTGGCAATATTGGGAGAATAAAATATAGTAGAATCGGCATTAAGGCTGGTAGTCGTTGATAAACCATTTCCTTTTTCGTTGCATATAAACAATGTTTTATAATAACCGCAGGCGTTTAAATAGCGGCTCAGATAACGGTTACGCGAAAGCTAATCTGCAAAGGTTTATTCGTTTTATCGGGGGTTGAAAAGTGGCGGTTTAAAAGCAATAAAACATCCTGTATATCCTGAGAATTGGCAACAAGACGAATGTCCCGCTGACGATCGTTAATAAATGTTTCAACATGGTTTTTTTTGAGTACCCGAAGCGAAGTAAGTTGTTCGTAAGTACGGTTCATCAGGGCGTTTTTGGCTGTATAAAACGATAAAGAACCAACAATGACAATGGCTCCTATGCCAACAAATAGTAAATTAAGTATTAATTTTTGGGTAAGAGTAGAGCTGCGCATTTTGTTTTAAAAAAAGAGCTTCAAACTTACACGATTTTTTTGGATTTGAATCAGTTTCTTTTTATCGATGCAGAATTTGTTTTTGACTGGTCGAACAAAAAAGCGATGTTTAAATTTGTTGTAAATATCCCTGATTTGCGCAACACTTCGTTTGAATTCTATCTTCGCTACATTATAAAAGCGTTGCCGCCTCAAGCATATTGAATAAAGAATCTGTAAATTGCCTAATTTTGCAATCTGTACTCGTTTGGCGAGAAGCCAACACTCTTTTTAAACATTCGGCTGAAATGCTGAGGATATTTAAACCCTAATTCGTAAGCGATTTCACTGACTGATTTACTCATATCAAATACTTTTTCTTTGGCAATATCCATTAACTTCAACTGGATGTGCTCCTGTGCCGATTTTCCTGTCCCTTTTTTAATCAAATCGCCAAGGTAGTTTGCCGATAGATGAAGCTGATCGGCACAATATCGTACCGAAGGCAGTCCTAATATCTGGGGTTTATCCGATTGATAATAGCCATCAAGTAAATTTTCAAACCTTACCAAAATATCTTTGTTGACATTGTCCCTGGTTATAAACTGACGATCGTAAAAGCGCACACAGTAATTGAGAAGTAGTTCAATAGTTGTTACAATTAAGGTTTTGCTGTGTTTATCAATGGCATGTCTCAATTCAAAATCGATTTTATTTAAACAGTCAATCACAATTTCCCGTTCTTTCTCCGAGAGATGAAGTGCTTCATTCACTTCATACGAAAAGAACGTATATTCTTTAATGTTATGCCCAAGCGATGTGCCACGAAGTAAGTCGGGATGAAACAGCAATGCCCAGCCATGGGGTTGAATATACTCTCCCTTGCTATCAACGCCAAAAACTTGCCCCGGGCCAATGAATACAAGAGTTCCTTCCTGGTAATCGTAATAATTACGTCCATACCTAATGTCGCCACATTTGATATCTTTTAAAAACATGGTATAGAATCCCAAATTCATACGGGCATGTTTCATCGGTTTTATCTTCGAGAAGTCGATTACGCTTACCAGAGGATGTAGCGTTTCCTGACCCGCTAATGTGTTGTAGTGAGAAATATTTTCAATCTTTAATATTTCATCCATAACTTCTTTGGTGTTTAAATCAGGAGCAAAGATAGGCTTCTTTTTCGCATAAAATCAATGCTTACCATCAGAATCAGTAATAATGGTATAATATTCCGTAATCCGTATAACCGTCTATTAAATAATTGGGGAGACTTTTGCACCGTAAAATTTAAACGATAATAATAAAAGACTAAATATGAAATATTCATAAGGGCTATGTTCATACCAATCGAGAATGATATTTTATGAATATTCCCCCGAAAAACCGGGGTAGGCTATATGACCAATAAATTAAAAATTAATAACACATGAATAAGAACGTTTTAGTACTATCTTCCAGTCCACGAAGAGGCGGAAATTCCGACCTGCTTTGCGACCAGTTTGTATTGGGAGCGAAAGAGTCTGGTCATCAGGTAGAAAAAATTTTTCTGAAAGACAAGAAGGTAAGCTACTGTACCGGGTGCGGGGCATGTCTTAATGGAAAGAAAAGTTGCCCTCAAAAAGATGACATGGCCGAAATTTTGAATAAAATGATTGCTGCCGATGTGATTGTGATGGCAACCCCAGTTTATTTCTACACCATGTGTGGACAAATGAAAACCGTGATTGACAGAACTTGTTCCCGCTATACCGAAATCAACGACAAGGAGTTTTATTTCATCGTTACGGCAGCCGATAGCAACAAGCAGGCAATGGAAAGAATACTGGAAGGATTCAGAGGATTTACCTACTGTCTTGAAAATGCAAGGGAAAAGGGCGTTATCTATGGTACCGGTGCCTGGAATAAAGGAGAAATTATAGGCAAACCAGTGATGAAACAGGCATTTGAAGCAGGTAAAAATGTATAAATAAATAAAGGAAGTATTGCTAAGTGCCGTTACTTAGTTATTGCCTTAAGTGGGATATCCCCGAACATTAAATGCCATCAGGTGTTTAATGATGTAGCGCCGGAGTAATGAGTTAAAGAGTTAAATAATAATATTTAAAGATGAAGAATCATGAATTATAAAGAATTAGCAAAAACAGGAGAAAAAGTATCGGTAATAGGTTTAGGATGTATGGGAATGAGTGCTGCTTACGGTAAAGCAGATGATAAAGAAAGTATTGCTACATTACACTATGCATTGGATCTTGGAATTAATTTCTGGGATACGGCTGATGTGTATGGCAATGGCGCTAACGAAGAATTGATTTCCAAAGTACTTGTATCCAATCGTGAAAAGATTTTTATTGCAACAAAGTTTGGCTTCCGGATAAAAGGCAGCGGAGATGTTTTTGTTGGCGGAGAAACGTATGTTGACGCTTCACCAAACTGGATGAAGCAGGCCGTTGAGAATAGCCTGAAACGATTGAAAATAGAGACCATTGATCTTTATTATGCACACCGTGTAGATCCGAATGTTCCGGTAGAAGAAACGGTTGGAGCCATGGCGAAATTAGTAGAAGAAGGCAAAGTTCGTTACCTGGGTTTGAGCGAATGTACACCCGAAGATCTGAAAAAAGCACATGCCGTCCATCCGATTACTGCAGTGCAAAGCGAATATTCATTACTTACCCGAGGCGTGGAAGATGCCATTTTACCATTAACCAAAGACTTGGGAATTACTTTAGTACCCTTTGCACCATTAAGCCGTGGATTGATTACCAATAAATTAAATGTAAGTACTCTCGCTTCTACCGACTTTCGTGCAAATCTTCCACGTTACCAAGGCGAACATTTGGAAAACAACCAGAAACTGACTGCTGCCTTTGCCAAAATTGCTGAAAGTAAAAACTGTACACCTGCTCAGTTGGGTATTGCGTGGGTAATGGCGCAAGGTGAAAATATCATTCCGATTCCCGGAACAAAACGCCGAAAATATCTGGAAGAAAACGCAGGAGCAACTGATGTAGTGCTTACAGCCGAAGATTTGACCGGAATTCAGGCAATTGTAGACAACTATCCCAATATCGGTCCACGTTACAGTGCCCGTGAAAATAAATTTGTTAAAAAATAAAATAAATAAGGAGAAAAGAATATGTATAATTTTGATTTTTATAATCCGACACGGATTTTCTTTGGAAAAGACAGGCTTGACAATATTGACAAATTTGTTCCGGCCAATGCTAAAGTATTAATTACTTATGGAGGCGGAAGTGCTAAAAAAAGCGGCCTCATCGACAAGGTTAAAGCCAACCTCGGCAACAGAAAGGTTTATGAATTCGGTGGCATTGAACCCAATCCACACTACGAAACTTCGATGAAAGCTGCCGAAATTGTTCGCGACAAAAATATTGATTTTATGCTTGCTGTGGGCGGAGGTTCCGTGATTGACGGAACTAAATTTATTTCACTTGCTACTCATTATAAAGGCGATGCACGCGATTTGTTAAAGCATGGCTTTGCGCCAATCACTTCTGAAATGGTAGAAAAAGTAGTTCCGTTTGGTGTGGTGTTAACGTTGCCAGCTACCGGGTCCGAAATGAATAACGGAGCTGTAATCAGTTACGAACACGGAAAATTCCCCGTTATGAGTGAGTTGGCATTTCCTAAATTTTCAATCGTAGACCCTACCATTACTTTTACACTTCCTAAAATTCAGGTTGCTAATGGTGTGGTAGATGCATTTGTACATACGGGTGAACAGTATATCACATTTCCTGTAGATGCCAAGGTTCAGGATAGAATGGCCGAAGGTATTTTACAAACGTTGATTGAAATCGGTACTACTACGGTTAACGAACCCGAAAATTACGATGCCCGTGCAAATCATGTGTGGAGCGCCACCATGGCTTTGAATGGGATAATTGCCGTAGGGGTACCACAGGACTGGGCTACTCATATGATCGGCCACGAACTTACCGCATTGTTTGGCATCGATCATGGACAAACGTTAGCCATTGTTTATCCGGCTTTACTCGAGGTACAGCGCAAACAAAAACATGCTAAAATTTTGCAATATGCCGAACGGGTATGGCATATTGAAAATGGTAGCGAAGAAGAAAAGATTGATCTGGCAATTCAAAAAACCAGAGAATTCTTTGAAAGTTTGGGTATTAAAACCCGCCTTTCCGAATATGGCGTTACAGCCGGTAAAATCCCGGTTGTAGTTGAACAACTAAAGGCTCATGGATTAACAGCCCTTTCGGAAACCAAGGATATAACTTTGGAAGTAAGCCAAAAAATTCTCGAAAAAGCGTTATAATTCAATATTATTTAAAGCTATAGAAAAAAAGAAGCTCTGTGTTTTCAGGGCTTCTTTCATTTTTATTAAACCCAACTATTTCTTTATCGACAAGCACATTTGAATCCACACTGAAAACTAAAAGTTACAAAAAACTTTTCAGCCCATCATACTCCAATACACTTTGTAAGGGTTAACATTTCGATTGAAAAGAATCGATTATATTTATCGGACGGTATAATTCTATGAGAAGATATTTGAAACAAAAAATGTATCGGGAAATTTGGATTATTTGGATTTATTCTACCTTTGTACAAAGATGTAGTTTTAATCAGAAAATTACCGTAATCATATTTGTTGTACAAACTTCAGCAAGCCGTCTATGAAAACCAAAACTAAAAACTATCTGATTGTTTTAATAATAACTGTTTTAGGGTTATTGTTTCAGTTAAAGTATATTAATGAGTTTCCATCACATATTCATGCCTGGGCACAATCGGACAGATATGCCCTATCACTTGGTTTTGTAGAAAACAATCTCAATCTTTTTAAGCCACAGACTTTCGTATTGAACCACCAATTTCCTGATAATTGGAAAAACTCCTACAAAATATAGTATTACAGCCGTCGATTTTCCAATTCATGATTACATTCCCGCTGTCTTTATGAAAATTTCAGGCACACATTCTGTATGGATTTTCAGACTTTATATTCTGTTATATAGTTTTATCGGACTGTTTTTTTATTCAAGCTGTGTTATTTACAGACTAATGATTTTATTAAATCTATTTTTGTAGTATTATTTGCGGCCACATCTCCGATATTTGTCTATTATCAGGGCGGTTTTTTACCAACGATTCCTTCGTTGTCCAATGCAATCATCGGCATTTACTTTTATCTGAAATACCTTAAGCAAAATAATCAAAAGGATTTTTGGCTGACAATTGTTTTCCTTACCCTTGCAACGCTTAGCCGGACTACATTTGCCATCATTCTCATTGCAGTATTTGGCCTGGAATTCCTGAAAATGATCCGGGGAAAGAATAAATTAAGGCATAAATTATTCCCGGTTGCATTTTCCGTTTCTATCATCATAATTTATCAACTCTACAATGCTTACCTGAGAAAAACCTATGGTTCCATTTTCCTGAATCACATTTTACCTGCATCATCTTTTAAAGAAGCAAAGGAAATTATCAACATAGCATATACTAATTGGTCAACACAATACTTTTCAAAAATTCATTATTTGATTATTATTGGGAGTTTAATTTCTGCATTGTATTTTATTTTTAAGAAAAAAATCAACATAACTCACGTTACCGGTCAATTATGGTTGCTTATTTTAATAATATTCGTTGGTTATCTTGCATTCGCAGCATTAATGCTTAAACAGTTTCCCGCCCATGATTACTATTTTCTCGATACTTTTTTCTTTCCGATAGTCTTATTATTAATCGCTATAATATCCTACATCCCTAAATTTGATTTTAGGCATTCAAATTTATATATCTCTGGTATTGTCTTTTTATTGAGCATACCTTTGGTGGTTAATGCCGTTCATTCGCAAAAACAAAGAAGAAATACCGGTTATTGGGATAAAACAAATACAACCATTGCTAATTTTAAAGATTCAGATGCTTTTCTGGATTCTTTAAACATAAAACAAAATGCAAGGATACTTGTATTGGATGCCTGTGCTCCCAATATTCCGTTTATTCTTATGAACAGGAAAGGATATGCTGTGATGAGTACGTCAAAAGAAAATATTCAGGCGGCCCTGAAGTGGGATTATGATTATTTAATCATTCAGGATGCCTATTTTATTTCAGATATTTACGCGGAATATCCCGAAATTATCTCAACAATTAAAAAAATAGCTGATAATGGAAAGATATCCGTTTTCACGCTGGCAAAAGAGAAATCGAAACAAAGTCTTCTCGAATTCCTGCAGTTAAACGATAAAATTCCGGTTTTTGAGCAAACAATCACCTTTGACACCGTGGCTGACCAACACTGGCAAAACACTCAGTCAACATCGAAGTTGTATCACTCGGCTCCTAACTCGGCTTATATAACCCAGGAAATGACTTACGGAATATGTTATAAAACTTCGGATTTAAAAGCGATTACCGAAAAAAACAGAACCCTGCTCTTTTCCGCTTATCTTTATAAAGACACGTTAAATGATTGTGAAATTGTTGCTTCCATTAGTTCAAAAGGTCAAAATGTATATTACATGTCCTACAATTTAAAAGATTTGCTTAAAAAAAGCCATTCCTGGGAAAAAGCAGATGTTGTATTTCAAATACCGCACATTGATGATGATAATTATGAATTTGCTATTTACATTTTGAATAGCGGACGGAATAATTTTAATGTCGACGATATATCATTGAAACTATTTTAAAAAGGAATTGTTTTTAATCTGGCAAACCTATCTTTTCGATAAAAATATCCGTTTAAAGAACTAAATCCGTAAGGAGTTATTTTTAAAGCACCCAACAATTCAAACAATGAAACAAAACGTATCTTTAGTATTATCCGGAGGGGGCGCCAGGGGAATTGCCCACATCGGCGTCATTGAGGAATTGGAAAGCCGGGGATTTGAAATAACATCTGTCGCCGGAACGTCTATGGGTGCGCTTGTAGGTGCTGTTTACGCTTTAGGAAAAATGGAAGAGTTTAAAAACTGGCTCTATACTCTTGATAAAATTAAAGTCTTTAGTCTTATTGATTTTACACTCAGTTCCCAGGGTTTGGTAAAAGGAGATAAAGTATTCAAAAAAATGAAGGAGTTCATCTCAGATGCCAACATTGAAGACTTAAACATATACTATGCCGCCGTGGCTACAGATATTATTAACAAAAAGGAAGTGGTTTTTACCAAGGGAAGTATCTACGATGCCATAAGGGCATCCATTGCCATACCCACCGTATTCACGCCGGTAAAAAAAGAAAACGGATTGCTGGTGGATGGCGGCGTTGTAAATAATATTCCCATCAACCATGCCAAAAGGTCTCCCGGCGATATGCTGATAGTGGTGAATGTTAACGCCAATATTCCTTTCGATAAACCAGTCGTTCCCCCCAAAGAAAGGGTCGTAAAACGGTCAATTTACCAGCAAAAGATCAAAGATTTCTACAATCAGCTGCAAAAAAACAGATCTCCAAACAAGGATAAAAAGCTTGGTTATTTTGACTTGATCTCTAAAACCATTAGTTTAATGACCGATCATATCGCACAATTGTCGCTCGAAAAATACGCACCGGATATCCTGATCAATATATCCCACGAATCGTGTAGTATGTACGATTTTTACAAGGCAGAAGAATTGGTTGAAATCGGACGGCTCGCAGCCATTAAAAGTCTTAAAGAACATAAGGATAAATTACAATTAACTTAAGAACGTTTCGTTTCAAATCAGCTTTGTTTTCAGTTTACACCCGAAATAAAGGCAAAACCAACAATCATGATCATCGCACTATCTCTTATCATCATATCAGGCATCGCTGTGTTTGCTTTTCTTCATCAACCAAAGTTTGGTAAAATGCCAAGCGAAAAACGACTCGAAAAAATCAGGCAATCGATACACTATAAAAACGGAGCATTTCAAAACCTGAGTCCCACACCCATAATGACAGAAGGGATTAGCTATTCCAACGTTTTTAAAGATTTTTTCTTTACCAAAAATAAAAGGCCTGTCGATCGCATCCCTTCAATAAAGACTGATTTATTGAAATTGGACAGAAACAAGGACATCATGGTATGGTTTGGGCATTCATCCTACTTTATTCAAATCGACGGGAAGAAAATCTTGGTCGATCCTGTGTTAAGTGCCGCCGCTTCTCCAGTTCCATTTACCACCAAGGCATTCAATGGAACGGATATTTACACCACTGACGATATTCCGGAAATTGATTACCTCTTTATCACTCACGACCATTGGGATCATCTTGATTATAAAACCATCCTGAAATTAAAACCAAAAATCAAAAAGGTAATTTGCGGACTTGGCGTTGGCGAACATTTAACATGTTGGGGCTACAATCCGGATATCATTGTTGAAAAGGACTGGAACGAACAACTTTTGCTTGACAGTGGTTTTACCGCATATACCATTCCTGCACGCCATTTTTCGGGAAGAGGATTCCGGAGAAATTCGTCCCTTTGGACATCATTTGTTCTGCAAACGCCTACAATCAAAATCTTTATTGGATGCGACGGTGGCTATGACACCCATTTTGCCGAAGCCGGGAAAAAATTCGGAGAATTTGATGTGGCTATTCTGGAAAACGGACAGTATAACAAAAGCTGGAAATACATTCACATGATGCCCGAAGAAGTGTTACAGGCAGCCAACGATTTACACGCTAAACTCCTTTTCCCCGGCCATTCGGCAAAGTTTGCATTAGCTAATCATGCATGGGATGAGCCGTTAAAACGAATTACAGCCTTAAACACTAATAATCATCTGTCGTTGCTTACCCCTATTATTGGAGAAGAAGTAAATCTGAAAAACAATACGCAGATTTTTTCGCAATGGTGGAAAGACCTGAAATAAAAAACAGAAATCCAGACATAAACACCCAATCTTAAGACAATACTGTATTTTCACGCATCCGTAATATTATCTACTGAATAATCAGGTTATATTTTACTTACAAAATACGCCAGCCTATCCCATGACAAAACCATCGCCGTAACACCGTCCAGATCGCGCGGCTTGTCAATGATTCCGGCATCGCCTACAAACATACTGATAATCGGTTTTCCTTCTTCGCGGCTGTATTTCATTTCCCAGAAAGCGCCTTCCGATATTTTCAGATTTTTGGAAATCAAAGCTACTACTCCATCGCAAGCCTTGATCTTTGAGCAGCATTCTTCCCGCCATGTTGCCGACATGGGTTCCTTTTCCTCCAGGTAAACCAATTGATAAGGAACATTTTCTTTTTCTGACTCTTTCAGAAACTTTTCAAGCCATTCTTTATCTTCTATGGCATAGCAGATAAAAATTTTTTTCTTATCCATACTTTTACTTTTTTAAAAACGTATTACGATTAACAGCCTCAAAATGACCCGGACAATTTTACTGGCAGGCAACATAAAGGCTTTTAAATTTTGAGTGCAAAAGTATTTTAGCGTAATTTGCGATGAAATAGTGATTATTCATCATTTTTATGAAAACTATGCTACAAGATCTCATAGAAAAACATAAGGAACTTACCGATTACTATTTCTGCAACGTAAGTGAAGAAGATTATGCTGCCTTTGAGGGGCAGAAACAACTTTTGCTGAAAATTTCGGAGGTGGAAAACAGCGCTATGTCGGTATATGATATGCACCGGAAGGAATACCTGCTTTATCGTTCAAAGTTCAGCAAGGAAACAGGTTATCATCTGAACCCGGAATATCGTACTACTCCGGAATTTTTTTTAAAGATGCTGCATCCGGACGATCTGCCGTTTATTTTCGATACACAGATTAAAACATTTGAATTTCTAAACAGTCGTCCCGCCTCCGAAAGGAAAGATTATAAGATGGTAGTCGACTTTTGCCTGCGATGCAATAACGGATTTTATCTCCGTTTCGTCCAGCAATCAGTAATCATTGAGTTGGATAAAGATGGGAAGCTCTGGCTGGCGCTTATGCTTACCGATCTGGTGTCGGGGAACGTGCCGCATGAACCTCCGCAAAGGCAACTGATTCATGTAAAAACCGGTAAACTTTGCCTGTTTAATGATAATAACGGGCCGGAATCCAATAAATCGTTAACCAAAAGGGAAATTGAAATCTTAGGGTTGATTTCGCAGGGATACGATAGCCGGGATATTTCCGAGCGGTTGTTTATCAGTGTAAATACCGTGAATAATCATCGGCAGAATATCCTCAGCAAGACCAAAACAGAAAATACTACGCAGGCTTTGCTGTATGCCAAAAGGATTGGGATCATTTGATTGATGATAGACTCGGACAGAAGTTGGGTTACGATAGATAGTAAGTAGTAGGCAGAAAGCAGTAGGTAGTAGGTAGTGAAAAGCAGACTGTTGAATTCAGCATCATTTTATGGAATGTAATTGCTCATAATTTTACGCTTTAATATGGAATTACCGAGCTCTGTAAATAAATTATCGAGCTTAATAAATGGATTACCGAAAGACCGGATTAAGTTATAGAGCTTAATAATCTGAGTTCGGGTTAAGCAGCGGGAAATAATTGTAGCGCTAATCCGCTTTTTCCTGCGGAATCTGCGTCCTATGTAACATTCTATTTATCCAATTATTTAGGTGTATACCTAAGCGAGATTATAAAAGAAAACCATGTGAAGATTTTTCCCTGTTTAAAATAAAAAAGTGTCATCGGGCAGGTAAACCGATGGCACTTTTTTATATTTGTTTTTGAATTAATTTAGAAATTCACATTGGTTACTTTGTTGCTAACGGTAAATGATTTTCTGAAAGTTCCGCCCGAATAGGTGCCGCCGGTATACAATCCATTGTTGTTGTTTCCGGTGCAGGTGCCGCCAGTATAAATCGAATAGGTTGAACCACTCTGCAAGGCTGATGATGAGAATACAATAGAATTATATCTGCGTGCCGGCTGGAAGGTAACTACATCGTTTCCCGATGCATCCTGTATATGGAAAAGAGTAGTAGCCGACAGGTTTTGATTTGTCATTACCTTTACACTGTATTGGGTCGAACTATTGCTCGGTGCCTGAACCATATTTGAATTGGGCGCCGAAACAACCATAAATCCGCCATTGACATTGCAGATACCGTTGAAATCGAGTCCTACTTCCGGAGCCTGAGGAGGTCCGTGTACGACAATAGTTCCACCATTGACTGTTACATCGCCATTGCTGTCGAGCCCGTCGCCGCCGGTAGTGTTTACCACCACAAATCCACCGTTGAATGTCATCATACTACCATCGTTTTGTTCACCACCATTGCCAAATGTGGTATTGATGCAATCGTCAGAAGAATGAATGTTTACATCGCCACTGTTGATGGTAATAAAAGGAGCTTCGATGCCTTCTATAGAATTATTAATGGTGATGGTTGCATTATTAATGACAATGGATGTATCCGACTTGATTCCGTCATCAGCGGATGAAACGGTAATATTTCCATTATTGATAACTATAGCTCCGTCACTTTTGATGGTTTTTGCTTCGGCATAATTAGCATCATTACCTGTACCCGATACATAGATGGGTGAGCCAGTAGTAGTAACATTGATTACAGGTGAAGAACTATCTGTGCCAATATTAAGACCACTATCGGATGAAAACCCTTTACCACCCGAACCCGAACTTGACGTAATGATGGTTCCGCCTGTAATATTGATGATGCCATTGGCACTCAGGCATGTCGAAACATAGGCATCTGCTTCGCCGGAAGAATTGACATAGGTTGAACCGTTTCCGGTACTGGTAACATTGACGCTTCCGCTTGATATTTCGATATCGGTATCTGAAGAAATGCCTTTACCGGCTAATCCGCTGGTAACAATCGTAACATCGGCTCCGTTGATTGTTACGTTGCCATCGCATTTTATGGCTGTACAATACGAAGGATCGTATCCCGATCCAGATGGTTCAAGCACGGCATCTCCCGAATTATGAATGGTAACAGATCCACCGCTCAGGATAATGGCATATTTGCTTTTCATGGCTTTCGACTGGTCGCCGCTTACTGTTAAATTAAGAATTCCGCCCGAAACCAATAAGGTACTATCGCATGAAATTCCTTTTACATCATCGGACGAATTGGTGGTGGTAATATTTCCACCCGTAATGGTAACGCCGACATTATCACCGTCGATGCCATCACCGGTAGCGTTGACATTAATTGTACCACCGGAAATGTTTATACCATCATTGGCATGAATTCCATCTTTTGAAGCACTAACAATGGTAATAGCTCCGCCTTCAATATCGATGACGTCATCGCTGCATAATCCATGCTGATCGGAACCATTACCCGTAATGGTAAGGCTTCCCGTGCCTTTGAACACAAGATTTGCTTCACTAAAAAAGGTGCCATCCTGGTCTTCCTCTTCTCCATTACCATTAAGAGGTGGATCAGCATAAGTTACACCATCGGCCAAAGTATTAGTAGTACCGTCAACAAGAGTTACGGTAGTTTTTTTCTCAGACTGAACATTGATGGCCGGTCCGATTGGATTGGTGATATTTACTCCGTTTAATAATAAATTATAGCGTTTTTCGCTATAAATTTTGAACATGCCGTTGACTGTGGTTCCTGAAATGCTGTAATTGATATCCTTTGTTTCTGTGGTAGATGTTACGGTAACGTAGGCTCCATCCACCGCCACCGCCACGCCTTCGAAAGCCAGCGGATTGATCACCGAAGCTTCATTACCATTATAGGTAATGTAAATAGTATTTGAGTTGACACCAAAGGTAATACTGTCAATTTCGGAAGTGGTAAGTTGTAGCAGTGAATCACCAATCTGAAAAAAAGACTGGCTGCCATCTGCATTAAAATAGATACTATCCGTCATCGAAATCGGAACGCCCAGAGTCATTTTGTCCGATTTATGAATATACATTTTTTCCTGAGCAAAAGCCGAAATGCCCATTAGCAGGCATAATGCTAATAAAATTCTTCCTTTCATAGCTTGATAAATTTAGATGAACGACCATTGGCTATCAGAAAATACAACCCGTTTTTCAATGTACCGATGTCTAACGTTTCCTTTTCTGAAGAAACCGTAATCTGCCGGATTAACCGGCCGTCGGCACTGTAAAGGGATACAAATGGAGTCCCTTTTGGAATACCCTGAACAACAATATAAGTAGCAGCAGGATTTGGGAACAAACTTAGTCCTTGTCCCGTCAGAGAAGTCGGCTCTTCAACAGAAGTGCTCATATCGAAATACAGTTTATCAATGGTTGACAAACCATAAGCAGATGTAGCCCCGGATTTAAGAGCAACCAGCAGATCATCGACGGAGAATTTGAGATTCTCCACTGTACTCAGGCTTTCCGAAATTTCAGTACCATCGTTTTGCCGGATAATCAGGTTCTGAGCCTGTGTCCTGACCAGGACTGTACTAAACACCAGAAACAGTAATACAAATAGCGTTTTTTGTTTCATTGTACATTGATTTTTAATTAATAATAAATAAAATATTCGGATTCGTTTATATTGTTACGGTTTTTTTAATCACCCGGAACAAACTACCGAAGTTTACGCAAAAGTAACTGCAACAGGTATGTATTGAAAATATTATAGACAAACGGCTATATTTTACGGATAGACAATCCAAAAGAAGGACAGAATTGCTAAATCAAAAAAATGATCTGCTAAAGAAAACCGGAAAAAACAGACTCGTAGCCAAGTTGTCTTTGGTTTGTTGACGCATCCTGCTATCTAACCGATAACCGGAATCATGAGCCCAGACAATATTATGAAACAAGCATCTTTGCTAAACGCAAACACGGATGGACAGATAGATTATCTGCCAAAATTCTTATACTTAATTCTTTTTTAATCTCTTATATGCATTAATAAACCAGTTCCTTCTTTTAACAACATGCAAAACCAGGAAGATCAATAGTATTAACGTAATTTTATCGTGTATTTCAATAAAAAGTTTCCTCTGAAATTCACCATCGTCGAACTGAGCATAATACCACGAAGCGTAACCTGTAAAAGCCGTAAAAAGAAAAATCAGCAAGAAGAAGATTACCTGCCTGTTACGGGCAAGCCGTTTTTTATTATCATGGTTTTAAACCACTGATAATGCCAGAATAGATGAACGATGACCAATACCGAAATCAGGACGATAGAAATTTTGTGAAAACCCGACCATTGATAATAGTCCAAACCCCAAAACTCTTCCGTAGCAGCAATTTGCCCGTGATGTCCCATGTGATAGTTGAACTGAATCATAAATCCTGAAAAAACCATTGCCAGAGCAGCAATTACAAGGCTTATATTCAGAATAAATTTAAAAAAAGCATCTCTGTTCTGTGGCTTTGCATGGCTATGAGAGTTTCCCATGAGTTCAAATGTTGTCTGGCATCCTATTCAAAAATGTTTGCATGTTTTCTCCGATCTCAATACTATTTCCATCCGGATATGTCTTTCATTTTTTGCTTCAAAATTAATATTTTCGTTGTTCCTTGGAAAAATATCCGTTGAAAACGGGATGAAAACGGGATGAATTTTTTGTTAATTTCTAAAATACTGTCCTCCGTTTACTTTAAATAACTATTTTTGCTAACAAGGATAAAAAATGGCAGATTCGAGCCATTTAATAAATCCCTGAATCGAAATCAGAAATTAATATCGTATTTCATGAAGAAAATAGTACTCTCAATCATTATTATCCTGATTGCCACAGGCAGTCTTTTTGCCCAAAAGGGCACCATCTTTGGCATCATAAGCGATGCCAATACCGGAGAAACGCTCATCGGGGCAAACATTGTTTATGGACAGGGCAAAGGAGTAAGTACCGATGCTAATGGTAAATTTACGCTTCAGCTTCCTTATGGTGATTATACGTTTTCGATAAGCTATGCCGGATATCTGCCCGAAACGCGCAAGGTAAAAATTGGTTCCAAACCTTATCAACTTGATGTAAAACTAAAAACGACTATTCTCGATGAAGTGCGGGTGGTAGCCGACATTGCCCGTGTACGCGAAACTCCTGTGGCATTCACCAATGTGCTTCCTACACGTATCAGCGAACAGATTGCCGGTCGCGATATTCCGATGATGCTAAACAGCACCCCTGGTGTATACGCTACCCAAACCGGTGGCGGCGACGGCGATGCCCGCATTACCATTCGCGGTTTTAGCGCCCGCAACGTAGGCGTACTTTTAGATGGCGTACCTGTTAACGATATGGAAAACGGACTCGTTTATTGGTCCAATTGGTTTGGATTGGATGCCGTAACCCGTAATATCCAAATTCAACGCGGACTGGGGGCTTCCAAATTAGCCCTTCCTTCGGTAGGAGGAACCATCAACATCATCACCCGTGGTATTGAAGAACGCCGGGGCGGAAGCATCAAACAGGAAATGGGAGATAATGGATATTTGAGTACATCCTTTGGTTATAATTCCGGAAAACTGAAACATGGCTGGGGGATAACCGCTGCCGGAACATACAAACAAGGCGACGGCTGGGTGGATAAAACCTGGACTAAAGCCTATTTTCTCTACGTAAAAGTGGATAAATTTATCGGCAAACATATTATTTCTTTTTCGGCTTATGGCGCCCCCCAAAGCCACGGTCAACGTTCCTACAATATGCCGGCTGCCTGCTATAGCACAAAATGGGCAAGAGAACATGGCATAGACTCGGCCGACCTCACCAAATACAAATCGGAATATACCTTTGGACATGGACTGCAATACAACCAGCACTGGGGAACCATAGAAGAATACCAAATTACTAACTATGGAAAACCTAATGCCGATACCACAAACCGTGGTCATTTTAAAGATAAAAACGAAAGAATAAACGAATATTTCAAACCACAACTCACCCTTAAGGATTTCTGGAACGTCAATCAAAGATTATCCATTTCCAATATTGCTTACATGTCCATTGGTAGTGGCTGGTGGCATACGAAGCAAAAAAACGATGGCTTTGTTACCCAATGGCGAAATGGATTTTCAGACCGCATATGATTACAACAGTTTTCATCGGATAAGCAAAAACGATTCTACTTACAGCAGCACGCTCCGTAAGCGCTAACAACTACCTCATAGAACGTAAAAACAACCATCTCTGGGTAGGAGCTTTGTCTACATTCAACTTTAAATTTACGGATGATATTACCATGGCTGGCGGAATTGACCTTCGTACTTACAAAGGCATTCATTACGAAGAAATATATGATCTGCTGGGTGGCGATTATGTGATTGATAATTCCGACCAGTCGGCAAATCATAAAAATCCCGATGGAAGTTTTAACTACCAATCCTTTATGAAAAAAGTGGGTGATAAACTCAATTACTATAACGACGGATTGGTTCGTTGGGGCGGATTTTTCTATCAGGCGGAATATAAAAAAGATCGCTGGAATGCTTTTATTAACCTTACCGGAGCTCGTACCGGTTACAAACGGGTTGATCATTTCAAAATAGACAGCCTGCAGGAAACCGCATGGAAATGGATCAACGGCTATACCATAAAAGGAGGCGCCAACTACAATATTACCTCAAACCTTGGAGTGTTTATAAATTTAGGTTACTTAAATAAAGCTCCGCGATTCAGTAATGTTTTTGATAATAGCAATCTTCTTTTCCGAGATATAAAAAATGAAAAGGTAAAAGCAATTGAACTGGGAGTAAATTTCAGCACTCCAAAATTTTCGGCCAATCTAAACGTATATTATACTCAGTGGGATAATCGCCCTGTAGATTACGCACCCTACGTTTCCATTACCGATTCCATACCCGATCCTAACAATCCGGGACATATGATAGCCGGTCAATCAACAAGCTATTCAGCCAATATCAATGGGCTAAAGGCTCTTCATAAAGGAGTGGAACTGGAATTTGCCTGGAATATATGCCGGCAGTTAAAATTACAGGGACTGGCTTCGATAGGCGACTGGATATGGAATTCTGCCGACTCCGTTCGCGTTCATGACGATTATGGGAAAACCATTCTGGTTCAGTATGTCAATGCCAAAGGATTGCATGTGGGCGATGCCGCCCAGATTCAACTGGGAGGTGAACTGCGTTATGAACCCATTAAAGACCTTTATTTTTCCGGTAATGTTACGTACTTCGATAAATATTATGCCAATTTTGATCCCATGTCGTACGATGCCAGCAATTCGGCCAATGCTTCTAACTTTGATGCCAAAGGTAATCCCGTTGATCCCTGGAAAATACCGGCATACTATCTTGTAGACTTTCATGCCGGATACAGTTACAAGATATTCAAAAACTACCGCTTGCAATTCCGGGCTAATCTTATCAATGCTTTCGACGAACTTTACGTTTCAGATGCCGATGATAATTCCAAAAATATCGGACAAACGTTTAATTCCCACGACGCCCGTTCGGCAGCCGTATTTTTTGGCTTAGGCAGACGTTATACCGCTTCCATTGCTTTACAATTTTAAAAATCATTAATAAACAAATACTTATTCCTATGAAAAAATTTACTTTACTCTTTACATTTTGCTTGCTGATTGCCATGTATTCGTGGGCACAAACACCTACCCCCATCAATCAGGTACGTCCTTTGCCTCCCGGAACAGTAGTAACTGTTCAGGGTATGCTCACTGCTGACCGCGCCACTATGCGTTGGACTGGCTATATGCAGGACGAAACGGGTGGAATTTCTTTTTATGATGCTGCTAGTAATCATCAACTCGACAGCCTTAAACCGGGAGATATTTTTATCATCACCGGCACGTTGAAAGATTACAATGCACTGCTTGAAATCAGTCCTGTTTCCAGCGTTACACTGATTTCGAGTAATAATCCTTTACCCACACCGGTAGTTGTTCCTGTTGACCAGATTGATGATAGTTATGAATCAATGTTGGTAAAATTAGAAAATGTACATTTTGATGCTTCTGTCCAGGGACAGTTTTTTACCGGAGGTTCCACAGGATTTAATTATAACATTACTGATTTGGATGGTAATACTACTCAGATTCGTGTACTCCCGACAACTGATATTGTAGGTACGCTCATTCCTATCGGGAATGTGAATATTACCGGTTGCCTGGCCCAATACAGCCCTTCCAATCCAACTACCGGCTATCAACTGATTCCCCGTTCGGTTAACGATATGGTTGTTAATTCAACCATTAAACTTACCGAAGCTGTCAGTGTGGTTGACCTTACGCCAACAAGTATCAATCTCCGCTGGATAACCGATAATCCAGGTTCCACTTTGTTGAAATATGGTCATACCTCCGCACTGGAAATGGGTACCTTAACCGGACCGGCCAATGTAACCGAACATACCATTTCTATTCCCGGAAGCGCAAGCGAAATATTTTATGCACAGGCTTTATCGGTAAGCAACACCGTTGCTACGGATACCGCCAAATCGGCTATCGGAGCTTATATTACCGCTTCCACCTCAACAGGCGATATGAAAGTTTATTTCAATACACCCGTTGATAATACGGTTTCTACCGGCACCAATGCTATCTATCTGAACGAAGCTATTGACGACACGTTAATCAATTATATCAACCGCGCAAAACACAGCATAGATATTGCAATTTACAGTTTCGAAACCGAACACCTGAGCGATATTGCCGCAGCTATTAATGCAGCCAAAGCACGAGGCGTAAATATCAGGGTGGTCTACGACGGAAGTACAAACAGTTCGGCTATTGATTTGTTAGATGCTTCTATCAACAGAATCAGTCGTCCGGAAGATCCCACCTACGGCGGAATTATGCACAATAAATTTATGATTATTGATGCCAACGATCCGCTGGACGCCATCGTTTGGACAGGATCGTTTAACTGGTCGAGCGACAACATGAATACCGATGCCAACAATGCCATTATCATCCAGGATCAGAGCCTTGCCAAAGTTTATACCGTTGAATTTGAAGAAATGTGGGGATCATCCACATTTGTTCCAAATGCATCCAATGCAAAATGGGGCGGCGACAAAACCGACAATACACCTCACGATCTGAGAATAGCCGGAAACGGGTGGAATGTTTCTTCAGCCCTTCGGATAACGTAAACAATACCATCATCAATCATATACGCACAGCCAACAGCGATCTGGAAGTTGCCGTAATGCTGCTTACCCGTCGCGAAATCGCTTATGCTGTTTCTGATGTAGCCGATTCAAGCGTGATGGTTTCTTTCCTGGTAAACAGTAAAGAAGGATGCATCACCCAGACAGGTACACCAGCCGTCGATGACTACCGCGTGGTTAATGCCATCGTATCGGCTTGCCAGGGTCGCTTCATCGATTATACTGGCGGCGGCATTATGCACAATAAATACATGATCGTTGACCAAAGCAACACCGCTTCCGATCCTTTTGTTTGGACTGGTTCCCATAACTGGAGCGCAAGCGCCGACATGGATAACGACGAAAATTCCATTGCTATTCATGATGCAACCATTGCCAACATCTACTATCAGAATTTTGCCAAAATAATTACCATGGGCGATGTTATTTACGATATTACTGATTTCAAACTACCGGCTAACAGCCTGAAGGTTTATCCGAATCCGGCCAACGAACAATTTACTGTTTCTTTACCGGAAACAACAGCAACAACCAGCCAGATAGCTTTATATGATTTCACCGGAAGATGCGTTTACTCAACGATGAAATCCCGTGAAAATTCTTTCTCTGTTTCAACCGTAAATTTCACACCCGGCCTCTATATTCTACAGGTTCGCTCGGGCGAAAAATTTACAACCAAAAAGTTTTGGTAAAATAAATCGCATATCCGACATAATTATTGAAACCCGGAATCGCTAAGCGTTCCGGGTTTTTTTATGCTATTTTTTCAAGTCGTTTTTTATTGGTCAGATAGCCTGCCCTGATTTCTCGGGAAAATCATCCCCGAAGATTAGAGCCTGTTTCATATCATTTCTTTTTCAAAACAATTAATTTTAAAATCTTATTTTTTAATTTTAATTCAAAGGAAATAAAAGATAATTTTTATTATTTTTGCCCTTTGGATTAATTAATCAATTTTATACAACTTTATGAAAACAAACAACATTGGCTGGTTTATGCCATTATTACAACACTTTTTGGGGCGTTTGGGGAGCATTGATAGAAATACCTCAGAAAGTATTTCCGCCGACGCTTAGTTATTGTGTATGGGCATTAACCATGGTACCCTGTGCTTTGGTAGCCTTATATATTATCCACTGGAAAGTAGAACACGACTGGAAGTCTATTTTATTGGGTTGCACGGTAGGTTTTACCGGAGCCGGAGGGCAGCTTTTGCTTTTCCAGGCCCTGCGCCAGGGACCGGCTTATATTATTTTCCCGTTTATTTCGCTCTACCCTATTCTTACCATCTTTTTATCGGTATTGATTTTAAGAGAGCGTACCAACCTTCGAAAATGGATAGGGATAGGCATTGCGTTGATTGCCATTCTTCTTCTTTCGTATCAGGATCCCAGCCAAAATACTATAAAAAGTAATCTCTGGCTTATTTTATCCATATTGGTTTTTATTGCCTGGGGACTTCAGGCTTACGTGATGAAATTCAGCAACGAAACCATGAAAGCTGAAAGCATTTTCTTTTACATGACCATCACCGGTTTGCTGCTGATGCCGGTAGCTTATCTGATGACCGATTTTTCCCAGCCTATCGAATGGGGTTTCAAGGGGCCCTACCTGGCTGCCCTCATTCAGGTATTAAATGCCATAGGTGCCCTTACCTTAGTTTATGCCCTGCGATACGGCAAAGCCATCATTGTTGTTCCCATGACAGGATTAGCTCCTTTGATCACTATTGTTTTATCGCTGGCACTTTATAGCGTGATTCCGGGTATGGTTTTATCCATTGGTTTGGTGATGGCCGTAATAGCTATGTTTATTTTATCCTTTGATTAACAAAACGATCTATTTAACTTTTCCAGTTAAAAAAGAGGCTGTCCGGAATATTGGACAGCCTTTTGTATTGGTATTTACCCTGTCCTTGTATTACTGATTTAGAAATGACCTTCTAAAAGAATAATCCGAACCTTAAAGGAACGTGAACGAAGGGATAAATAACCCGAAAACCGAAGTAACGGATGGATGGTTTTTCTCAAACAATTGCAACGGGCAATTTCGCAAATTGTACCTTTCCGGACGGACGTATAACCATCCCATACGCCGCAAAATCTATCGCTAACAAAAGGACGCAAATCAGGGATAAAAAAAGAGGCTGTCCTGAAAACAGGACAGCCTCTTCGGTGTGTTAATTTTTTAAATTACTGTTCATCCATATTTAGCAGGAATCCTTCCGAACCTTTATCGGGTAAGTATCCAAAATCAGACCAGCCACTATCCATAATGTTTAATCCTATACGGACAGCATTCCCATTTAAACCGTTGAGTTTGGAACGGGAAATAGCAAATTCATACATGGTTTTTCCATCTTTTTCTTCGATGGCTCCCACCTTGTAATATTCATTTACCTGAACAGAACTCCAGTCCCAATTGGTTCCGGTTCCGTTGTATTTATAGCAATCAAACCATTTATCGGCTACCTGCAATTGTCCTTCACAAAGGATTTCGGCACCCATTTTTGTAAATGCGCCCAATTGAAAACCGGTAGAACGACTGGAATCAGCATCAATATACATATCCAAAATGGTGCCGTCGGCAACCGAACCGGCTTGCTCCACATAGATATAAATATAGTTTGCATCATAATCAAATTTTGCCTTGCGGGCGCCCATACCATCAGGTCCGCTGATAATCACATTCCGGGTTACGGCATCCCAATCGGAAAGTGTTCCGTCGTCAAGTTTTATGGGTGACGATTTATCCAAATAAATGACGGTAGAAGCTTCATACTTTTTTCCATCACGGTAAAGGGTAAACACATAGCGTCCTTTTTTGGGGTAGCGGTGAACCACCGAAGCCGTTTGTTCTACAGAAGTAGTTCCATCTCCAAAATCCCAGAAATAATCGCCGGTGAGTCCGGTGGAGGCATCGGTAAAAGTTACCGTAAAACCATCATTGGTATAGGAGAACAAAGCTTCTTTTCCAGCTCCGTTGTCATCATCCTTTTTACAGGAAGTAGCCAGTATCACCATCAGGATGAATACTGAATATTTATAAAATTTATCTTTCTCATATAACTATTATTTTATTCATTTAAAATATAATAAATTACCTGTTACGGATTTTGCACGCATAACGGATTAGCTAATTTTTCATCAACCGGAATATAATAAATGATACGTGGATTGGTATAATTTACAATTTCATTAGCATATCCCTGTGGCTTGGTTGCAAGATTGATATCCGATTCTTTTAACCCCGGTAAGTGATAGCCCCAGTACGATCTGTCCATCGAAAGTTTATTTCTATAGACATCAATGGTACGATGGCCTTCGAAGGCGAGCTCGATGCGGCGTTCATTTAAAACAACCTGCAATGCTGTTAATCCTTGCGGTACAACGCCATTATACAATGAGTTTTCGAGTCCACGATTCTGACGTATTATATCCACATCGGCAAGAGCCAAAGCGTCATTTCCCTGTTTAGCATACGCTTCGGCACGGTTAAGATACATTTCGGCCAACGGAACATTACCGGAGAACTCAGGTTGGGATCTCCATCCTGATACGAGAACTTCTTAATATAAAAGGTTTCTATACCATTCTTTTTAACAATTCCGCCGTTTCCGTCTTTCAATGAATCGATGTAAGCCCAACGAACATCTTCGGGATGAGCGCTCATCGCATCACGCAGGGAAGAAGAAGCAAACTCTTCGCCCCAGCCCGAATTGCCGTCGGAATAAAGCATAGAAGCAATAGAACCGAATTTTCCTTTGTTGTCAGCCTGTGTGAATGCCACCAAAAAGATGGATTCGGTTGAACTTGCAGCATGGGGAAAATACGTTTTATAGCCTTCGGCTGTTTCGAGTTGAAATTTGTGTGAATCAATTACAGAGTCGGCATAAGCAATCGTGTTTGGTTTATCATCCATATACAGGTAAACCCTTGAAAGAAATGCCCATGCAGCTTCCTTGGAAGCATACTGTACACCACGGGATTGATTCATAAGCTTAGCAGCCTTCTGAAGGTCGGAAATAATAAAATCGTAGCATTCCTTAACCGTAGCTCTGGCTTTCTGTGAAGGTTCGGAAGTTGAAGAACGGATAATTATTCCAGGGGCGTTAGGATCAATAGTATACGGCTTGGCATAAAATTTCAAAAGATTGAAATGGCAAAAAGCACGCAGAAAATAGTTTTCGCCCAACAACTGATTAACGCTGGCATCTTTATTAGGCATCTTATCGGCAATCTCAATAACGGTATTGGTGCTGTTGATGATCTTGTACGAAACATACCAGAAAAAACGGGTATTTGCCTGATCGGGTGAATGAGTCAGGGTAAAACTATAAAACAAGGGATCTTCGGTAACCTGACCGCAGGTGATATCATCGCTTGCAAAATCACAAAGCTGAAAATACTGGCGCAGATAATTATTGTTCATATCCACAAAACCGTTAAATTCAATATTGTCCTTGAACAAGGCATAGCATCCATTGGTAACATTGAGCAAACCATCTTTGGTAGAAGCCAATGATTCGGTATTGATGGCATCGGAAGGAGTAACATCTTTTACACAACCGGTATTCCAAATCAATAAGCCGAATAATAATAAAATTTGAAATATTTTTGTTTTCATACGAATATTTTTAAATTTACGTGATTAAAATTAAAACTTTAGTTCAAGGGTGAATAAATACTGCTTGTTGGGTGGATATTTGAAATCGGATACACCAGGCATGGCATAACTGGAAGGTGTAATGGTAACTTCAGGATCCTGTCCCCAATAATTGGTAAGTGTAAGTAGATTGTCGCCACTGAAAGAAACGGCAAGTCCTTCGAGTTTTAATTTTTTAACGATGTATGAAGGAATTTCATACCGCAAAGTAACATTTCTCATTTTCAAATAACTTCCATCTTCAAGATATCTCGAAGAGTTTTCGGTTGAAAGAGCTGAATTCTGCATGCTTGGATGTGTTGCTACGTCGCCTGGTTTTTCCCAACGGCTCCAGCCATCTTTCCATTCCGGGAGGTTATAATAAGGTTCATGTCCATCGCTGTCCATAATTTTACGGGTAAAATTATAAACATCGTTTCCGCTCATATAGGAGAAATTCATCGAAAGAGATAGTCCTTTATATTTCAGGAAGGTATTGAATCCACCCTGGAATTTTGGTAAAGCATGACCCACTTCCTGTGGTGTAGCCTGAGCATAATCGCTGGTAGCCGTACGACTTATCACTTTGCCATTTTCATCTTTTTCGAGATGTTCCCATAACGGAGCTCCAGTTTGTACATCAACACCTAACCATTTTGGCATATTGAATACATATAGTTCTCCATCGTTGCGGTAAATCTGAGAAATTCCATTTATTGTTTGATAAATAGGCTGGTTTATTCCCTGTAATTTATTGGAATTGGTTCCGTAAGTTACATCAAAAGTCCATTCAAAATCGGAAGTCTTAACTAAGATTGTGGATAACGTTAATTCTAACCCATGATTATTAACTTTACCTACATTTTCCCATTTCTTTTCAAAACCCATAGAAAGAGGTTGTGCTACCTGAATCAGAAGATCTTTGGTTACATTACGATAATAATCAACATTTAATGAAACACGATTGAAGAATCCTAAATCCAAACCAACATTAAATTGCTGGGTTTTTTCCCAGGTAAGATTCGGACTGGCCAACTGGTAAGGAGTAGCAGCACTTTCGGAATTGTATTGTGTATTTAAATTAAACAATCCCATGTATTTATAAGCGCCAATGTCTTTCATCCCGGTAAGTCCGTAGCTTGACCTGACTTTAAGCATATTAAGAATATTCTGGCTTTTGAAAAAATCTTCGTTGCTAACCAACCATGAAGCAGATACCGACGGGAAGTGAGCATTACGATTCTTGGATGGGAAAGCAGAAGTAGCATCAATACGGTAAGAACCCGTAAGGAAATATTTTTGCTTGAAATTGTAGTTAAACTGCGATATAAACGATTGCATATATATTTCGTCGTTATAACCGTGAATGAGTAATTCTTTGGAAGCAACATTGGGAACGGAAAAACCTTCGGGCAATCCCTTGCCTTCGGCACCAAGATATTCATAACGGTTCTGTTGTCCTTCAAAGCCAATCAGTCCACTGAAAGAATGAACTTTTCCATCAAAATTAAATTTTAACAGATCGGTAGTAATGCCTCCATAATTCAAACCATTGGATTCATTAATGTATCCTTTTCCATTATAGGTTCCGGCTGCAAGTTTGGAAACAAAATCATGAGATTTGGTGCTGGAAGCACTCAAACGGTTTGATGTGCTAAAGCTTAACCATTTGGTAATTTTATAATCCAATACCAGGTCATAGTTTACGTCAAATCCTTTGTATTCGTGTTTTGAATTTTTTATGGTATGTAAAGGATTGATTTTATCGCGCGACCACCAATTTGTGGAAGTTCCGTCAACATAAAGCGGATCGCCGTTTGCATCGTAAGGGTTGTCCCAGGGAAGAGCTAAATAGGCATAGTACATATCCATGTAATCATAGCTTGTACCTTGATTGGCACTAATATTGAAATTATTGTCAACACGCACCTTATCGGAAAAATGGTAAGTTGTATTGGCATGAACATTCAACTTTTTATATCCGGTATTAATAAAAGTACCATCTTCGTTAAAATAGGAACCTCCGATATAATACGACGATTTATCACCTCCTTTGCGTGCCGAGAGGTAATAATTCTGCACACTTGCCGGACGAAACATTTTCCTTCCCAATCATAATTACGATCACGAAGTTCGCGTGGACGTTCGGAATAGAATTTAAGAATATCAATTTTACCGGAAGCATAATCGCGATACAGTTCTTTTTGAGCATCGTAAAGTTCGGAACCGCTCATCATGGTTAGATGGCCCTGGTCGGCAACGCGTTGTCCAAACGTAGCTTTAAATTCAAACTGAGGTTTTTCCGATCTTCCTTTTTTAGTTGTAACGATGATTACGCCGCCGTTGGCTTGTGAGCCATACATACCAGTAGCGCCAGCATCTTTAAGCACTGTAATAGATTCCACATCGTTGGGATCGTAATTTCCACCAATGATACCATCAACTACATATAAAGGACCTTGCGGTGCATTTACCGAAGCAACGCCACGGATACGTACTTCTGCTGTTTGTCCGGGCGCTCCGTTGCTGTTAACAACTTCCACACCGGCAACCTTGCCCTGAAGCATGTTGGCCACGCTGGTAGTTGTAACGTCTCTTAGCTTTTCGGCAGGAATGATACTTACCGCACTGGCAATTTCGCTACGTTTCTTTTCGCTGTAGCCCATCACCACAATTTCGCCAAGATTTACCACTTCTTGGGTCATGGCAATATCAATATCCTTTTTGGCACCAATTTTAACTTCTTCAGTTTTATATCCCAGAAATTTAAATACCAAAACATCTTTGGACGATGGAATTATAATCTTGTAATTCCCATCCACATCCGTGGTGGTACCATTTGAAGTCCCTTTAATAAATACATTTACTCCGGGTAGCGTTTGATTACTTTTTGAATCGGTAACCCGCCCCCTGATGGTTGTTTGAGCAACCAATGGCATGAATGATCCCGTAAGGACCAAAAGCAATACCAGAATTAGTTTTTTTCGTGCAACGCTTCTCATAGGCTTAGTTA
>Ga0268356_10266_pt1 | contig 34277 bp, 42 predicted proteins | sample BioMet10_FD_194415 | JGI IMG/M metagenome (GOLD analysis project Ga0268356, IMG submission 194415) | Sewage microbial communities from Oakland, California, United States - Biofuel 10 (PacBio Assembly) | ecosystem: Engineered > Wastewater > Sewage > Unclassified | place: USA: California | collected...
CTTACTGATTACAGCTCCGATTGCGAAATCTACGAACGAGCTGTTTGGTTGTGATTGCCTTTCTGAATTGTATCTTTTGACTTACTGATTACACGCACTGAAAAATCATTTCGTACGATAAAACAGGTGGTGGATTTGCTTTCTAATTGTATCTTTGACTTACTTGATTACAGGCCTGCAATGCTTTCTACCGCCACCCTTTTTGAGTGTTGGTGATTTGCTTTCTAATTTATCTTGGACTTACTGATACAGCATCGGCGTTCTCCGCATTCACCATGTTTATAAAGTGGTGGTGTGATTTGCTTTCTAATTGTATCTTGACACTTACTGTTACAAGCTGTGATATATAGATATATGCAGAACCGACCAGTTGTTGATTTGCTTTCTAATTGTATCTTTGCACATACTGATTACAGCTATCGGCAAACGTGTTACCATTAACTGGAGGTTGTGATTTGCTTTCTAATTGTATCGTTAGACTTAACTGATTACGCACAGATGAAACGAAAAATAGAAAAAAAAAAGCCGATAAGTTGTGATTTGCTTTCTAATTGTATCTTTGACTTACTGATTACAGCACGGAGCGAAAATTCAATTAGATATGTTAAGTTGTGATTTGCTTTCTAATTGTATCTTTGACTTACTGATTACAGCAGACCCCCGGTTAAGGGGATTGATTTCAGTAGTTTAAAGCCTTATTCAGAATTTAAAAATGAAGCTGTTTTTAGTGTGAAAAACCGGTGAATGGCCGGTTTTTTTATTTTAAACCACAAAGGCATAAAGAGCACTAAGTATTTTTTTCTTTGTGTTTTTAGTGTTCTTAGTGGTTAAAAAGAAATAAACCACGAAGGCACAAAGAGCCTTTAGTTTTGCGAATTAAAAAAAGAGGTATTACTTTTATAAAATAGTTAACCGGAAAGAGCAGAGGTGAACTAAACAGAGACATAGAAGAATCTCTATTTCGTGTATTAGTCCTCTGCCCTTTTTGAGTTGAGATTTGCCAGTTAGAATCTTAAGTTATAAGGCTTATTAAAGGTTTCAGCTTCTCAACCAATCCGGTAACGTTTTTTGTTTTAACCTTAAATGCAAAGTTATGAAAAAATTTTATGTAGGCATTGACATTTCAAAAAGCAAGTTAGATGTAGCTGTTTATGATGCAGAAAAAAAGAAAATAGCCAACAAATTTGTGATTAAAAACGAAGCAGATGGTATACAATCTTTGTTTTCTACATTAAAAAAAGAAAAGATAAACTTGGAAGATTGCTGGTTTTGTTTCGAACATACCGGTCATTATGGATTTTCCTTATGTTATGAATTAGAACAAATTTGCTGTGTGTATAGCATAATTCCGGCACTGCAGATAAAGCTTTCACTTGGAATGACTCGAGGAAAAAATGACCAGGTAGATGCCGAAAGGATAGCGATGTTTGCTTATACGTTTCGGGATAAGCTACAACCATCGAAGATGAGTTCTGATTGTTTTCAGAAAATAAAACAATTACTTACTTATCGTAATCAAATGGTAAGGATATCCACACAGTTGCAAAATAGTTTAAAAAGTCATCAAGCAGTTTGCCAGTTAACTCATTTTGATTATGTAGTTGATGAAATTAAAAAACAAATAATTGAGGTTAAGGTAAAAATTGAATCCATTGATGAGTTATTAATGTCAGAAATAAAAAGAGATAAAACCCTTGAAAATAATTTTAATTTATTGAAAACCATCAAGGGAATAGGTCCAATTATTTCAATTTATTTACTGGTTTTAACTCAAAATTTTGAATCTTTTACTGATGCACGTAAATTCAATTGCTATGCCGGAATAGCGCCTTTTGAACACTCATCAGGATCAAGTATCCGGGGCAAAACAAAAACAAGTTCATTGAGAAATAAAACAATTAAGTCCCTTTTGTTTAATGGAGCTAATGCGGCTGCGCTTCATGACAAGGAAATAAAGAATTATTATAAAAGAAAAAAAGAAGAAGGGAAACATCATCAGTCTGTAATGAATGCCATTGCTTGTAAACTTGTTTACAGGGCTTTTTCAGTAATTAAACGACAATCTCCTTATGTAACATTATATGCACAAAATTTTTAAAAAAAATTTGGTTTAGTCTTAGAATACACTAAGGTTTCTTAATTTTAAACAATCATAAACACTACCGGTTTGCAGAAAGGGTATTTATTTTTGTTAAACGGTTTGTTATCATCTGCCGTATTTTATCCGGTGCATTGTGTTCGTCGCAAAGCGCGATATATTTCTCAAGCACATTCGGATTGTACTCTTTATCGAGGAACTCTTTTATTTTTTCTTCCGAAGCGTTTACCGGATGCGGAAATTTTACCCGAATTATGCTGTACTCAGGTGTTGATTCCAGAACTTTGTGCCCTGTTGATACTTGTTTTACGGAACTCTTATTGCGTATTTTATCATAAATCCTGAAAAAAGCCAAGAGCAATAATAAACCGAATACATTCCAAAGAAACATTTTTTTACTTTTTTTTTAATTTTAAAACAATTCGAGTTGTTGTACGGGTATGTTCACTTCCTTTTGTTGGCGGCAATAGAATATTTCCATGTCGCCAAATTGCTTGTCGGTGATGCACATGATGCCTATATGCCCTTTATCGGGCAATTCTTTTTTAACTCTTCGGATATGTACTTCGGCATTTTCGCGACTGGGACAATGCCTCATATAAATAGAAAACTGGAACATGGCAAACCCGTCTTTCATCATATTTTTACGAAAATCGCTGGCTATTTTACGTTCCTTTGCCGTGTTGGTAGGCAAATCGAAAAAAACCAATACCCACATAATCCTGTATGCATTTAAACGTTCGTTAATCATTGTCCGGTATTATCTGTCTGACGGTTCTTACCGGCAGCGGTTATGTCATTTCGGGATAAACAATTTTACGGGCCGAGCCTTCGAAACAACGGTAAAGCGATGTGGTAGTCTGTGTTATTCCAACCATTAACGGACTGCTTTGTCCGTTGATCAGAATATCCATAGCCGGAATACCTAACAAACGGGCTTTTAACTCCCGGGTGAGTGTAGATAAATCACTTATTTCGGCGATTATGTCGGTAACCATTTTATCTACATAAGGGCGATAGGGTTCCATGATGTCGTCGGCAAGGCAATAAGCATTGTAGCGGTTGTGGTGATGAATCCCGAGGGTTGGTAACATTCCGCTTGCCACCAATGCTCTTGCCGTTACGGCCCTTAGTATGGCATATCCATAATTGAGCAGATTATTGGGAGGCTCGCCGTCGCGGCTACGACGAAAACCGGGGAAGCCTGTGAATAGATGTTCCCAATAATAAGCCGCAGCGCGGGCTTCGTGGTTTTCGGCATCATCGCTTTTTACACTTGCCGCCCAGTGCAGCATATTGGCAACAGATTGCTTATGTTTGGATAGCAGCAGTTGTGCCTGATTGGTAATTTTACACTTGATGGTTTGTTGCCATAATTGTTTTTTTAAGGGAAGGGAAGCATCTATTTGTACCCTGAACTTTTCGGATTGCAGGGTATTAGCCGAAAGGGGCAATAGCAATCCATAGGGATGATGAGTTTCGTTGCAGGTGATCACCGAGCAATTATTATCGAGTAATTTTTCGAGCAATGCCTGGGTAATGGTTATTTGTTTATGATCGAGCACTACGATGCCTATATCTTCAATGGGAATGGATGTGGCGGCTTCTTTTTTAAAATGTTTGGGCAGGGTTTCGTTTTTTTCCACTTCCGGCAGGCGGATGATCAATTGTTCATTGTTCAGATGCAGGTAGGCGGGATTGCCAAAATAAAGAGTTCGTTTAATCATTTTTTTTGTTTTACAGCTATGTTTCTTTGTGATCCGTAGTGTTCTTAGTGGTTAAAAAAGAATAAACCACAAAGGCACGAAGAGCACTAAGTATTCTTTTTTCTTTGTGATTCTTAGTGCTCTTAGTGGTTAAAAAGAAATAAACCACGAAGGCACAAAGAGCACGAGGTGTTTTTAATCATTGAGGTTACCGTTGATGACTCGTCTAATTCCATCTTTCAATTTTGCTACATTAAAATTCATCAGGAGACCCAGTTTACAACCCGATAGTTTCAGATAAGTCAGTATTTGTGCAAGATGTACATCATTGAGAGCTGTTACTGATTTTATTTCGATGATGAATTTGTTTTCAATTATTAAATCAATCCGGTAACCACAATCTAATTTAACATCATGATAAATTACCGGTAAGACTTTCTGTTGTTCAACCATAAGTCCTGCTTGCTGAAGTTCGTATTTCAGGCAGGTTTCGTAGGTCGATTCAAGTAAACCCGGACCTAATTCAGAATGTACTTTAATAGCACAATCGAGCACAATTCTTGAGATATCATTCTCGTTCATAATAAACCATTTTAAAGTAAAAATTAATCAATTAAAATATAAACCACGAAGGCACAAAGAACACCAAGTATTTTTTCTTTGTGATTCTTAGTGTTCTTAGTGGTTAAAAAGAAATAAACCACGAAGGCACAAAGAGCACTAAGTATTCTTTTTTCTTTGTGTATTCTAAGACTAAACCAAATTTTTTTTAAAATTTTGTGCATATAATGTTACATAAGGAGATTGTCGTTTAATTACTGAAAAAGCCCTGTAAACAAGTTTACAAGCAATGGCATTCATTACAGACTGATGATGTTTCCCTTCTTCTTTTTTTCTTTTATAATAATTCTTTATTTCCTTGTCATGAAGCGCAGCCGCATTAGCTCCATTAAACAAAAGGGACTTAATTGTTTTATTTCTCAATGAACTTGTTTTTGTTTTGCCCCGGATACTTGATCCTGATGAGTGTTCAAAAGGCGCTATTCCGGCATAGCAATTGAATTTACGTGCATCAGTAAAAGATTCAAAATTTTGAGTTAAAACCAGTAAATAAATTGAAATAATTGGACCTATTCCCTTGATGGTTTTCAATAAATTAAAATTATTTTCAAGGGTTTTATCTCTTTTTATTTCTGACATTAATAACTCATCAATGGATTCAATTTTTACCTTAACCTCAATTATTTGTTTTTTAATTTCATCAACTACATAATCAAAATGAGTTAACTGGCAAACTGCTTGATGACTTTTTAAACTATTTTGCAACTGTGTGGATATCCTTACCATTTGATTACGATAAGTAAGTAATTGTTTTATTTTCTGAAAACAATCAGAACTCATCTTCGATGGTTGTAGCTTATCCCGAAACGTATAAGCAAACATCGCTATCCTTTCGGCATCTACCTGGTCATTTTTTCCTCGAGTCATTCCAAGTGAAAGCTTTATCTGCAGTGCCGGAATTATGCTATACACACAGCAAATTTGTTCTAATTCATAACATAAGGAAAATCCATAATGACCGGTATGTTCGAAACAAAACCAGCAATCTTCCAAGTTTATCTTTTCTTTTTTTAATGTAGAAAACAAAGATTGTATACCATCTGCTTCGTTTTTAATCACAAATTTGTTGGCTATTTTCTTTTTTTCTGCATCATAAACAGCTACATCTAACTTGCTTTTTGAAATGTCAATGCCTACATAAAATTTTTTCATAACTTTGCATTTAAGGTTAAAACAAAAAACGTTACCGGATTGGTTGAGAAGCTGAAACCTTTAATAAGCCTTATAACTTAAGATTCTAACTGGCAAATCTCAACTCAAAAAGGGCAGAGGACTAATACACAAAATAGAGATTCTTCTATGACTCTGTTTAGTTCACCTCTGCTCTTTCCGGTTAACTATTTTATAAAAGTAATACCTCTTTTTTAATTCGCAAAACTAAAGGTTTCTCAGTGTTCTTAGTGGTTAAAAAAGCATAAACCACAAAAGCCCAAAGAGCACTAAGTTATTCTTTTTTCTTTGTGTTTCTTAGTGTTCTTAGTGGTTAAAAAAGAGTAAACCACAAAGGCACAAAGAGCACTGAGTATTTGAAAAAACGCAGGCTAACGGCACCTGCGTTTTTCAACAGAAGCTTTATTCCGTTTTTTTGGGTGCACGTGGGGTATCATCCACCACAAATCCCCAATCAATCAGTTTTTTGGGATTTTCACGATAAACGCCAATGAGTAAATCTCTGCTGGCTTTTATGGAGTTAGTAATTGGATCCAGTAATACGTCGCGCTGACGGTAAGCTACTTCTGCCTGTTGTTTCTTCGTTTCTGCTTCGTTGTGCAGCTGACGGCAGGTAGCAACTTTAGGTCCATTTTCTTCCCATTTGTTCGTTTCGAGCGAATGTAATGGGGATTGAGCCCCTGCTTCAATATGTTTAGCATTGATTTTCTCTGCAAGAGCTATTTTTGCTGCAGGATTTTCGGGAATGACTACCCTGAATTTGTTATTTGCCATAGTCTTTATCTTTTAATAGGTTTTAGTAATTAAGTAAATTGTAGAATAATGAATGCTTGTTTATGAGTTATCCTCCTTTCTTATTTTAAAGGTTAATACTTTTTGTATAAAAAGCTCGCGAATGCCATTCTTGAGCATAAGTTTGCCATCCTTGAGCATCGGTTTGGCATTCCGGAGCATTGGTTTGGCATCCTTGAGCATCGGTTTGCCATCCTTGAGCATCAGTTTGCCATCCTTGAGCATCGGTTTGCCATTCCGGAGCATGGGTTTGGCATCAGGGAGCATTGGTTTGGCATCAGGAGCATCAAGTTGCCATTCTGGAGCATAAATTGAGCCGGATCGTAAATTAATGGTTGGTGATGGAGCGTAAGAATCATTGCTTGTGTTTTTAGGCTTAATGTGGCTGCCATTGACTTTAATAATTCGGCCTAAACGGTCGGTTTCCAATTTCCAGCAAACTTTTTTAATCATTATTCCATCAATTGACTTTTCCATTTTATTAAGCGCTGAAAATTCAATTTTGTTCCAAATGGTAGCCGCAATATCGTTTCTTACAAAAAAGCAATCAGTACTACTTGAGCTAACCATTTTATAAATATTTTTTACCTGCTCTTTTGTTAAATTTTGAATCAATACTTTGATGATTTTCAATTTCTTCTTCGGTAGGTACATATACCAAATCGTTAGGCGAAAGATAAGACAGCAATTGTTCTTCTTTTTCGTTTGTTTCGGGCACAGATTGTAAGCCTTGTTTCTGGCGTTCGATTACTATATTTAAAGGTATGCTTTCGTAACTTCGCTTACCGGTTTTATCCTGATAAATGGCAAAGAAAAGGTTAGTACCCTTGGCAGCTTCCACATATTTATCCTTTTTATTACCGATATACCCTATGCTGAACTTGTTTCCCCTGGGTTCATAGGTCCGTACTTTAAAAAATAGGTTGATGAAATTTGCCATCGTTAAGATCAGTAATATTTTCATTTAGCCGATCAATGCCATCGGGCGAAAAGCTAATTCGGGATGTTCGATGATTTTGCCATCTTTTTCTTCGTGTATTTTTCTAAATGCTTAAGCAGGATTTTTTGTATTCCGGTATCAGTAATACTCTTTATAGCAGAGGAGCTATACGTTTCGTTCAGCGTTGTACGGGATGCAACATTATCCGTCGCCCAATAATAAATTTCGACTTTAGCAATATTGGAGCCATTAAACGTATTCTCATTCGTTTTGAAAAACTTCAAAAGTTGTTTTTTATCGTATCCTTCTTTTATCAGGGTTTTAATTTGTTTTTTCAGTGGCTTGTCAACAATCATTTCCCATTGATCCAGCGCAACAGAAAGAGAAACGGTTTTTTTTGAAACGCCAAATTCACTAAACCAGCGACAGTATCCTTGTGCATAGGTTTTCGTATAGCCCAATTTTCACCTTTTTCTTGTTTTGTAAAGACTTTTTGAGCTGTCCATTTTCGTCCTGTTGCCACTTTTGGTACCAGTTGGTCGTTTTATTGATTATTCTGAGGTTTTGTTTAAAACTTATAAGTGTGGTTAATAATTTATTTTTTGCATCCTGGGTAAAGGTTTCCCAGGGTTTGTAGAACATCCATTTGTAATTACCATTTATATCTGTTTTGTGTTTAAAACAAAGGGTTGAACGTAAATCGTAACGTTTGCCTGAATTTGCACTCACATTGTTAAGGTAGTTAATGTGATTTCTGGTAGCACAGGCGATTACCAGGGCATCCAAGGCATGATGGCGGTGGTCTATTCTTTTTTACTAAAGCCTTTTTGCAAATCCAAAGGCATTTGGGTTTGAAAAACCTGTTTGCCGTCTTTGTTTGTCCATTCGCCAAAATGATTGCTATGGGTAAGAATGTTCAGTCGCTCGAAACGGGGCGAAATAATGTCGTTCCAGATGTCATTTAATCCCCATTCCTGTTTTAGAATGGATGTAATAGCTCCATTGCTTGCAGCTACATTTTTTTGAAGTGGTCTCCTGTTCGCCATCTTCACGAACAATGTTTGAAAGGAGGTTTTTTATGTATTTGCTGATATAACGGGTATCGTTGAGCTGACGCTGAACAAAAGATTCGGGAATGTCATCCATCAGCAATCGTTTCATTTTTCCCTTGTTCTTACCGAAATTATTCTTAACAAAATCTTCATAGGATTCCACGGTAAAGAGTTTTACAGTTTTTCCGTAACTAAGTTCAATAATCTTGCCCTGATTATTCCGGATATATTCGTAAGCAGTATCATTATCCTTGTCTTTATTCACTTCGCTTTCGCAGATTACTTTATTACTCATCGAATCATCAAAATAGCGCGATTGCGGAATGATGTGCTCTATTTCGTAGGCAGTTGTAAAGAGTTTAGTTAGCGGGATGGGGCTACCGGTATAAGGGGAGCGATATTTTTGCTGAAGCCAGAGTTTATACCGGGTAAGTTCCGATGAGGTGGGCTGTGCATTTTTGCTTATTTTCAGAATATCTTCTGGAATTTCTATGGGCGAATTCAATGCACCTTCTTCGTAAATCTTTAAGATTTCCTGCTGACTGGGAGAATGAGGGCGAACGTTCTCTATCGAATCATCATTCTTCATTTCTGCCAGCAATGCTTTTATACGGAGATTGGTGTTTTCGTTTTCCGAAACTTGTTCTGTCATCTTTTTCGTTGCTCGGCAGTGTTTTTCATTTCCCTGCCCAATTCAATATGAATTTCGTCAAAGAAATTTTTTTCACCTTTTCCATATTGCTTCCATATATCGTTGACTACACGTAATGTTTCGGTGATCACTTGTTCCACGATTGGATTCCGTAGCGAGTGCTGCTTAAATTCTTTTAAAAAATTTTCAATATCGGTATTACTTTCCCAACGGATAACTTCTCCTTCTTCCGAATGCCGTCCATATACTGCATAGCAAGCCTGATATGTATTCAATCCTTTGTATGGGCTTTCACAATCAATAAAACTTTTTAAAACCTGTTTGGGAATTTCGTCATCGGTAATTTCTTCAATTTTTTTCCTGTCAAAAGCAACAGATTCCAGCCGTTCGTTAATGGCATTAATATGAGCAGTCGTTTCCTGGGAAATGGCTTCTTGCTTCCAGTATTTTCCGCGGCGCATCACAGTCAAAAGTTTTTTTAATGGCTTTTGCCGAATAAGCACCATAATCCTTTTTGAACGGCGGGAATTTGATGAAGTGATCAACAAAATCTTCACCTAATTGATGTTTACAGGCAAATGTTTTTAAAGCTTTTTCAATTTCTTTCTTGTCTTCGACCGAATAAAGGATGTGCCAAAGATGTTCTTCTATTTCCTTAGTTAAGAATCCCAATGGTACGTTTGCAACCTTCGATAGACGGGTAAGTATTTGCGCACGGGTTTCGTTTGCAGGATAAATTTTCTCCTCTACATAATTCCACCGGTATTGTTCGGCATTCTTTTTCAGGTTAAATGCAGGATATTTTAAAAATACTTTTTGATCAATTTCTTTCCGGTCGTTCAGCCATTCATATAAGCTTATCCAATCCTCTTCTGTTTTTAAAAAATCGGAAGTAACATCTACATCAAATTGCAGTTTTCCTTCCACTTCTTTTCCCCGTTGATAAATCTTTAGGTTTTGCAAAAACTGCCACAACCGGAACTCCTGGTACAGCGGATGTGATTTGGCAATGCACTTAAGGGGTACTGAAATAATATTACCTTCTTTATCTTTGTAGGATAATGTTTCGTAGCGGCAATTGCTTATGAGCGATTTTTTGCTTTTCAACGGACGTTGATAAAAGATGATATCATTAAGGAATAGATAAGTGAAATCCATTTGAGCTACGCTGCTCCGGTAGTTTTCATTGCTTTTGTACAATTCTTCAAGGCAGGCTGTGTAAAGTTGTTTATCGAGTAATTCAGGATGAAATATCTTTTGCTTTTCTAAGATAATTTGCAACTCTTCTTTGTAAAATTTTCGTTCGATGGTACGAACCAATTTACCTTTGATTTTTTGATTGGGATTCTGAAGCAGGGTGTCATAAATATAGGCTCCAACGGTTTTCCCGCTTTTATCAATTTCGAATTCGGTTTTTTTCTTAACCAACGTCCAATCATCATCCTTTGGGGATCTGAATGATCGTTTTTCTTTACCGTATTTATCTTTTTTAATCGTACCATCTTCATTTAAATCAGTGGTAACAATAAATTCTTTTATTTTACCCGTCCAATCCAAAGGTACATTGCTGGTTCGTCTGTATATCCAACCATTTTCCAGAATTACATTATACCAGATTTCATCCTTACTCTTTTTGTCGCCGCTATCTACTACGCCAACCACTTTAAGCGAATGAAATTCGACTAACTTATTATCATTTTCTTCCTCTTCTTCCCCCCGTAATTGATAGTAACCTCTTTTTTGATTAAAGTGGAGTAGGAGCCAAGCCAGTTCTTCTTTTTCAATACGCTGCGTTAAGGCTTTTTTGCGTAGGTAATAAATTGTCCAATCATAGGGTATCAATGCGGGTTCACCATTTTTCTTGGTGAGCATCTGAGGCTGATGTTTTGCAAAATCAGCAAGCATTTCTTCAAAGGAAGATTTAAAAATAAAATCGCTTTTACCAGATTCCGGGTTTGGTTTATAGGCTAATTTAGGCTCGGCTTCATCTAAGAACTGACCAAAATGTTTTTCAAAATCAATATGCTGAGAATAATGAACCGGCAAAAATCCAAGGATGTTCAATACACTATGCAGGCGTTCGCGACGTAATAAATAACGTTCGCGTAACCGTCGTACGCCTCGGAATCCGGTTCTGTCAGCGGTTTGGGAAACTGAGTTTCCCCGATCAAATTCTCCTAAGCTTCCTTGGTCTATTGGTATTATTCGGGAACCTATTCCTATAATGTTTCCTGTTTTTTCTTCAAAATTATTCTCAACCAATGCCCATCCGACAGAATTCGTGCCTAAGTCCAAACCTAATATTTTTTTCATTTTTATTTGTTTGATTCATTTTTTAGTCTACTTTTGCTTCACAATTAGAAGCAAATCACAATAAGGATTATTCCGTTGTGAAAACATTTAAGGCGGCGCAAGTCGCCTTTTTTCTTATATTTCAGTTTATTACAACGATTATCTAACCCTTAACCCTTGCAACTGATATGTATTAGAATAAGGTGCTAAATATACAAAAAAATAATACAAAAAAAATTTATATTGATTTTTTTTAGTTGGAAGTGAAAAAATGAAGATGACCCGACAGCGCCGTCAGGTCTGTCGGGTCATATCTATTCGTGGGTGAATCTAATAATAATATTGTGGCTTATCGTGTTTAATGAAGGTTTCATTATCAAGTTCTCTGAAAGCCTGATCCAATTCTTCTTTTGTATTCATAACAATGGGGCCTCCCCAGGCTACCGGTTCGTTAAGCGGTTTGCCGGCGATGAGGAAAAATCTTGCCCCTTTATCGCTTGCTTTCACCAGCACTTCATCATAATCGCTGCCTTTTGAAGAAGAGGCTGACATCAGGATTGCACAGGCTTTTTCTTCAAAATTAATCAATGCTTCATCGGCGGCTAACGTGCCATCAATCAGGTAGAGAAATAGTGTCTGATCATTGGAAGTTTCCTTGTAATGCCAACTGGAATAGGGCTTCAGGGCAACATCGAGGTATTGGATTTTTACATATTCACCTTTCACAGCCCCGTGATGGTTATTGTAGTTTCCGGACAATACCCCTGATCGTAGCGTTCTCTTCCTGAACCAAGGAAACGTCTTCTTTTTTAATATCACGATAGGCGGGTTGTGTCATCTTTTCTTTTTGCGGAAGGTTAACCCAAAGCTGACAGCCCAACATTCTTTCGGAAGCCATAGGCATTTCCTGGTGAATAATGCCGGATCCGGCTGTCATCCATTGACATTGGAGGTCTCTTATAAATCCTTTGTTACCTAAGCTGTCGCCATGTTCGATTTCGCCTTGCAACAGATAGGTAACCGTTTCGATTCCCCGATGAGGATGCCATGGAAACCCTTTGATGTAATCTCCGGGATCTGTAGAATCAAAACCATCCAACATTAAAAACGGGTCAAAATCCTTAACGGTTCTCAACCCCAAAACCCTGCGTAAGTGAACACCGGCACCATCAATAGCGTGTTGTCCTCTTACAATTTGCGTGCATCTTCTTCTGGACATTGTTTGTAAATATTAGGTTGACTTGTTATGATAAAAAATATACCATCCAATGGTTAGGCTCCTGGCTATGCATGATTATTGCCTTTTATTGGTTCTGATCAAAAAGTAAAAATACTCATTTTTTACAAGCTGACTTGAGTTTTTTTTATTAAGCCAACAAGCAGTGAGTTTGGAGCTTTGAGCCTGGAGAAGATGATGGTTAATAGCTAACAGCCAATAGCCAATAGCCAATAGCCGTTACTTCACAGCCTGGGCTATTTTAAATAAATCTTCATTATTCGGTATAATTGTCAGACTTGCAAAATCGCATTTCCATTTATTATCCATGTTATAAAAGTGGAGAATATGGCGAACAGGAATTTTTTTGCTCCAGTCCATAAAAAACTGATCGATGACAATGGCTGAGCTTCCGTTTTTACTGAAATGGATTTCGCGTTTATCGACAGTTAGTTTTGCCGAAGCTGTATCGGCAATTTTTTTTGTTCATCAGTCCGGAATATGTTTGCTTATCCCAGAATTCTTTGGGATCGGTGCCCAAATAAAGGCCGTCATCCGTCAGTAAAGACATAAACTGCGTAGTGTCTTTGATATTATACGCTAAATAAATGCTGTCCAATATACCGGTAACTTGCTGTTTGGCTGTAGCCGCATCAAAAGGGACAGTCTTTGTTTTGGGTTGGCATGCCGTAATGGCTATTGCAACCACGAACATTGCATACGTAAGTTTCTCATTTTTGTTTTCATTTTAGGGTTTTATAATTGTTTTAATTCAAGTTTCGCACGTTGATTTAAGCAGTTTTTTCAATCGTTTCAGGTTTATCAGTTTCATTTTTCCCTGTTCATTTTTCCAAAATAAAATCCATGTATTATACCGTAGCAAGCAATATCCCGAATGGAATTGCAAATTCCGCTCAGTCGGGATTGATCTTTTATTTGATAACCTGTCGGCATATTTTTATTTTAATATGATTGCGGAAATACAATTTCCGCTATGTTCCGAGCGGAATTGCAAATTCCGCTCAGCCGGGAATATGTTCCAGTTTTTGCATGTTTGCATCGATCCATTGGATAAGTACAAGAAACATGCTTAGCTTACTTTCTTTAGTAATATCCATAAAATAAAATTTAAAAGGTTAATAATAAATAGTTTATTAGAAATTGGTGTAAAGTTACGATATTTAATTATACATCATTTACATTTTGATAAAAATTTTTTTTTAAAAAGTAACTAATTAATCGCTGTTATCTGATAAAGGTATTTGGACTAAAGTCATTCCGACAGTTATGATTTGTAAGGGGTTGATCAAAAGCCTTTGATACCTTTGTGATTCCGGGTACTCGGGACTTTGAGTCCTTTGTGGTTAAATTTTAAAGTATTGAGAATACAATGGTTACAAAGTATACACAATGTACCAAAAAAAAATAAAATAAAAAATACTTTTTGATCGGTTCCCCTGAGGCTGAGTTTGTTGAATCAAGGCAAAACCCCAACGATCATAAGCTGTTTGCCCGACACAGAAAATTGATTATATCCAAACCTAAATTGCCCGCAATTCATCTAAAGATACCTGACATTCATCTTTTAATGCTTGGTATTCATCCTAAGATACCTGGCATTCATCTTTCAATGTTTGGCTTTCATCCTTCAATGCTTGGCTTTCATCCATTGATTTTTAATATTCATACACGATTGTTTACATTTCATACCTTCATGTAACAATAAACATCAGCAATGTTTAATCATCATACCTTCATGTAACAATAAACATCAGCAATGTTTAATCATCATACCTTCATGTAACGATAAACATCAGCAATGTTTAATCATCATGCCTTCATGTAACAGGATTCATCAGTAATGTAACACAAGCCATATGCAATTTTTTTCGTTTTATATGGCATTGTTTGCAGCCGATTCGTTTTTTGAGCCTGCCAGCCGTTCGATTTGGAGTGCCTGGGTTATATGCCGGTTGCCAGATAAACTGTTTATATAGCCAGGCATTTTTTTTTGTTAAAAAAATAAAGGTTTATACAAAAACTTATTAAAAAAGCTTACATTTGGAAACTGTTTTGAAACGGACGATTAAAAAGTTGAAACATAGTTGTGGTGAAAATGGTATGTTGAAAATATAAGGTTTGGTATTATTAAAATAATTTTCGGGGTAAATTTTATAATAAAATGTACGCCATGATAAAAAACAATCCAACTTACGAAATGCTTCTGCAAGAAAATCTTGCTTTAAAAACGAATTGTTACAAAAGAAGACGGAGCTTGATCGTTATCATATCCTTATTTCAAAAGTTTCCGATGTTATCTGGATTTTGAATTTGCAGGGGCAATTTACCTACGTCAGTTCATCGGTAGAGCAACTCAGAGGGTTTACGGTAGAAGAAGTATACAAACAAAGCATTAATGATGTTCTTACTCCCACATCAGCCCAAAAAGCTTACGACTATTAGCGGAAACATTGGAAGAAGAGCAAAAGGCATTAAAAAAGATGTTTTTGGTTGCTATGAATTGGAACATACCTGCAAGGATGGTTCAAAACGGTTTGGGCAGAAGTCGTTATTTCTGCTAACAGGGACGAACAGGGGAATTTACTTGAATTTATTGGAGTCAGCAGAAATATTGATGAAAGAATAAAGATTCAGGCAGAACTTAACAGGAGCGAAGAACGTTACCGGCTTATATCAGAAGTTTCGTCCGATTATGTTTTTTCTACAATGGTACATCCTGACAATTCTCTTGAATTAAATTGGATAAGTGGTGCCTTCGAGAATATCACAGGTTTTACCTTCGAGGAATACAAGGCTAAAGGAGGCTGGCGTGCTTTTGTTCATCCCGATGATCTGGCGAAAGATGATGAAGATTTGCAGAATCTTTTTAGTAACCGTGCCATAAAATCGGAAATACGCACACTAAATAAACGGGGAGAAGTGGTTTGGGTGCAGGTATTTGCTCATCCTCTTTGGGACAGCAATCGAAATGCATTACAAAGTATTTATGGTGCGGTACGTAATGTTACCGAACGAAAAGTTACCGAGCAAAAACTCAAGGAAAGCGAAGAAAAACTCAGCAACGCCAATAATCTTTTACAGGCAGTTCTGGATGCATCTTCCGATGCTATCACTATGACCAACCGTAAGGGAGAATTTCAGGCATGCAACAAAATTTTACTCCAACGCTGGGGAAAAACCAGAGAAGAAATCGTTGGATTTTCGGCAAGCAAAGTATTGCCGCTATCTGTTTTTCAAAACAGGATAAAGATTATTAATGAATGTATCGAAGCCAGAGAAGGTATTACGTTTACCGATACGTATAATGAAAAATGGTTCGAAAATACGATAGAGCCCATAATGGAGGCAGATGGAACCATCGAAAACGTTGCGATGTTTTCGCGCGACATCACCCTGTTGAAAAATACATTGGATGATCTGAAAAAAAGTGAGGAAAAATTTGCCAAAGCCTTCCGTTGTAGTCCTGATCCTATTTTAATCACTGTCCTTAACAAAGGGGAAATAGTGGAAGCAAACGATTCTTTTATCGCTCTTTCGGGCTTAACCAAAGATCAATGTATTGGAAAAACAACAATCGATATTCATTTATGGATTATCCCCGAACAGCGGAATCAATTTACATCGCTTTTGCAGAAAAACGGCAGTGTACGGGATTTTGAATGTGATTTCAATTTTAAGGGAAATGTCAGGAATTGCTTAGCGTCGGCAGAGGTCATTAGCCTGAATGATGAACAATATATACTTAGTGTAATTCATGATATTACCGAACGAAAAATTGCCCAACTAAAACTGGAAAACGAGCGTAAACGGTTGCGCACTCTTATTGAATCCATTCCTGATTTGGTATGGCTGAAGGATCATAATGGTGTTTATATACTATGCAATCCAAAATTTGAACTTTTTTTCGGAGCAAAAGAAAAAGATATTATCGGCAAAACCGATTATGATTTTCTGGATACTTCTCTTGCCGATTTCTTCAGAGAAAAAGACCGTAAAGCCATGATGGCAGGCAAACCTTCCATAAATACGGAGGAATTAATTTTTGCCGGCAATGGATATAAAGGTTTATTTGAAACCATAAAAACACCTATGTACGACGTAGAAGGCCACTTGATGGGTGTTTTGGGTATTTCCCGGATATAAACCGAATTAAATGAGCTAAATCAGCATCTTGAGAAAAAGGTAGAGGAACGCACCTTACAACTCGAAGATGCTAACAAGGATCTCGAGTCTTTTGCATATTCCATTTCGCACGATTTGCGTGCCCCGCTTCGTCATATTGATGGCTTTTCCAAAATTTTAAAAGATACAATTTCTGAATCCTCTGATGAAACCAACAGGTATTTCTCAAAAATTAGCGATTCGGTTATTCAGATGGGAAGGATGATAGACGATTTGCTAAAATTTTCCCGTTTAGGGCGAAAGTCTATACAAAAAACGGAAGTTGACCTGAATATTCTGGTTAAAAATGTTATCAACCAATTTGAACCGGAGATTACAAGCCGGAAAATCAAAATGGAAGTTGGCAAACTTCCCGTGATTAATGGCGATTCCGGGCTTTTACAAATGGTTTTCGAAAATCTTATTTCCAATGCCATCAAATTTACATCCAAAAAGGAAAAAGCAATAATAGAAATAGGATCTTATAAAGATACTGACCAAAAAAATACTATTTTCGTAAAGGATAACGGAGCTGGTTTTGATATGGCATATGCCAGCAAATTATTCGGCGTTTTTCAGCGCTTGCATACCCAAAGTGAATTTGAAGGAACGGGTATTGGCCTGGCTAATGTTAAACAAATAATTCATAAACATGGCGGGACCATTACCGCCAAAAGCGAAATAGATAATGGAGCTACATTTTTTATAACATTATAAAATAAAATTCTATGGAAAATATTCCTCCGATTCTTTATGCCGAAGATAATGAAAATGACATCGAATTGACGTTAGGTGCCTTTAAACAATGTAGATTAAGCAATCGCATTGACGTAGTTACGGATGGCGTTCAGGTTTTGGACTACCTGAAATACAATGGCAAATACCTAAACAGGAAGAAAGAAAAACCGGTATTGATATTGCTTGATATTAAAATGCCAAGACTTGATGGCATACAGGCTTTAAAAATCATCAAATCGGATGAAGATTTAAAGACCATACCGGTAGTCATGCTTACCTCTTCATCTATGGAAAGCGATATGGTAGAAAGCTATCATTTGGGTGCAAATGCGTATGTGGTGAAACCAGTGGATTATGATGATTTTATAGAAGCTGCAAAAAAAATAGGTTCTTTTTGGGCTATAGTAAATAAAACCGTGTAAAGAAAGGGAAACATTATGGAAACGCTGAAAGTACTGATTCTGGAAGATAATGAATATGACATGGAACTGGTGAAGAGATCGGTAGTATCTTTTTCAAACTATCATTTTCAGTTTACATGGGTTGTTTCAAAAAATGATTTTATTAAAGCACTTACGGAAATAAAATTTGACATTGTATTAAGTGACTATAATTTACCGCAATTTAACGGAATAGATGCTTTAAAGATATCAAAAGAAATCAATCCTAATATTCCATTCATTATCGTAACCGGTACGTTAACGGAAGAAGCTGCTGCCGATTCTATCAAAGCCGGTGCCTGGGATTATGTGGTAAAAGAAAGGCTCCACCGTTTGCCCTTAGCTGTCGAAAGTGTTTTAAACTTAAAAATGAAAGGCTAAAGTTTAAAGAAAGTGAGGAAAAATTCCGACTGATAACAACTTCGGCTCAGGACGGCATCATCATGATTGATAATGAAGGGAAAATTAGTTACTGGAATCCCGGAGCTGAAAAAATATTCGGATATTCCATTGAAGAAGCCAGAAATAAAAACATGCATTCCTTGCTGGCTCCTCCTAAATATCATTCGCAACATTTACCGGCATTCCAGCATTTTAAAGAAACAGGAGAGGGCCCCATGCTTGGAAAAGTAGTAGAACTGGAAGCTTTAAAAAGGACGGAACTATTATTGATATTGAACTTTCTCTTGCTGGTATGCAACTTTCCCAAGGCTATGGTGCGGTGGGTATCGTCAGGGATATTTCGGAACGTAAAAAAGCGGAAAATGAAATCAAACGGCAGTATTATTTTATCGATGCCATGCTGCATTCCATTCCTGTTCCTTTATTTTATAAAGATATCGAAGGCAAATACCTGGGTTGCAACGAAGTTTTTTCTGAAATGTTTGGCAAATCGCTTGAAGAAATTCGTGGCAAAACGGTAATTGAATTATGGCCAGAACTGTATTCCCAAACGTACAATGAAAAGGATATGGAACTGTTACGGGATAAAAGCAGGCAACGTTATGAATCTGTTATCCTTGATAAGGATCAGAAAGAACATCAGGTAATTTATGACAAAGCCGTTTTTTATAACGAAAAGGATAAAGTTGCGGGCATTATTGGCACTTTACCGATATTACTGAAATAAAGAAAAAAGAAGTAGAACTTATATTAGCCAAAGAAAAAGCCGAAGAAAGCGACCGTTTAAAGTCAGCATTCCTTGCTACCATGAGCCATGAACTGCGAACGCCATTAAATGCGGTTATTGGTTTCAGTAGTTTAATTGATGAGAGTCTACCCCTCGACGAAATACTTGAAATGGCAAAATTAATAAACAAAAGTGGCAATCACCTGCTTAGTATCATTGAATCCATTTTCAATATTTCCATGCTTCAGACAAAAGAACTGAAAATAAGGCCGGAAAGTTTTTCTGTTTATAATGTGTTTTTTGGAAATGAAATCGGCAGTTGAAGCCGAAATTGATAACGAAAAAAAAGAAAACATATCCGTTTTATTCGAGCCTGAACCCAATACCATTTCCACAACCATCGTTACGGATAAAACTAAGTTAATTCAAATGCTTACCAATCTGTTGAGTAATGCTGTAAAGTTTACAAAAAAAGGAAAAATTGAGTTTGGATATTTCTTTACCGAAAAAGATATAACATTCTTTGTTCAGGATACGGGAATCGGGATTCCATCGGATAAAACAGAGTTGATATTCGAACGTTTCCGTCAGGTAGACGATACTCATACACGCCAACACGGAGGCATTGGGCTGGGACTGGCTATCTGCAAAGAAATAGCCAATTTATTAGGCGGTTCGCTATGGGTAGACTCGGAAGAAGGCAAAGGGTCTTCTTTTTATTTCCGTCTTCCTGATGTTGTACAGAAAGAATCAGAATTATCAGAAAACATACCAGAAATAAGTATACCAGACTTAAAAAATGCCACCCTTCTGATTGCGGAAGATATTGAATCGAATTATTCCCTGATAGAAGCAATGCTAAGGAAAACGGGAGCCCACCTTCTTTGGGCAAAAAGTGGGGAAGAGGCAATTCGCCTGGTTTCGGAAAATCCGGAGGTCAGCCTTATCTTAATGGATATCCGTATGCCGGGAATCAATGGATACGAAGCCACCAAGAGCATTAAAAAAATAAAACCTAGCTAAAAATTATTGCTCAAAACAGCCTATACCATGCCTGAAGAGATAGAAAAATGCATGGAAGCTGGCTGCGACGGATATGTTTCAAAGCCTATTTCTAAGATAAAACTCTATGATGTAATAAGACAAATGATGCAATAAAAAAGCTATTGCCAAAGCGTTTAACGTAGCTTAAACCGTAACCCGGCAGAAATATTGGTAATATCATATCCGCATTCCACAAATCCGGAAACTTTGCTATTAAACTGGTAAGCCGCACCAGTAAATCCTCCAAAATGGAAATTACAGTGTTATAATCCGGTGAATCCTGATGAATGCTATGGTTATATTTGTCAGAAAAAGCGGTAAAACGAGGTCCACTGGTAAAACCAGCATAACATCCAAGTGTACCGGTTTGATATAATAATGATATGATCCGCGGGCGAGCAGGAAGAAATTAGTCCAATCATATTTATAGTCGCCACCTTCGTGATGTAAAAAGGAAAAAACCACTTTCTGCACCCAAAGCAATCGTTCCTGGCCCTGCTTCCAGAACCCTTGTTCGATATACCCATAAAAACCAGGCCGCATATCTGAAGAATAATCATAAAAATTAGCTGCCGGTCCCATGGCAATTCCTAAGTTTACATCTCCTTTTCTGACTTCCTGCGTTTTGCCATAAAAAGGCACAACTAACATCAGTAGAGTGTACAATACAATAAAATTCCTTTTTCCCATAGTGTATCGATTTTTACGATTAACGGAATTTTTGTAAAGAAATTATTACCGGTTTGGATTATTTGCAGACCCAACTTAGTGAGCTAATCTTGCGAAACCGGCAACGTAAAAATAAATGTACTTCCTTTACCCGGTTCGCTTTCTACCCAAATAGTGCCTCCGAGTTTTTCGGCAAACTCCTTGCAGATAAGTAAACCCAAACCGGTTCCTTTTTCATTTGCCGTACCCGGAGTGGAATGTGTAGCGTCGAGTCTGAAGATATTTTTCACTTCTTCCTGTGCCATTCCAACTCCATTATCCTTTACACTTACCTGTATTTTGTCGCCAGAAATACCGGCTTCAATGATTACCAATCCACCAGAATTGGTAAACTTAATGGCATTATTGGTAAGGTTTAGCAATATTGTATGTACCATAGAGGTGTCAGCCCATGCGAAAGTGCCGGGAGTGATTTTATTCGTCAGTTGAATGTTTTTTGCAGCGGCAACCGGATTAAGTATCCCAATAATTTCTATGGAAATATTCCCGATATCTGTTTTTACGGCATTTACTTTTATCTGTCCCCGTTGGCTACGCGACCAGGTGAGAAGATTTTCCAGTAACAGAAAATTGTTTTCTGCCGCATCTTTAATGTGCTTTATCATGTCTTTACGCTCTTCTTCCGAATATTCCTCATAGTCGTCGCTGAGAAGCCCTGCATAGCCCATCAGGATAGTGAAGGGGCTTCGTAAATCATGGGCAATAATGGAGAATAGTTTATCCTTGGTATCGTTGGCAATTTTTAGCTCATCGGCATACTTTTTTAATTGTAGTCCTGCATTGACTCGTTCGGTAACATCACGTAGTACTCCTTCGTATTGCAGGATATTTCCTTGTTCATCAGTTTTTACCCATCCATGGTCTTCCACCCAAATACGGGAACCATCTTTTTTCCGCAGAGGATAAATGGCCATTTCTTCTTTTTTCTCCTTTAAAATGGCGCTTTCCCGATCATTTATATCGAAATATAAGTCCGTTTTAATATTGATAGACATCAGGTCTTCCCGGCTGTCGTAGCCAAAATTTTAACTAATGCAGGGTTTACCTCCAGTAACTTACCTTCCGGTGTACTCCGGTAAACCCCATCGGGGATGGATTCTATCAGCGTGCGGTATTTTTCTTCGCTTACGCGAAGGGCTTCTTCTATTTGGCGGCGTTTGGTAACGTCGTGGCCTATACCAACTAGTCCGATAATGTTTCCTGATTCATCAAATAAAGGGATTTTTGAAGTTTGTAACCAACGTAAATTTCCACTTTTACTGTCGGGAAAGGCGCTTTCTTCGTTCAACAATGGCTTGCCGGTTTTTAGCACCCTCATGTCCTCGTTGTATCCATGTGCTCCCACTATCGGATCATAAATTTCAAGATCCGTCTTGTACAGAATCTCTGCTTCCGTATTATAACCGGTTACTTCCACATCGGCAAGGTTGGCTATAAGTTTTTCTGGCTTCGGCATCTTTTATATAAACCGTATCGGGCAGGTTGTCAATTAAGGTTCGTAGCAAAATGCGTTCGCGTTTTAACGTTTCTTCTACCTGCTTACGTTCGGTAATATCGCGAAGCGAGCCTTCTATGCCAAGTATTTTTCCATCATTATCGTAAAAAAAATGTGCATTTGCAGAAGCCCAAAAAATCTTGTGGTGCTTGTTAAATAATTTTACTTCGTAATCGAAAACCTCTCCTTTTACCTGTATTTCTTTTAGCAACGACTCCCGGTCTTTAGGATCGACATAAATGGATTCCAATGTTTTTCCTATCAATTCTTCGCGGGTATAATTGGAATACCGCTGGATGGAAGGACTTATTTCTACAATCTGACCTTCCATATCCGTTTGATAAAAAACATCCTGAACATTCTCGAAATAGCTTCTGTATTTTTTTCGTTACGTGCCAGCGATTCTCTGATGATCGTATTTTCATGATTCATGATTGCTTATTGCAATCTGATCGGCGACCTGATTGGCAAAAAAAACTTCATCTTCATGCCATATGCGGGTTTCACCGGTATGACTCAGACATAATATTCCAAGTACCTTGCCGGAAACCCGGAAGGGTAGCATTAAGCAATGATTTTATTCCCAAAGGTAATAAATAGTTGTTCTAAATTCAGGGGTTAATATATCCGACAAAATATCGTTGACTGCCACTACCAGATTTGTCCGAAGTTTTTTAAAAAATTCGGGATAATTGTTAGCATGCAAAATTTGTCCCGGGGAATGACGCATCATTGGCAGTTCATACAAATTAGCACACATAAGCTGTGATTCGTTTTCCTGAAAAAGCCAGATGCTTGCACGGCTAACTTTTATTGTTTCGGCAACCGCTTCGGTAACTTTATTGAAAAACCTTCCAGATTTCCTTTGGTCAGATGCTCGTCGGTTGCCAGCTTTATTATTGTGGCGTTTTGTTTATTTAAACGGAGATAATATTTTTTCTGTTCTTCAGCGGCATCTTTTTGTTCGGTAATATCTCTTGCAATACCTAAGTAAGAAGTAACTTCACCTTTATCATTGTGGATAATAGAAGTGTTGGACGAATGCCATTTATAGCTTCCGTCGAGATGCCTGATCCGGTAATCGATAGTGCCCTGGCTTTCGCCGGAAAGTATGACGCGTTCCAGGTAACTACGCGTTTGAATAACATCTTCCGGATGGATAAATGTTTCGTACAACTGACCTACAATCTGATTTACCGGGTAGCCAAGTAATTTGGTCCATTGGGGAGATACGTAAGTGAATATCCCTTCGGGTGATAATAAATAGATAATATCGCTCGAATTTTCGACGTATGAGCGAAATCTTTCCTCATTTTGACGCAAAGCATCTTCGGCATTTTCCCGGCGAAGGGTAATGGCTGCAAGGTTCGCAAACGACTCAAACAATTCCGTTGAAGGTACATTTTGCCCTTTTTTCATTCCAATTACCGAAGTTCCAAAAATCTTACCGGCTATTACATAGCAAATCCTATAAAAACGATCCGTACGCGTTAGCGTTTTAATAGGAAAATCTGCTATCTTCGGTATGGCTCCAAAGGTTATATCCGACAATGAATTTCTTTGTATTACTACATTATGAATCAACTCCTGGTAAATCTCCTCGCTCACCGGAGATTCTGTATTCAGAATATTTTTGTCAACGGTATTGATTATTGTTTGCAGTATTTTTTGATCAGTTTCAATATGTCGGGTTTTCAGTACTCGCTTTTTGTGGTTGTATTCCGAATAGGTTACGAAAGCAGCTCCGGTAAATTCTTTTAATCGGGTACAAAGAAAAACCTTTATATCCTGCTCCGGCGTTAATTGGGCAAGATGGAAAGCGGTATCGTTAAGAAACCGCAGGTTAAGGTTCTGTTGTGCTAAGTCTTCGCCAGCCTTCTCTTCCTGAATATTTCTTTTTCCCTCATTTTGTTCCGAACCCATTGCCTGAAAATTTTAACAAAGATAAGAAAAAACCTGCTAAATTGAAATAGGCTATTCGATTTATTTAACATTATTTAAAGGAATAAAAAGGTTGATTCCTTTACAAATATTCGCGGTCTCGGCTTCTCCGGCTGAGTGGCAAATGTATTAAACCCTCAGGGTTTATCAAACCCTGAGGGTTTTTTCTTAGGTTTATCAAACCCTGAGGGTTTAATATACAAATATCATTTCTTTTTAAAGGAAATTCCTTCCTTTTTACAGATAATCTGTGTAAGATGATTGCCCATCATCACAACACTATTTAATCCGCCGGAGATTCCGGCCCATTGTCCTGTCATATAAAAGTTGGACAGGCCTTTGATTTGCCAGGTAGTGGGTTTGCCAAAGGTATTGCGGGTTGTGCTCCAGCTTATCTGTCCTCCAGTCCAGTTGTTGGTATAGCGGATATAGGTAGCTGGGGTAACCACATCAATCATTTCAACGTTGTTGCTGATATTTCCGAAACGGTTTTCCAACGCCTCAATAATGTCCATGGCAATACGTTTTTTTTCCTCATTGTAGTGGATGCGGTCATCCATCCTGAGGTTGTGCCAGTATTCCCAGTCGTTGGCCTGGGGCATTAACGTCAGCAGCGATTTGCCCTCGGGGGCGGCATGGATGTCGTCGCAATAATGCGTATATCGAGAAGATTCAATTCGGTAAGCGGATCAATATGGATAGGTTTAGCGAGCGGAATATATAACTTATGCGGTTGTCCGGAAAAATCGGCGTTGACGCCAATGGAGACGTACAGCGTTTTATCAATAGTTTTAAAAACGCCGCTTTCGTACCGTTCGATAATGTTTTTGTCCTTATACCTGCCTCCAAGCAGGGAGTAGATGGTGGAATATCCGTCGGCAGCGGAAATTATGAGATTGCCATAATGTTTATCGCCATTTCCAAGCTCAATGCCCATGGCAGTGTTATCAGTTACGAGTATTTTGCTTACCCGCGAATTGAAATGAATGACACCGCCGGCATTGCGGTATTTATTTTCGATTTGCCCACTGATGTATGACGCTCCGCCTTTGGGATATCCGGTAGATTTATTATGCCTCCACACCATTTGCATCACGGTATAGAACAGGGGAAATTCGCCGATAAAAGCTGTGGAAAAAGCATAACGGAGACGGGGACTTTTAGCCGGGAAACAAATCCGGCATTGGATATCATCATCAACCGGCGGAGCGGATACAGGTAAGGCAACATCTGATAAGCCACCTTCAGCTTATCGCTAAGGGTCATCAATTCGTAGGGTTTGTCAACCGGCATCTTCATGTCTGTAAACTTTTTAATACCCTTTACCAGGAAAGGATTTGCTTTTTATCCTCAGGCGCTATGGCTAATAATTCATCCGTTAATTTATCGACATTGCTGTACAGGCTTACTCTTTTGCCGGATTCGTCTTCCACCACGGCATGGGTGTCCTGGTATATAAAATCCACCGATGGCATGTCAAGCAAATCGTTCCAGAACTGATAGGTATTTTCTTTGGGTGAAGTGCCGGTGAGGAAGTGAATGCAGCCGTCGATGAGATAATTTTTCCGTTTCCACGAAGTGCATAAACCGCCGGATGATGAATGCAACTCAAAAATTTCGGTATCGAAACCATTTTGCTGTAAATAATAGCCCGCCGACATTCCGGCTAAGCCTGAGCCGATGATAATAACCTTTTTCCTTTTCTCCATCAAGAGTTTGTGCTGACTGTTCAGGCTCCTTTAAGTTTTTTGATCACCAGCACGCGAAAATCATGTACCGAATTATTGAATAAATATCTTTCGGTGTGGGCTGCCACTTCTATGCTGTCGTTCGGTTTGAGCTGCAACGGCTTTTGATCGGTTATAAGTAGCGAGGTGCCATCAAGCACATAAAAAATAGTGATAAACTTGTTGGTATGTTTCTCAAGCTTTTCGCCGGGTTTTAGCCGTAAATGAATTATTTCGAGGTTAGCGGAAGTATACATCCGGCGTCCGTCGAAGGCAAAATCTACCCTGGGAGCCTCATCATAATGCGTTAAATTAATCATGGCTTATGGTTTTTAAATAATAACCAAACATACAAAAAAAATCATTGTAAAGCCTTTTGCCATAAATTTTCACTGTTGTCCGATAAAAAATCTTTGAAGGGCTAAACTTTAGTCCGAATACTTTTACCGGATAACAGTGATAAAGATCTTATTTTACCCGTTGCTCCCCTTCGGGGAATGAATTGATTTTCGATTCAATTATTTCTATCATTTTTTTTACCGGCTCAAAATACGGGATAACTGTATTCTTATCAAAATCGAACAAATCATCATAATCGCCTTTTTGTCTCCAGGTAAAAAGTTGCGAATATATCTTGCCAAATTCTTTAGGTATTATTCCCTTTTTTATAAAGTACTCCGAAAAATTTGATTTTGCTCCATTATGTGTGGTGGGTTTTAAATCAGAATTTAAAAGCAATGCCATGACTGCGTAATATGCCGAGTAGTAGAGCCTGTTTATGGTTGAATTCCACTTTTCTTTATCCGCCAGAATCTCGGCATCATTAAAAGTGTCTCTTGCTCGGGCTAAGCGATATCTTATCAAATCTATCTTTGAACCTGTCATTTTATTTTTATACCTTCTTTTTGAATATTGTCGTATAGCGGAGTCAAAGAATGGTTTTGCACCCAATCAGTTTTTGAATAAATCAATGGAGAAATTATCGCTCCCGTTTCAAGTTCAAGTTCATAGAATTCGTCCATGAGCTTTGTTTCAAGATCAAAGGAGATATTCTTTGAATTCAGCAAAATCAATAAATCCCAATCCGATAATTTTTTGGCATTTCCACGTGCCCGGGATCCATACAAATATATCTCTGCATCAGGATATTTTGTATCAGCAATCCCGATAATCTTATTTATTATTTTATCTCGCCTACTCATTCTACAAAAATAATCATTTTTTGGTATAGCCTTGAGATTATCTGATTGACTTTTTTGTTTGATGGTAACGTTGTTTAATCATTATTTTTTAGTAAACTCTTAACGAAGGTGTAAATCCTCAGCTGTTCCGCCGGATATTTGATCATGAAAAATTGCCAACCCTTGCTTATCCCCTTCGGGGAATAAGATTGATTGTTGATTCTGTTTTTTCTACAATAATTTAACCACTACGTGGTTTTTTTCTGTTTTTGTTATTGCGTATTTGTTTTTCTATTTCTTGTAATGGTAGAGTTATATTTACATAGTTGAACTCGTCCACAGCTTTTGCCAATGTTTTTTCATCGTTGATGAAATTTAATTTTTTGAATTTGTCTTGCATATCTTGTAGGAAATCAATATATCCGTCAGAATATTTTGAATATTTTTTATATTGATAAGTCCCATTTTTAATTGCTTCAAGTTGGTCATAAATTTTTTTTGACTTTTCTCCTCGGATATAAGTGTCCCACATTACAAAACATTTGGATTTTTAAATGCATTAATTTTGGAGCACCCGTATATTCAACACCTTTTATTTCTGATAATGTTGTGTAAATTTCTTGAATGTCATTTTTGTATTTGTTTAAAATTTATTGTTTGAAAATTTTGTTCGCTTAAATTATCAAAGTTTTGTTTAAGACCAGAAAATGTTACCTTGAATTGTTCAACATCAAAATTTTTTCTGCATATCGAAAACCAGCAAAGTTCCAGGTTGCCAATATTAATAGTTGCCCCTCTGTTTCAAAGCCTGCATTAATTAATTTTTTTGCAAGTATGAAGAAGTTATTTCGTTTCTCCCTTTTGTCATATTTAGCAATTGTATTGTTAAATATCTGAATGTCTATTATCATAATGATTATTATTAAAATTGTTTATGGTATTGTTAAATAATCTGTATATTTCTTTTTAATCCTTTCACTTCACTATTTTTCAGACAGGATTACCCAATTTCCAGATTCTAATTAAAAAATCAGAAAATCCCATTTTCAAATTTTCAAATTACCCCATCGGTGCATTTTCCCCTTTTCCCTTACTCCATCCTCCGATTTGGCGGGCGTTGGTATATTCAAGATAAAAATCGGGATAGCTTTTCCTGTAAACAAGCATCATGTTGTCGAGGCGCACATTTAACAGGGTATCGCATTCTTTAAACAGGATTTTCATTTCTTCCTTGATACTCTTATCGGCGGTACGTGCCTCCCGTGGGCGGGAATCAGTTTATCGAAAGCCGAAGCGGCTTCTGCCTGTACTGTCAACTGATCCGGGGGCAGGTTAAAGGGAAGTAGTTTATCAAGAATAGGTTCGGCAGCCTTTCCAATGCCAACGCAACGGGTATATATTTCTTTTTCGTTGCCTTCTTTCAGGTCGCTTTTTGTAAAATTAAACATGGCTTTCAGTCCGGCATCCTTTATCTGTGCGGCATAGGCTATACCCACACCGCATATCACCAGGGTGGTGTCCAACAACAGTTCCTTTGTTTGTAGTTTCTCTTCGCTTACGCTTTCGGAACCTTTCAGCATTTTGTCTTTGTCTTCAATAGCCGTAACGGTTGCATCCATGGTCTCCACTTCCGTTTTGAACGGTACCGATGATTCCCATTTTGTTTATGGGTGTTAAATACACTTTGTACGTCATGGTACATTTTCAGTTTTCTTAATGATAAATTATCCATAATTTTATTTTTTTTAATGAGTGCTAAAAAGTAGTTAATAAGTTTCCCTTAAGGGCTTTACTTTTATTAGCCGATAAAATTACGACATTTCTTTAATATATTATTCTTATATGACCAAATAAAATTGCATTTTTTTTAAAATATTTTTCGGCAATAGATATTATTTACACATTGTCAATAGAATAGATTAAATTTAAAAACATAAAATTTTTTTTACAAAGCTTCAAATCAGGATTAATTTGAATATAAATGCTTGCTTAACTCTTCCCGAGTACTTGGAAAAGGGCAGGATGGGGTCTAATAGATTTACGTATTGTATTAAAAAACAGATAAATTGAATTCGGGACAGCCTGCCCCGGATTACTGAAGCTGCATTATGGATTTAAAATCTTCCGCCTTCCATTTTAAATAGGCTACTTTGGATTTAAAGGTTGGCAAATTCGATTTGTAAATGCCAAATCCTATTTAAAGAGAAGCAAATTCTATTTCAAATCTGCCACATTGGCATTTAGCTCTGCCACTTTCTGTTTAATGAGAGGCAAATCCTATTTAAAGTCATCCACTTTCTATTTGAAAAGAAGCAAATTCTATTTAAAGTCATCCACTTTCTATTTGAAAAGAAGCAAATGCTATTTTTTTCGGACACTTTCATTTAAGAAGAGGCAAATGCTATTTAAGGTGAGACAAACTCAAACTTTACAGGATGTTTCCCGCTTCTAAAAAAAGACCTTGATAATGCTCAGCAATTCCTCATTATCCGATTAAAGATTTTCTTTGAATGGCTAAAGCCCAATGTTTACTGTGTTTTACTACCCCAGGCTTAAGCCTGATATTATAAATCAACTGCATTAACGTTGGTTATAAAACGAAATATTTGCAGATAAAAACAAAAAAACAGCAATTTGCAGGGCTATGTTAAATCCCGGCAAATTGCTGTTGAAATTACAACGGAAGCAAATTACGATTTAATCATCGTAAGTATCATTTTAAACTTTTCGGTAGCCATCACTGCATGCGGAGCGCCGGCAGGCATAATGATGCTTTCGCCTTGTTTTAATTCATGATCTATATGATTAATGGTAATCAGTGCTTTTCCTTCCACTACCTGAACTAATGCATCAAAGGGAGCCGTATGTTCGCTCAGCGACTGTCCGGCATCAAAAGAAAACAAAGTAACCGTACCGGTAGTTTTATTAATAATGGTTTTGCTCACGATAGCGCCTGGCGCATAATCAATGATAGCGCCAAAAGTAAAAACCTTTTCTTTGGTATATTCCATTTTATCCATAATCAAAAGTATTAAAGGGGTTAATTATCCGTTAATTTCCTTCAGAATATCTTCAATGTCATCTACACAGCCACCACAACCGTTCCGGCAGTGGTTTCAGTTTGTACTTCTTCCACAGTAGTTAGCTTATTCTCCATGATAGCTTTCACGATTTCGCTTTCATAATGCCATTGCAATGGCAGATTTCGATATCCTCATTCATAGCTTCAATATTTAATTCAGAAATAATTTCATGTCGTCGTCCACGGTAGTAATGCCTGCAATTCCGAAGTTTTCGACCAATACCTTTGCCACATTGGGTGAAAGGAATCCTGGCAGGGTGGGACCTAAGTGAATATTCTTTACACCAAGCGAAAGCAAGGCAAGCAGGACGATAACAGCTTTTTGTTCGTACCAGGCGATGTTGTAGGCGATAGGTAGTTCGTTTACGTCGTTTAGTTCAAACACTTCTTTCAGCTTAAGGGCTATCAATGCCAATGAATAGGAATCGTTGCATTGTCCGGCATCCAATACCCGAGGAATTCCATTGATGTCGCCCAGTGGAAGCTTGTTGTAACGATATTTGGCACAACCGGCAGTGAGAATAACGGTATCTTTGGGAAGTTTTCGGCAAATTCGGTATAATAAGCGCGGTCTTTCATCCGGCCATCACAGCCAGCCATCACAAAGAACTTACGTATAGCGCCCGATTTAACGGCTTCAACTACTTTACCAGCCAAAGCAAATACTTGTTCATGAGCAAACCCGCCGATTAATTCACCGGTTTCAATCTCGGTAGGAGCAGGGCAGGTTTTGGCAAGGGCTATAATTTCTGAAAAATCTTTTACTTTACCATTTTCCCTTGATGGAATATGCTTAAATCCGGGGAAACCGGCAGCACCGGTAGTAAATACTTTATCTTTGTAGGTGGCATTCACAGGTGGAGGAACGATGCAATTGGTTGTAAACAGCACTGGTCCGTTAAACGTGGCAAAGTCTTCTTTTTGATGCCACCATGAGCTACCATAATTGCCCACAAAATGGCTGTATTTCTTAAAAGCGGGATAATAGTTAGCCGGAAGCATTTCGCTGTGGGTATAAACATCCACACCGGTGCCTTCAGTTTGTTTCAATAGCTCTTCCATATCTTTAAGGTCATGTCCACTGATAAGAATGCCCGGATTATTACGCACACCAAGGCTTACTTTGGTTATTTCGGGATTACCATACGATGTTGTGTTGGCTTTATCCAGCAGAGCCATGGCTGTTACGCCTTTGCTGCCGCATTCGAGAACCAGGGCTACCAGTTGGTCAGCACCTAATTCATCATTTAAGGTTTCCACCAGACCACGTTGCATAAATTCATACAACGATGCATCTTCGTAACCAAGGTTGTAAGCATGTTCAGCATATGCTGCCATACCTTTAATGCCATAAATAATAAGTTGGCGCAGCGAACGGATATCTTCATTTTCGGTTACAAGTACACCTACACTCTTGGCTTTTTCTTCAAATGCTTCTATGGTATCGGCATACCAGGATGCACTTTCATGAAGTACTTCCGGCATTTAATACCGGCTTTTTCAACAGTAACTTTCATTTCCGAACGGTAAACCAAAGCTTTTTTGATACGTGGAATAAAGGATTCCTTATCAAAATTGGCATTGGTAATAGTAGTAAACAAACTCTCCATGATAAAATGATTTATCGATGGATTCTCGATTCCTGCTTTGCGGGCTTCCGTGCTGTAAATGGATATTCCCTTCAGCATAAAAATTAATAAATCCTGAAGATTAGCTACATCATCGGTTTTTCCGCAAACACCTTTAATGGTACAGCCGGTACCTTTGGCTGTTTCCTGACATTGATAACAAAACATGCTCATACAATTTAAAATTTAAGATTTATATTTAGGTTTACTGTTACCGGATATTGATTCCAGATCGACCGGTTATTTATTGTGAAATTTGGTAATCATTGGTTAATTTTTTTAAAAATTGAAGCTATAAAGATAGTCGTTTTTTAGGTTTAAAGCATAATATTTTAAAGATTTAGCTCATTAAAATCAAATCCATTCTTCGCTCATCACATCTCCCTGTATGCTGACAATGATTTTTTTCAAAGGTATTTTCCTTTCCGATTGATGCAGCGCAAGTTGAGCCATTTGCATCAATCCGCCGCAACAGGGAACTTCCATCATCATCACTGTTAAGGTATTGATTTTCGAGTCCGTTATCATTGAAGTTAGTTTTTCGATGTATGATTCCTTGTTTGAGTCGAGCTTGGGACAGGCAATGGCAAGTATTTTCCCTTTCAGAAAACCGGCATGAAAATTACCCATTGCAAAGGCTGTGCAATCGGCAGCTAAAACCACGTCGGCATTTTTAAAATACGATGCCATCGGATTCAGCAGATGAAGTTGCACCGGCCATTGGCGCAGTTCTGATGGGGCAGGAGGATTATTACTTTCGCCGGCTTCTTCAACTTTTTTCAGATCAATTTTAAAGTCTATGGCTTTGCTTCCGGGGCAGCCACCGCCACAACCATTAGCTTCCTGTTTTTTTATAGTTTCTTTTTTTGTTAAAAAAGGATTTTCTGCATTTTCACTCATGTCAATATTATTATTTTTAATAAAGGCTACAGCTTCCTTTAAAAGTTCCTGTTCATTATGGTCGCGCAAATGTTCAAGATGGGCGAGAATAGTGTTTCTGCCTTGCTTCACCATAGATTCCATCACTTTTGTTTCATTATACGCTTCGGCATCACGTTCTTCCAATGTTATGGCTCCTTCGGGACAATGCCCGATGCATGCGCCCAGCCCGTCGCAAAACAAATCGCTGATCAATCGTGCTTTTCCATCAATAATCTGTAATGCGCCTTCATGGCAGTTGGGTATACAAGCACCACAACCCGTACATTTTGAATCATCTATTTTAATTATAGTTCGTTTCATTCTTAAATAGGAATTTAGGTAATTGAATACGCAAATGTATAAATAAAAATGTTTGTTGATACATAAATTTTTAAAAAAATTTAATTATTAATTAATAATTTTGATAATCAGTTTTTTGAAAATGAAATTTAGAATCAAAAAATTAATTCTTTATCATTTCTTCGATGGTATGGTTTTGGAGATAATCCTTAAATTCGAGTGTAGTTTGCTGTGCAATGGTACCCATGATGCATTTATCAAAAGGGCAGATGGTATGATCAACAGGACAGGCAGATATTTCTATTTGACCTTCAATGGCTTCATAAATTTGGAGCAGTGTGATTTCTGATGGATTTTTTTTAAGGGAAAAACCGCCGGTAGGGCCACGGTTAGAGGTTAGATAGTTTTCTTTTACAAGTCGTTGCATAATTTTAGCTACGTGATGCTTTGAAGATCCGGTTAGTTCGGCAATTTGATTGACATTCATATTGGTATCGGCCTTGGCTATTAAAATAATACTATGAATTCCAATAGAAGCGGCTTCAGAAAGGGAAAGTATTTTCGACATGATTTAATTTAAGTATTTGAATGCTCAAAAGTAAAAACAAATGGTTAGTATAACACGGATAAAAGAAAGTTGTTCACAATTTTTATTTGGAATGAAAAACTTAAAAAAAACGTTTATTTTTGTAAAAAACTATTAACTATCAAATAGCGTTGCAATATTAATAATTAATTGAAAATTCGTAAATAAAACGTATGACTTATGGCAGCACTAAAAATTGGCGACAAGGCGCCCGAAATTAATGCTAAGGATCAGAATGGAATACTGATATCGCTTAAGGATTTTATTGGTAAGAAAGTTATTGTTTATTTTTATCCCAAGGACGACACTCCGGGATGTACTGCCGAAGCCTGCAATTTGAGGGATAATTATGAACAGCTTATCGGTAAAGGCTTCAAAATTATTGGTATAAGTGCTGATGATGAGAAAAAACACCAGAAATTTTCGGATAAATACAATTTGCCTTTTCCGTTGATTCCTGATACCGAAAAGAATATTATCAATGCGTATGGCGTTTGGGGACCTAAAAAATTTATGGGAAGGACTTTTGATGGCATAAACCGGACTACATTTGTTGTTTCGGAAGATGGAAAAATTGAAAAAATATTTTCGAAGGTGGATACCAAAAATCATACA
>Ga0268356_10813_pt1 | contig 34010 bp, 35 predicted proteins | sample BioMet10_FD_194415 | JGI IMG/M metagenome (GOLD analysis project Ga0268356, IMG submission 194415) | Sewage microbial communities from Oakland, California, United States - Biofuel 10 (PacBio Assembly) | ecosystem: Engineered > Wastewater > Sewage > Unclassified | place: USA: California | collected...
GGATGCCCTCGTGCTTCTAGAGCTCGTACTTTCGCTCGACATACCTGTCGTATAGCGGCTGCCAGATGGCGGCAACCTCCTTGGATGCGCGGTGCCCGTCGAAGTCCTCTATCGTTCTCCATCCGTCGGAGACAACGACCTCATCCTCATTGTCAATCGCCGTACCGACGTTGTAATAGAGGTTGCCAGGCTGCTTTCGAAACGCGTCCATGACGTCAGACTCGCGCAACGCGCTGATATATTCGTCGCGCTTGCCTTCCTTGATGACATACACCCCGTGATAGATGATCATGCCCATGCTCCTTTTCCAGGCCGATGTATATTGGTCCGCCGTTCGCGTCGGGTCTCGCGGCGAGAAACAACCTGCTCATCCTTGACGATGTCAATCCTAGAGCACAGAGCATCTGACCTTTGCGATTTGTTCGGGAGTCAGCCTCTCGAGACCGCCGACGGTTCCGCTGGCATTTCGAAGAAAACCCAAACAGGTATCTCCACTACGCCTCGCCCCCCATGGCTCTGTAGCCAATGATTACGGCCCACAGATAGGCGCAGGTCTTGGGAATCATGAGCGCGCCCACGGCAGGAACGGTGTCAGCAAAGAGCACCACAGGGATGTAGCAGGCAAAGCTGATGACCACCGTGAGCCAGAGGTTCTTGAACGGAGTGTCATCCTTCTCCCGTGCACTGCGGAAGAGCAGGACGATGATGATGAGGCCGAGGATGGCGAACGGGATGTTACGGTAGATTCCCCAGCTCAGGGGCGGTTCGACACTGGTCCAGGCATTCTGTGGGAAAAGGCAGAGCGCGATGCGTGCGAGAGCGAGCACCCAGACGGCAACAGTGAGCTTGGACCTGCCCTCAACGTGATAGCGCTCGCGCCAGACGTAGTAGAGCAGGATATAGAAGACGGTCATGGTGATGGACGTGATGAGCTTGCCAATGCCCAGCGCAACCGTGTAGTTTGCCAGTCCCGTCGTGCAGAGGGCGATTGCGCGCGGTATGAGGTGGAAGGAGTCACCGCATCCGAGCGTCACGGCCATCGCTCCGTAGAGGAGATACTGTCGCCTTCCCCTGCTTCCCTTCACCATCAGAATGCCCAACGCAATCACTGAGAAAAGATAGACGATATCAAAGAGGGTTTCGAAAATTGCCTGCATACTAGTTCCTTTCATGTCGAACACTGTTCATTTTCCTTGCACAAATGATGACCCGTCGGAGGTGTACTAACGTTAGCGATAGATGGTTCTACGAATTACTTCGGTTAGCACGTCACACGTCTCGTCGCCCCTGACTAGGGAAGACAGGAACGCCGAGAAGACGAGGCCGACGAAGTCCCCTCGTGTGAAGGTGTCGGAGAAGGCCGATGGGGAGACGCCGGAATCCGCGGCGAGCGACGTCAAGAGACCGCGTTCCATGTGTGAGAAGCAGCGCATCATGGTCGACCGCGCCTCGTCTTTTGCCGAGCTGGCAAAGTTCATGGAGTGGGCCATGAAGAAGTCCGGGTACTTCTCGGTGGCCTCGCGCACGCACGAGAAGAGCCAGGAGACGTAATCAGGAAATGGCGACGGCGCGGTTTCCTGCTGATCCATATGAAAAATGTCGCGCCAGATGCTCTCGACCGTTGCGGTGACCATGTCATCTTTGGATGGGAAGTAGTGATAGAGGGAGCCGAGGGCGACGCCGCAGCCCTGCGCGACGCGCCGCATGTTGAGTGCGGGCAGCCCCTCCTGCGAGACGACCTCTCGACAGGTTGCAAGTATCTCGTCTCTTGATGTCACGACGGTATTGATGGCGACCTCCTCCTAAATTGAACACTGTTCATGTTAGCGATATCCGCGATATGTTGAATCGCCGTCAAAGGGCTGCACGTTTCATACACATGCGCCCGCAGATCTAACGGGCGGCCAGTTTCTAGCGGCCGTCTACGAGCGCGCTCGCAAACTCTTCGAATGTATCGCTCCGCATGATTATCGCCGTGGTTCTCATCGTCGTGAAGCGGTCGATGATGATGTCGAACGCCTCCGTGAAGTGATGCATGTCCTCCCTGGTGAGCCCGATGAGCATGACGATGTTGACCGCTCCGCGTCCCCAGTGGATGGGCTTGTCGTTGTGCAGCACGCAGGCGAACGATCGCTCCGCATACTGGTTAATGGAATGGGGAACGGCTAGGCAGTCCGTGAACGCGGTGCTCGATACGCGCTCGCGCAACTTCACGTCTTGAATGAAGTCAGATCCGATGCAGCCTGCGTCCTGGCAAAGACTGCCGAGGTAGTCGATATACTCGCTGGACGATGCAAGTTCCACGTTTCGTGAGAAGAGCCGGTCGCTCAGGAGCCCGCGCAAAAACGCGCGAGCTCGATCGACCTCGCGGTCCTCGTTGATGCCCTCGACGGCGGAGCGGATGCGACGAATGTCGTGCTTACCCAAAAGCGGGGCGACAAGAACCTTGTACGGGTGGATTACCGGCAGGTCGATGGTCGTGACGAGAAGGTCGCAGGGTTTGGGGTCGGATACGTAGTCGTCATAGCTCATGACGTCGGTGATTGAGAGCTCGGAGACGAACGAGGTCTCCAGAGCCTGAGCGAAGGTACGAGAGAAGTCATGGTATCGCTCAACCACCACCACGCAGCTGATGGCGTCACCAGACTCCGCGTTCTTCTCGATGTAAGCTCCGATATGAAAGGCGATGAAGGCGATCTCATCCTCGGAGAACTCTACGTCGTAGAGCGACTGGAGACGATGCGTGTAATAGACCGCCATGTCGTAGATGGGAGCATAGCTCTGCTTGATCTGCTCGCCGATCGGATTTGGACAGCCTACATGGAAGACGGCTCGCTGGTAGGCGTTGAAGGAGTGGAGCGTGAGCTGCAGGAGGAAGTCATCGCTGAACGGGGAGAGGCCATAGTGGTCGGTCGTCTCTCGCGCAACCTTATGAACGCTGTCGAGGAACTCTTGGTCGATGAGCTGCGCGGCATTCGCGGTACTGAGCGTCGCATAGTCACCTCGGTCGGTTGAGAGGGCGATGAGAAGGATAATCTGTCGGAAGTCACGCTCGGGAATCGTGCAATGGAATTTGGTCTCGAAGAGGCTGGCGATTTTATTGGCGCACCTCAGAATCTCGTCACGTTGTTGGACTCTTTCGAGAAGCCCGTTCACGTCGATGAGGTCATCGGCGGCGTCGAGGACGTTCTCCGAGTCAAGGCGGATGATGATCACGAGTATGTGTACGAGCAGATTATTGAGCGAATAGTTTGAAAGCAGCAGTTCGGAGCTCTGACAGATGCCGACGAGCTCCGAGAGTATCTCGTCGGTGTCAAAGTCGGGAAACATCTTGGCCAATGTCTTCGTCGAGGTGAAGTAGCCATAGACGTTCTGCGTGGCGACATGTCCTAGAAGCCGGCGCAGATCTCTCTCCGACCCCCTGAGCGAGAGGTGCCAATCGTGGTTGACGAGCTTGATGTCAAAGGCGGAAAGCTCGCTGCGCACCGCCGGGAGCACCGTATTGGTGAAGGTGCTCTCGCTTATGCCCAGCTCGTCGGATAACTCGAAGAGCGAGGTCGGCGTCTTTGCATTAATGAGACGCGAGAGGACCATGCTGGTCCGTGCGGTCATGTCATCCTCTTGCGTGACCGAGGCGGAATCTTGTCTGTTCGCGCATGGTGCAACTGCCCCCGAGCTGGCCTTAATTCGATATCCCAGCTTCGATGAGATGATGCCTTGCTCGTCCGAGAGCTCAGAAACATAGTTTCGTATCGTGCGCTCACTCACGCCGAGCATCTTGGCGAGAACCGTTGCGGAGACCCAGGAGTCAGCGCTCTCGAGTACGCTGACGAGTCTCTTTCGCCGGTCTTCCTTCACACGGGCACCTCCGTGGTCACCTGCCGTTACCTCAGGATAGCATGTGCGCATGTTCCAGCCTGAGCCAAGAAACTCTCGTCTTTTTTCCTCGACGCGGAAAAATAGCAGGTGAGATGCTACGTCTTGCTCAGCATCCTTTCCTCGACGCGGAAAAAAGACGATTCGCGGCAAGCTCGGGCTCCTGCGAGTATGCAATCAGAGAAAGGCGCATCTGCAGAGAACGCGAAGAACGCTGAGAACCGAATAGCTTCGAGGGAAACAAGAACCACAACGTACTTTTCCATAACCAGCAATCATCGACACTCGCGGGCGTCGGCATAGTAATCAGTGCGCCGCGGCGCATATAAGGAGGTAATAGCCATGAGTGATGAAAAGACGATTCGCATTCTTCTCGCATGTGGCATTGGAGCCTCGACGGGCTTCATGGCAGCGAACATGAGGAAGATTGCCAAGAAGAAGGGAATCAACGTCACGATTCAGGCAGTAAGCAAGTCTGAAATCATGAACTATGCGGACAAGATCGACATCCTCATGCTCGGTCCGCACTTTTCGGCTGAGGTGCCTGACTATCAGAAGAAAATGAGCTCCTACGGCGTCAAGGTCACCTCGATTAATCCCAAGTACTATGCGTCCCTCGATGGTGAGAACATCATCAAAGACGGCATTATCTTAGCTCAGTCTGAGTAGTAGCTTTCGAACATTTCTGGCATGTTCAATAAGAAGAGAAAGGTGAAGTAATGACCGACGATAAGCATGCGGCCATGGAAGAGCGCCAATCCAAGATGCAAGACTGGATTCAGAACAAGCTCGTTCCTGCCACTAACAGGGTCACTCAGAACTATTGGTTCAGTCTCATCGCAGATGCAATTCTCATTATTGTTCCTTTTACCATGGTGAGCGCAATTCCGAGTCTCTGGAGCCTGCTTCGCAAGTTGATAACGGTTCTTCCTGATATCACGGCTCTTTCGACTTACTCGTTTGGTCTCGTGGGCATGTTTGTTGCCTTCATCATCCCTTACAACGCTATGGTTCGTGAGGAGCGCAAGGATCGATCGCTCATGGCGGGATTCTCGAGCATCGGCGCCTATATGATGTGCATGAATCCGACCACCACTGATGATGGCACGGTATTTACGATGTGGAAATTCGGTTCGGGTGGCATGTTCACCGCAATGGTCGTCGGCGTCCTGGTCGGTGCCATTTTCAAGGCATTTGCAACAAAGACGTTCTTCTCCGAAGACAGTCTTGTTCCTGATTTTGTCAAGAATTGGTTTGACACTATCGTTGGCGTGCTGCTCTCGCTACTTGCTGCTTATATCATCACTTTCCTGTTGAACCTCGATCTCTTCACGGTTGTCGGGCTCATTCTTTCGCCGGTCACCAACTTTGCCCAAACCCTTCCAGGGGTTGTCATCATCGGCCTGGTCATGGACATGTTCTACTTCTTCGGCGTTTCTGGCTGGTGCTTTACTCCAATTACTCTTCCAATCACGCAGGGAGCTATTGCAGCGAACGCAGCCAACTTTGCGGCGGGGCTTCCCGTCACCAACATCAATGCCTATGGGCTGTCTCGCTACTACATGATTGGCGGCGAAGGCAATACGCTGCCCCTGGCAATCATGATGATGTTTTCCAAGTCAAAGAAAAACAAAATGCTTGGAAAAGCGACGCTTGTCCCGTCTCTCTTTAACATCAATGAGCCGCTCTTCTTCTCCACGGTCGTCGATAACCCGTATATGTTCATTCCTATGCTAATTCAGGCAATTGTCCTTCCTGCAAACGCATGGATTTGGCTGAACTTTGGCTGGGCGGGTATGCACGTTCAGATGTTCGCAATGAACAACCTTCCCAATGCTGTCTCCGCTTATGTCCTCTCCAACGGAGATATCAGGAATGCAATTCTGGTCTGCGTAAATCTGCTTCTTGCAACACTTATCTGGTTCCCATTCTGGAAGGCTTATGATCGCAATGAGGCCAAGAAGGAGAGGAAGGCTGAGATGGAAGCAGAGTCCCCCGACGAGGTCAGCGCTTAGTAAATAATTTAAAAGTATGATTTTCCTACTGGTCGGGTTCGACTGGACAATCCTACTGAGAAAGGAAAGGCAAATGGAAGATGACGAGCTCAGCATGGTTGCTATGCAGGTTATCCTGAATGCTGGAGACGCTCGCACCTTTATCGATACTGCAATTGATCATCTGTCCGAATTTGACTTTGATGCTGCAGATGCTGACATAAAGTCTGCGACCAAAAAGATTTTGCTTGCACACAATGCCCAGACTGGCATGATTCAACGCCAGGTCTCTGGTGAGAAGATTGACTACTCCATTCTTTTCGTGCACGCCCAAGACACGCTTATGACTATCGACGCCGAGCTTCACATGCTCGAGAAGATGATTCCGGTGGTTAAGGCGCTCCATACGACAACCCTGGAAAAGTAGCATCTCTTGCTTTGACGTCCCATCCAGTTTTATTCGATTTTGTGGCAGGCATGGCTGCCATATGTTAGGAGCACGTTATGACAACGACCGAAACGCCATTTCCAGCAGGTTTTCTCTGGGGCGGTGCCACTGCAGCAAATCAGATAGAGGGTGCTTTCGACGAGGGTGGACGTGGACTTGCGACATCAGACTTCGCTCCTTTCATTGCTAGGGAGAACAATAGAGGCTATGAGGGAATGCCCCTTCCGCACAATGCGGCTACGCTTGATATGCTCAACGACATGCTCGAATGTCCTGACAAGTACAACCTTCCCAAACGTCGGGGTATTGACTTCTATCATCGTTACAAAGAACAGCTCGGAATGCTTGGAAAGATGGGCTTCAAAGTTTTTAGGATGTCCATCTCGTGGTCACGTATTTTCCCGAACGGCGATGACGAAAATCCCAATGAGGAGGGACTAGCCTTCTACGACGCGGTCTTTGACGAGTGTCACCGCCTAGGCATGGAACCGCTCGTTACGCTCTGCCACTTCGATACTCCGCTCAACCTTGCTTTGAAACACAAGGGATTTCTCTCCCGTCACACGGTCGATGCCTTCGAGCACTATGCAGAGACGGTTTTTACTCGCTACAAGGGGAAGGTCAAGTACTGGCTTACCTTCAACGAGATAAACAATGTTCTCACAAACCCCTTCACGTGTTGTGGAGTCGTGCTGCCTGATGACGGGACAGGCAATCCCTATACGAATAAGTGGCAGATGAAGTATCAGGCATCTCATAACCAGATGGTTGCCAGCGCAAAGGCAGTAAAGCGTCTACACGAAATCGATTCCGATGCAAAAATCGGCAACATGCTCTGTCGCCTTGAGAACTACGCCGAGACTCCTAAGCCAGAAGACCAGCTTCAGCTTCTCTTCGAAGATCACTTCAACTGGTTCTACACAGATGTTCAGGCTAAGGGCGAGTATCCCTACTACATCAAGCGCTTCTTCGACGAGAACAACATTACGATTGAGAAGGAACCCGGCGATGATGAGATTCTGAAAGAAGGAGTTGTCGACTTCGTTTCGATCAGCTACTACATGACCTATATCATGCGCTACAAAGGCGAGTCAGTGCCAAAGCCTTCGGGATCCCTTGTCACCAGCATTAAGAACCCCTATCTCAAGACTTCGGAGTGGGGTTGGCCCATCGACCCGACAGGCTTTCGTATCACGCTGAACCACATCTATGACAGATATCATCTGCCTATTTTTATCGCTGAAAACGGACTGGGTGCTGAGGATGCTGTCAATGCCGATGGAACCATCGATGATGGCTATCGCATCGAGTACCTGAGGGCGCATATTGAACAGCTGGGCGAAGCTATCAAGGATGGCGTCGACGTGTTCGGTTATGCGACGTGGGGTCCTCTTGATGAGGTATCCTCTGGCACGTCCGAGATGCGTAAGCGCTATGGCTTTGTGTATGTTGACGGAGATGATTACGGCAACGGAACCTACGACTGCAGTCCAAAGAAGTCCTTCTACTGGTACAAAAAGGTCATCGCAACCAACGGAGCGGACCTTTCGAATGGTTAGCTGACATTGTTCTCGAGGGGAGGGGCGCCATGTTCTCGAAAGTGACCACTATCACTAACGAGCTGGGATTGCACGCGCGCTCGGCTGCTGTGTTTGTCCGACTCTCACAGACCTTCTCCAGTGACATTTGGATTCGGGCAACGAGTGTCGATGGTGACTTCGTGAACGCAAAGTCCATCATCAAGGTGCTGGGCCTTAACCTGGAGAGGGGAGAAAAGATTGAACTCTCCGCTGAGGGTTTCGATGAGCGTGAGGCTGTAATGATGCTTGCAGAGACAATCGAGAAGGGGTTCGCGGAATAGCGTGCTCTACTCACGGAAAACGCCCGTGTCGGGGAACTGACGCGGGCGTTTTTGTATTCAGCCGAGAAAATAGTAGCCAAAGATATACAGATAGTTATGCATAGCCGTCCTATGTGTATCGCCGAAATAGAGAAAGCAAGGAAATGGTTATGAGATCTTTGATAAAAGACATTGCGTTGCGATATGCCCGCTCCGCTCAGGTTGAAGAGCTCGATTTATTGCGAACTCTTGCACAGATTCCTGCGCCGAGTCACCACGAGGAACGACGGGCTCGTTTTGTCCGCGACTGGTTCGAGCGTGCTGGCGCGCAGCATGTTGAGGTCGATTCTACAAAAAACGTTATCTGTCATATCAACGATGACGGGTGCCGTCCTATTGTAGTTTTTGCTGCCCATATGGATATCGCCTTCGACGATACGGGCGCGCTTCCGCTTGAGGAGGAGGACGGCGGCAGAGTACTTCGAGCCCCAGGAGTTGGCGATAACACTGCAAACCTAACGAACCTTCTTATGGCAACAAAATATCTCTTAACTAATTCTGTTGCAACCGAGCATTCGGTTCTCGTTGTTGCCAATTCATGCGAGGAGGGTCTTGGAAATCTAGACGGAACCAAGGCGCTATTTCAACGCTATGGGAACCGCATCACTGAGTATCGCTCCTTTGATGGATATTTCGGTCAGTGCACTAACGATGCCGTGGGTTCTCACAGGTTTCGTATCTCCTGCAAGACAACGGGCGGGCACTCATTCGTGGACTTTGGAAACCTAAGTGCTATCAAGGTGTTAGCGGATGTGATAGAGGGCCTTTATGAGGTTGAGCTACCGCTGGGCCCCAAAACTACCTTCAACATAGGAACTATCGCTGGAGGAACAACGATAAATTCTATTGCAGAAAGCGCCGACATGCTCTACGAGTATCGTTCGTCACTCGACTCTTCTCTAGAGTACATGCGACTGTATCTTGACGAGATTCTTGCACGGTATTCAGGTCCAGAGGTGACGATAGAGCTTAAGACGTTGGGTATTCGTCCAGGCAACGGAGAGCTCGACAACGAAATTATTAACGAGTTCACCGAAAAGAGCGATGATGCAATTAGAGAGATCCTAGATATGGAACCAGATCACTCTCCATTTTCGACGGACTCAAATATACCTTTGTCCATGGGTATTGCTGCCAATACGATAGGAACCGTTCGTGGCGGAAGTCCACATACGTACGAGGAATGGATTGAGACGAAAAGCCTTGAGTCTGGACTTGCACTTGTTCTTGCCCTGATGCTTGGCTACGCCCAATGAGGGGTAACGCTCGCCACGCATGACGGCACCCGCACTGGCATCCCGGTGCGGGCGTTTTTTGTGGCTGGCCCGCTGCTGGCGACCGCGATCTGTGTCGGTACCAAAGCTCAACTATTCGTTTGGCCTCGGTACTAAGGGACTTTGGTACGGCCACAACTGGATGTACCTTACCCTAACAAATCGTTGCGCTAGGGTATCTGCTGGTAGACAGGTTTTAGGGGTGTACCAAAGTCGCTTTTCTTGCAGGTACCAAAGTCCAACGAATCGTTGCGCTAGGGTACCTGCAGCTAGCCGCCATCTTATTCCTAACAGCGGAAAAAATACCGTATGCGTTTGTCTCGAAGCCGCGTTAGCCTGCTGATGGTTTGATGCAACTTTTCGCAGGAGGTGCGTATGAGGCGCGGCAACGTGCTGTTCATCCTAAAGCTCGTCGTACTTTTCGTGGGATCGTACCTGCTTCTTTCTGTGGTGTGCGGGGTCAATCCCCTTATCTCCACGATGACGGTGGCGGTCGGCGTGCCCGTCTTTGGTGTTATCCTGCCCGCTTGGCGGGCGAGCCACCGCATCGAGAGCGACGAAGCCGACGTCAATCAGTCGTGCAGGCCAATTCTCAAGAGGTACCGTCGCAAGCACAACGCCGATCGTCTCGTATCCGAATATGACGAATGGAGCACGGGAAAGCACAGCAGTCAGACTCGAACCCTCTTCGCGCAGGAAGTCGCTGCTGCCCTCATCGCGGAGGGCCTCTACGATAATGCGCGCACCGTGATCGAGGATGGAAGAAAGGCCTCAAAGGGCTGCCACCTCGAGAAGGACTACGTCGGATTTGCCTTGCTCTGCGAGGAGAAGATGGCGGTCGAGTAGATGGCGCAAGGGGAAATAGGGTTGGTCACATTTCACACCCTGCTTTCCTCTTGTCTATTCCAGCACGAGATAACCGCAGAGAAGCTCGACAAGCATATCAAACATGACAGGTGAGACAGCGCTTTCCTCGGGGTTGGGCGGAGCGTAGGGGAGTACGATCCGCTTGTCGGCAAACCTATCCTGCTTTGTCGCGCCGTCGGTGGTGACAAGCAGAATCTTGCCGTCCGTCCCATCAAGCGCTTCGAACGAAGCATGTCTGCAGTTTAGCGAGAAGATGATGAGCAGGTCCCTCTCGCCCATGGAGTCACAGGTTTCTCCCAAGAGGTCAGCGGGAACGGCATGGAAGAAGCGGTTTGTCTTGAACATTAGCTGTTCGAGCAGGAAGGCCGGCTGTCCGCTCTTTGCCACGCCCGTGGCAAAAACCCTGTCAAACGAGTTCACGTATGCTGCGAGCTCACGTAGATATTCGTCGGTGAGAAGCCCCTCGAGTCGCGGAAGCACTTGGTAGATGGTCGAGAAATAATCGAGGTGTCCTCCCACGCCAGTCCGACGCCCTCGCTGCTGGGCGAGCATGGCGACGAAGTCTGTGCGAAAGTCCTGATACCGTGCATACCCGAGGCCCTTTACAAAGCGCGAGAGCGCTGGCTGCGAGACGCCGCACTTCTCGGCGAGCAGGCTGGTCGTGAGAGAGACGATCTCTTCGGGATTCTTGATGACGTGGTCGTAGATGAGCTGATCGTTGGGTGTGAAATCAACCTTATGCTGCTCCATAGTCTCCATGACGTTCATCAGGTGCCTCCGACTCACTCCTCGTGTCAAGCAACTATATGAATATTATATTTAATTCATGAGGCCAATCATGGCAGCGAAAGGCATCTGCACTCAAACAGCAAGGTAAGTCTCAAACTTGTGTAAAACTAATATTTACAAAAGGAAAATCTAGTCGTATATTCTATTCACGCAACGTCAAGGTCCTCGCGGGAGCGGGACGGACAGAAGAGGAAGGGGTCATCATGGCAGTCGACTATGATGCGACCACAGACGAAATACTTCGTTTGATTGGCGGAAAGGGAAACATCGATTCCGTGACGCACTGCATTACCCGCCTGCGCTTCGTTCTAAAAGACGAGGGCAAGGCCGATGCGGATGCAATCGCAAAGCTCGATGGCGTGATTAAGGTCCTGAGAGCTGGCGGGATGTTCCAGGTTGTCATCGGTACTGACGTTGATACGGCCTATGATTTCGTGATTGCGAAGACTGGCCTCGCAGGGGGTGTGGTCGAGGATGACGAGGCGGCTGAGGAGGACAAGAAACTCGGCAAGCACAGCATGCTCGACAGCCTGATGGGCACTATCTCTGGTGTCCTTGCGCCAACGCTCTTCGTTCTTGCCGCAGCAGGCATCATCAAGGGTCTCACCTCGCTCTCTCTCACCCTCGGATGGGTTACGGCGGACAGCGGTGCCTACATGCTGCTCTACTCCATCGGTGATGCCTTCTACTACTTCCTGCCCATCATCCTCGGTTTCACTGCCGCCAAGAAGTTCAAGATGAACGAGATCCTTGGCGCGGCCATCGGTGCCACCCTCGTCTACCCAACGATGGTCAACATCGGGACCACGCTCAGCGTGGCCGGAACCGTCTTTTCTGGTACGGTCTTCGAGATGAGCTACTACAACACGTTCCTCGGCATTCCCATTGTCATGCCGGGCAGTGGGTACACCTCCAGCGTCATCCCCATCATCATCGCCGTCTACTTTGCCGCCAAACTCGAGAAGGCCCTGAAGAAGTCTCTCCCTGCTGCGGTCCGCGGCATCTTCACGCCCATCATCGTGCTGCTCGTAACTGCGGTTGTGACCTATCTCGTTATTGGTCCGCTGTCGATGCTCCTGTGCGGCTGCATCTCCGCGTTCGTGAGCTTCCTCTATAACATCCCGGTCGTTGGTGGTGTCGTCGCCGGCGCGATTATCGGTGGCGGCTTTGGAATCCTGGTTATGTTCGGGCTGCATTGGGTCATCATCGCCCTCGGCCTTTCGACCATTGCGGCGACTGGATTTGACTACATGCTCGCCTGCGGCAGCATCGGCCCCATGATCGGCATGGCACAGGGTCTCGCCATCTGCGTGTGCGCTGCTCGCCATAAGAACCAGAAGGTCCTCGACCTCGCACTTCCATCAACCCTTTCCCAGATCTGCGGTGTTGGTGAGCCCCTCATGTACTCGGTGCTCATCCCGCTCAAGAAAGAGCTGTACCTCAATATTCTCGCCGGGTGCGTTGGTGGTGCGGTGCTTGGCCTTCTCGGCACCAAGATCTACATGTTCGGCGGTAGCGGCCTCTTCTCGTTCCCCAACTTCATGAACCCCGCCGGAGGAATGGACGACCTCGTCAAGTACTGCATCGGTGTGGCCGTGGGTTGTATCTTCGCGTTCGTGGCCGAGCTCTTCATGTATAACGACGGACAGGCAAAGAAGCTGCTCTGATCCCTCTCCGTGCCTGCGTGCACAGAAGATCGGTCCCGTGCACGCAGGCTCCTATTTTTCTAACAGGCCCTCTGGGTCCGGTGGGTCGGACGGCAAGCGAACTTCGGTCGGTCTCGTCTTTTGAAGAGCCGTTGCCGAGCGCCAGGGCATCCGACTGGCTAGACGGTTCAGACCGGGTGTTCCGTCTCGCAGATAAAACAACGCAAGCACAGATAGGGGAGGACGATGAAGGTCAGTCGCAGGACATTCGTGAAAGGCGTGGGCGCGGTTGGCGCAACGTTTGCGGGTATGGGACTTGCGGGGTGTGCAACATCGTCGCAGAGTTCCGAGTCGAGCTCCTCCAAGGTGGAGACGGACGTTACCCTGCATGTATCAAGCACGCTGTACGGTACCGCTGACACGGGAAATAAGAGTTCGCTTAAAAAAACCCTACAGAAGACCTCTGGACCTGGGGATATCGACATCTATCACTATGATGACTCCGGCAACCGCGTTGCCTACCCAGAGGGAACCGTTGTCGCTGGCGACGCAGTCAGCTTCATAGGTGAGGCCATATTCGACCTTGGCGACAACTTGGATGATAGTAAGATTAATAGCAAATCCGCAATCGTCTCGGTGGCTCCCGGCGACGGTTATGGTGTCGACGAAATTACCTTGACTACCACAAAGGTTGACGGCGATTGGTATGGCGGCAAGTACTACTACACCCTGACCGAGAATGACATCAACTGGTATACCGGCGACTACGAGATTACGGATGACAACAGCACACGCGAGTGGAGTTGCTTTGGCGGAGACGGAAACGGATGCTATACCTTTAACCTGCAGGTGAGCGGCATTACGTATGACGGTGCCGAGGTTCCTGCCGTAATATTCCCGGTTCAGGTGTACATCTGGGGTCGTGATGCAACCGACCGAGGCGTGGCGTTTGACAGCACACCCACTCCCACGGCGGCACAGTCTTCCTCCGGCGTTGCCCAGACGAGTGATGTCCAGTGGACTTGGAAGGGAGACGGCGACCTTCCTATTCTCTGCGGAAGTAATGCGAATGACTTTTTCATCACTTGGCCGACGGGCACTGACGCCTCTTACGTTGCCCAAGACAACGTCAGCGTCACGCTCCACAGTCAGTACGGTGATTCCTATAAGCTCAAGAGCTCGGAGTATACGGTCTTTCCTTCCGTGAGCGAGACGCAGGTTGCCGTTACCTTCATGAACTGGCCGTACACTCCCGTTTACACGACGATGAGCATCGATGCTGCCGAGTCCGACCTGGAAGCGAGCGAGACCTTTGAGATTGCCAGCGTCTATGCGTACATGGTTCAGACGGGTGGCGGAGGAGTGACCGTCGATGGTACCGTTACCGCATACAGCTACTACGGGTTCTCTAACCTCACGTCGGTCGACCAGATTATGAATAATGCGACGTATACCCTGGGCATCACGAAAGATGAGGTGCAGCAGTACTTCGTCGAGTCCTCAGATGGAGAGGGAACCCTTTCCAGCAATGAGGGTGATGCCACTGCCTATGATGCGTCAGGAGAGGGCGAGTGTAACCAGCAGCTCATTGGGACGACGGCATGGGCAACGACTCGAGTCGACCAGACCGAGGACAAGACCGTGGACGGGGAGACCGTCACCCTTACCAAGACATATAGCACGCGCGGCATCAACAAGAGCATCGATGAGGCAAAAGAGGCTGGTCTCAAGCCTGCCGCAGGTTTTGCGTTTGGCGAGAAAATGACTCCCTACGAGCTTTGGCCCTGGCAAACCAGATTCCTAGCCGGCTACACACCCTCCAGGCCTGCTCCGACGAGCTTTCCCTATGTTGACTTTCCGTACGGATACTAGCAGAGGCCAGGTTGGGGTGATCGCGTCGTACCTGCCTGACTGAGACTTGCCCGTTCGTTCGCGTTCATTCATGGCAGGCTGGCGACGGTGTGTCGTCAACCTGCCATGTCTCGTAATCCTCGTCCCCCCTCCAGGAGAAGACATGTTCGATATGCTGCGCATCAACAGAGAACACTACGAAGGCCGTACCTATGCTGTCGACGGCAGAAGCATTGCCTGCAGGGCATATGTGGACGTTCCATACTGCATCCGTCCGGTCGATCCCATACAGCGCCTCAACGTCTTCGTGCCCGAAGGATTTTTCGTCGGTGGCTCGGTCAACGGTTATGACGCTGAGACGGCACCAGTGTTTCTCCCCAATTCTGTTGGTGGATATCTGCCTGGACCTGCGGAGGAGCCTGGGATAAACAAGAGGACTGGCATGCCCAACACGCTGTTTACGGCCCTCGAGCGCGGATGCGTGGTCGTGTCCGGAGGCGTGCGCGGACGCACGTCGGGCACGAGGAGCACCGAGTTCTTCGAAGGAGGGAGCACGAGCTTCCTCGGAGAGGATGGTGGTGTCAAGGTTGGTCGCGCACCTGCTCTCGTCGTTGACATGAAGGCCATCATTCGCTTTCTTCGTCACAACTCCGATGTGCTTCCTGGCAATGTGGAACGCATCATCACCAACGGCACCAGCGCGGGCGGGGCACTCTCTGCGCTGGCAGGTTCGACGGGCAATGACCCGAGCTATGAACCCTACCTCGACAGGATCGGAGCCGCGGACGCGCGCGATGACGTCTTCGCCTCGAGCTGCTACTGTCCCATTCACAACCTCGAGAATGCGGACGCCGCCTACGAGTGGCAGTTCTCCGAGTTGGCCGATTATCACCGCACCAAGCACATCAAGACCGGCAGCGGTCTTAGGCGCGTCTCGGACGACGGTGTTATGAGTAGTGAGCAGATGAACCTCTCGGCTGAGCTCAAAGATCTATTCCCCGCCTACGTCAACAGCCTGGGTCTTGTTGACAAGAGCGGACGAGCCTTGACGCTCGACGAGGGTGGTCGGGGGAGCTTTCTCGAATACATGATTGATCGCGTGATCGAATCTGCCCAACATGAGCTTGATACCCACTTCACGGCAGAGTGCCTTACCGACCTCGCGGCACTGGGAAGCGAGGTGGAGCGACTGGGCGCGCTCACCATTCGCGATGGTCGTGCTGTCGCACTCGACTGGGACGCCTATGTCCGTGCCATTACACGAATGAAGCCGACACCCGCCTTCGATGCGCTCGACCTCTCCAGTCCAGAGAACGAAGAGTTTGGTGACGAGCGCATAGAGGGCAGGCACTTCTCGGCGTTTGGGTTTTCTCATAGCTCTGTCGAGTCGGAGCTCGCCTCGCCCGAGATCGTGCGCATGATGAACCCGGTGGCCTGCGTCGGCATGGCCGACCTGGCACCTCACTGGAGGATACGTCACGGCTCCTTTGATCGGGACACCTCGCTTGCCATTCCAGCCATCCTCGCGCTGATTCTGCAGGGTCAGGGCGTAGACGTTGACTTCGCGCTTCCCTGGGGCATTCCCCATTGCGGCGATTATGATCAGGCTGAGCTGTTCGACTGGATTGACGGCATCTGCGGATAGCGCCGAAGAAATCTCCCCGAGCATGCGAATACTGGTCGCTGCATCAGAAAATGATGCTATCCGTGGGGCGACAATCGGTCACAATGTCCTCATCGACGGGCGCGATTGGACATTGACTGGTTGTGGGGGACAGCAGTGCGTGCGATTCGGAAGATTAACAACAATGCGGCCGTCTGCATAGATGCGAGGGGCCATGAGGTCGTCGCGCTCGGCAATGGCGTCGGATTTGGCACCATGCCGCACGAGGTCGACCTCTCCGACATCGTACGGACCTTCTATGGCATCGATAAGAGATACCTGGCCCTCATCGAGGAGCTGCCTGCAAAAGAGCTGGAGTTTGCCGCTCAGTTCTCTGATATCGTACGCAGTCAAGTATCCCATCCACTTTCCCCAAACCTGCCCGTCACGCTTGCAGATCACATTTCCTTTGCTATCAAACGTGCTCGCGAGCACATGATTATCACCATGCCTCTTGCCTATGACGTCGAGCAGACCTATCCGGTCGAATACAGGCTTGGTGAGCTCTGCGTCAATGGCATCTCGCGTACCTTCCAGGTCAAGCTTCCACGCAGCGAGGCAGTGGGAATTGCGCTTTCGATCGTGGGGAGCTCGGTGAGCCTGAGCGAGAAAAGGACTCTTGACGAGAGGCGCATGGAACGCCTTATCGACAAGGTTACCCTGACTGTCGAGCAAAGACTTAACATCGAGGTGCCGAGAGACTCGTTCGACTATGCGAGATTTGCCACGCACGTGCGCTATCTCATCAAGCGCGTCGTTGGGGGAAAGCCTTTCGAGACCAGTGACTCCGACCTCTATTCCATGCTTTCCGAAGAGTATCCCGAGGCTACGGCCTGTGCTACCGAAATCTCCCAGCTTATCAGCGATACCTATCAGACAGAGCTCGGCGAAGAGGAGAGGGCCTACCTCATTCTCCATGTGCATCGCGTCTATTCTCGTGCGCTGGAAGATTCCGAGGTTTGTCATTGACAGGCCGAGGGCCTAGGTGATAGATTTCAGTTGCATTGGGTGTTACTCAGCGGACTCCGCGAGGCACTACCAAGGCAGCGAAGGTCCAAGGGCCCGTTCGTTGCGGTAGCGGTTCGGGAGTTTTTTCATGTTTCCCCGCCACTTCTTCCAGAACACATGCGCACTAAGCCTTCGCATCTATCCGTAGGGGCTTTTGCATGAAGGGAAGAGCGATGGCAACAGATAACGACAGAATCGCCCGAGACGTGCTTGCGGCCGTTGGCGGCACCGAGAATGTCACCAGTGCGACGCACTGCATGACGCGACTGCGCATCAACCTCAAGGACGAGTCCATTCCCGACGACGGCAAGATGAAGGCCATCAAGGGTGTTCTTGGCGCACAGTGGTCTGGCGGCCAATATCAGGTCATCATTGGGCAGAACGTACCCAAGGTGTATGAGGCACTCATCAAGTTGGGAGTGAAGGGCGGAGGTTCAATCGACGAGAACCTCGACGCAGGCCTCACCAAGGAGAAGCTTACGCCCAAGAAGATCGGGCGGAACATCCTGAACTATCTCTCCAAGTCCATGGTGGGTCTCATCCCCCTCATGATGGGCGCAGCAATGTTTCGTACCGTCGCCGTCGTGGCGGGTCCGGGAATGCTCAACCTCTGGGCTGAGGACTCCGAGATCTACACCCTCTTCTACACGTGGCTCTACAATGCCGGATACTACTTCATGCCCATCTACCTCGGTTGGTCGGCAGCAAAACAGCTCGGTGCCTCTCAACAGCTCGGGATGATGATGGGTGGCGTGCTGATTGCTCCGACGCTCATTGGCCTCGCTACCGCAGGTACGACCACGACCGCCATCTATGGCATTCCCGCTGTGGTTAACAACTACTCCACTACGGTCCTGCCCATCATCCTGTGCATTCCCGTGCTTTGGCAGGTGGAAAGGTTTTTCAAGAAAGTCATCCCTGACATGCTGGCAACCGTGTTCGTTCCGTTCCTCACCATGTTCGTCATGGTCCCCGTGGGTCTCTGCATTCTGGCTCCCATTGGTTCCATCCTCGGCGGCTTCCTCGGCGTGACGCTCTTCAACCTTGGCAGTGCGGGTGGTATTGTCACCATCGTTGCCCTCGTGGTTATCGCCGCGTTCTGGGAGTTCCTCGTCATGACGGGCATGCACCAGGTCCTGATTGCCCTTGGCATCACTCAGATTCTCACCGCCGGATCCGAGGCGTGCGTTATGGTCGGCGGCGGTATCGCCCAGTTTGCAACCTGGGGAATGGCCTTTGGGGCCTTCTTGCGTCTCAAGGACCCCGACGCAAAGGGTGCAAACCTAGGCTACTTTCTCTCTGGATTTCTTGGTGGCGTGACCGAGCCTGCCCTCTATGGCTGCGGCTTCAAGTACACCCGTGCCCTCTCGGGCATGGTCGTCGGCGGCGCGGTGGGCGGCCTGATCGCCGGCATCTTTGGCGTTACCTGCTATGTCCTCGGCGCGACTAACATCCTGGGACTGGTCGCCTTCCCTGCGGGAGGTACCGGAAACCTCATCTGGGGTTGCGTTGCATCTTTTGCGGCATTTGGTGTTTCTGCCGTGGTGACCTATCTCTTTGGGTTTACGTCCCAGCAGCTCGAGGATGATAAGAATACCGCGGAGGCTGCCAAGCTCGCGGCATAGAACGGCGTTAGCGCATCCAGCGTATCGTTCGAAGACTTCGGGGCCGCACGCATACAATGGAGCGTGCGGCCCCAACCAAGGGAGAAGAGCCATGAAGCAGCTACTCATTCGCGCAGATGACCTCGGATACTCCTTCGCGGTCGACCTCGGTCTCGTGCGGAGCGTGCGAGAAGGCCTTGTGCGCTCCGTGGGTCTCATGCCTAACATGCCGGAGGCAAAGCGGGGCTTCGCGTGGCTTGGCGACAATGACATTGCCATCGGTCAGCACACCAACGTCTGCCTGGGAAATCCGTGCGCAGAGCCCGCACGCATCCCAAGTCTTCTCCAGGAGGACGGGACCTTCAAGTCAAGTCGCACCTACCGCGCCTGCTACAAGGAGGGCTACGACTTCGTCGTCTTTGAGGAGGCGGTCATGGAGATCGAGGCGCAGCTCAGCCGCTTTCGTGAGATCGTCGGTCGAGAGCCAGCCTACTTCGAGGCGCATGCCGTCATGTCAAACAACCTCACGCGGGCCATTACTCATGTGGCTGAGAAAAATGGCCTCAAGGAGCAGCCCTGCTCGTTTGACCCAACAGCTGTCGTGCGCTGCGGTTCTACCGATGTGCGCATGATCATGCGTTCTATGCAGCCCGGATATGATCCCACGGCAGCAATCAGGGAGGCAGCCGAGGGCATGGTTGACGGCGAGACCGTGGTCTTCGTCTGTCACCCCGGCTATCTGGACAACTTTATCCTCGAGAACTCCTCGCTCACGGTGGATCGCACGAAGGAGGTCGATGCCCTCATCGATCCCGAGCTGCGCACGTGGCTCGAGGGCCAGAAAGACCTGAAGCTCGTGGACTATCGAGATCTGTAGCAAGCGTCTATTCCAGACCCATCGTCTCGTCTAGGCCGAGAACGATGTTCATATTCTGCACGGCGGCACCAGAGGCGCCTTTGCCCAAGTTGTCGAAGAGTGCCGTGACGCTGACGCGGTCATCGTTGCCGCATACAACGATGCGCAGGTGGTTGGTACCGGCAAGTTCGTTGGCATAGAGCGTTGAGGCATTGGTGCCAAAGGGGAGCACGCTCACGAAGTGCTCGCTGGCATAGTACTCCTGAAGGCGCGCGCATATCTCCTCGGCGCTGGGGATGCCGTTGAGGAGGCGACTCTGCAACATGATGGTGGTGGCCATGCCCTTGTAGTAGCCGTCGACGATGGGCATGAACACGGGAGGATACGCGAGTCCTGCGACCTTTTGCATCTCGGGCAGGTGCTTGTGCGCGAGCGAGAGGCCATAGATGCCCGGCGCGCCAAGGGATGCGGGACGGTCCTGCGCCTCGTAGCTGGCAATCATTTTCTTGCCGCCGCCCGAGTAGCCCGTGAGCGAATAGCAGGTAACGGGATAGTCGGCGGGCATGATGCCCATGCGTACGAGTGGCGCCGTGGTGGAGATGAGACCCGTGGCATGGCAGCCCGGGTTGGCGATGCGTTTGCTTGCGGCGATGGCCGTGCGCTGCTCGGCGGAGAGCTCGGGGAAGCCGTAGGTCCAGCCATTGGCGGTGCGATGGGCCGTCGAGGCGTCGATGATGCAGGTCTCGGGGTTCTCTACGAGAGAGACCGCCTCGATGGCACCCTCGTCAGGCAGGCAGAGAAAGACGACGTCAGCGGCGTTGATAAACGTACGACGCTCGTTTGTGTCATGGCGCTTGTCGTCGTCGATGCGCAAAAGATCGAGGTCATCTCGCGCGCCAATGCGGTCGTAGATCTGGAGACCGGTGGTCCCGCTCTGGCCGTCGATGTACACCTTGGTCTTGCCCATGCGAATGTCCCTCCCGCGTTGATGAACCTTGGACGTTGAGTTTAGTCGAATTGTGGGGCAAGCGGGCTTCTCGGCGGGTGTCTCATCGTTCGTACGGCTTGGGTCACGTGCACCCCTAACGCCAAAATCGGTACCATACCATGTGCCCCTTAGCCAGAGGTTGCAGATAACGACATTACTTATCACAAGCTCACAAAATAGTGTCGTTATCTGCAACCTCTGGCTAAGGGGCACGCGAGACGGCATCCCGAGTAATTCTTTGGATATGTCAATCCCGCCGGAACGGGGTCGCATTACGAACGAAGTCGCATATCCAAAGAAACTCGCAGTCCACGGCGGCTCGACACCGTTGCGGAGATTCGTCGGCCTTGGGAGCTTGCCCCTGTAAAAACGCTACGAGCGATAGCTGTGGAAGAACTCCTGGGTCTCGGGGTCGGAGGAGTTGTCCATGACGTCGGCGGGAGAGCCGTTCTCGACGATTCTGCCGTGCCTGAGCAGCGTGATGCGGTCGGCGGCGCTATGGGCAAAGTCCATCTCGTGGGTTGCCATGAGGATCGTGGCACCCTGGTCCTTGAGCTCCGAGACCATCTCGAGGACCTCGCCGACCAGCAGGGGGTCGAGTGCGGACGTTATCTCGTCAAGCAGCAGGAGCTCTGGGTCGGTCATGAGGGCGCGCGCGATTGCCACGCGCTGCTGCTGGCCGCCTGAGAGGCGGTCGGGATATTCGCGGGCCTTCTGCTCCATGCCGATGCGCTTGAGAAGACCCATGGCCTTCTCCTCGGCACGGGTGCGATCCCACTTGTGGACCTTGCGGACCGCAAGCGTGACATTGTTCAGAACCGTCATATGTGGGAAGAGGTTGAACTGCTGAAAGACCACGCCGATGCGCGAGCGGGACTTGTCCTGGTTGATGCGCGGGTCAGTGATGTCGGTGTCGCCCAGCCAGATTTGCCCGTCATCGACCTGCTCAAGCAGATTGACGCACTTCATGAGCGTGGACTTGCCAGAGCCAGAGGGGCCAAGCAACGCGACGACCTCGTGCCTATGTATGTCAAAGGAGACGTGATCGAGGACGAGGTTGTCGCCAAAGCGCTTAACCACGCCGTCGATTCTCAGAACCTTCTCGTCGCTCGGCGCCATGGCCGTGCGGTCGTTCTGCATCGTGTCAGCCATCAGACCATGCCACCCGTCTGCTCGCGCGAACGCAGCTTGGCGGAGTACCAGTCGTTGAGCAGAATGAAGGGGACGCTCATCATGATGAAGAGCAGGCTCGCGACCACGTAGGGCGTGAAGTTGTAGGTCTTGGCCACCACGATCTGTGCGGCGCGGACGGCATCGACGGCGCCCAGCGTCGAGATCAGGCCGACGTCCTTCTGCATGGCGATGAAGTCGTTCATGAGGGCCGGGGCGATCTTGCGCAGCGCCTGCGGGATGATGACCAGGCGCATGGTCTGGCCGGAGGTCAGGCCGAGAGATCGGGCGGAGGCTCTCTGCGACGGATGGACGTCCTGGAAGCCGGCGCGAAGGACCTCGGCGATGTAGGCCGAGTACGACATGACGACGGCAACGGTGCCGAGAACCGCCTTGTCGACGCGACCGAAGATGCCGAGCCCCGGGATGCCGAAGCCGATGAGGTAGAGAACGACGAGCATCGGGATGCCACGCATGACCGTGGTGTAGAAGCGCGCCACCACGCGGAAGGGAAACATGATCGCCGAGGTCGTGATTCGAATCAGGGCGAGGGTGGTGCCGAGAACGGCAACGCCCACCAGCGCGACGCCGAGCACGCGAACGTTGAGCCAGAGGCCGTCCAAGACCTGGGGCCACGCCTGCATGAAGTAGTCGGGCGAGAAGAACGACTCTTTGACCTTGGGCCAGCCGGGAGAGTTGTGAAGCGTCAGCGCGACAATGGCGACGAATACGATCGTGGAGACGATGCTCTTGATGACGGAGCGAATGTTCTCCCTCTTGCGGTACTCCTCGCGCTTTAGCTCGACGTCACTGACGCCGTCATGGGTAACGTCCGTCATCCAGCAGGCCACCTTCTCTAGTGCCATGGGTCGCGTTGCGACACGTTTTGAAGAAACGAAAAGCGGCCGGAGGACATGGGGTCATCCGGCCGCTTCTGGAGACCTTACGCGGTGAGCGTAGGAACGTCGGTGGTGTACTCGGCGAGCCACTTATCCTGGAGCTCCTGAACCGTGCCATCATCGATGAGGGCGTTCATGGCCGTCGTGACGTACGGGGTCAGCACGGAGTCCTTGGCAAGGGTGATGCCTAGGCCATACTCGTCCTCGGTGCCGGGAATCTGGCCGATGACGACGCCGTTATCGATTTGCGAGGACTCGACCATGTAGACGGCCTGCGGGGTGTCGGTGACGAGAGCATCGCACTGGCCGGAGGTGACTGCCTGGGCGGCAACGGAGTTATCGTCGTAGACGTCGATTCCGTCTTCGCTGCCACCCTTGATGAGGCTCTTCACGTAGTCATAGGCAGTGGTGCCGACCATGACGGCGATGGTGGCGTTGGCGAGGTCGGAGCACGCTTTGGCGGAGGCGTACGTGTTGTCCTTGCGCAGGACGACGGCCTGAGTGGGACGGAAGTACGCAGGCGAGAAGTCCACGGCCTTCTCGCGGTCTTCGTTGATGGAGACCTGCTGGATGTTGAGGTCCCAGTCGTGCTCGCCAGGTGCGTAGGCCTCGTCGAAGGTCGTGCGAACCCAGGTGACGTCGTCATCGGAGAAGCCCATCTTCTCGGCGAGCTTGTAGATCAGCGCCGCCTCGAAGCCCTCGCCGGACGCGGGATCGTCGTTCATGACCCAAGGGGTGAAAGCGGGGTTGCCGGTGGCGGCGGTGAGCTTGCCCTTCTCATAGGTGAGCTGGGTGACGTCATCGGAGGCGGTGGAGCTTGAGGTGTCGGAACTCGAGCTGCTGGTGGAGCCGCAGCCCGCGAGGCCGACGGTGGCGAGGGCGGAGGCGCTAAAGGCGAGCATCTGGCGCCTGCTGATGATGAAAGTGTGGCTGGAGTCCATGAGAGTTTCCCTTCGGGTCCATTCGTCCGAATACAGATGCAAAGCTGATTGTTCGTGTGAGGGTTCCCTACTTCCCTTCCCATCATCAGGAGTATATCAGGCGAGGGCGGTATTCAGACGGTGTTTACGCTGCTGTTATCTAAGGGCTTTTATATGGTGCGGTTGGAAATCAGTTGGATATACTGACACACGTCAACCACGGACGAAAAGAGAAGCCATGACGATGACAATCGCGGTGCTGGGAGCCCTGCAGAAGGAGTCCTCCGTCTTCTTCGACATGGAGGGAGACCCCGTCGTCTCCGAGTTTGGTATCGACTATGCGGTTCGGGACCTGGAGGGTGCGCGCCTCGTCGCGGCATGTGGCGGCATGGGTACGATCAACGCCGCGTCAGCCGCTCAGTTCCTCATCGACCGCTTTGGTCCCGACGCGTTTGTGTTCAGTGGCATCGCGGGCGGCCTTAACCCCCGAATCGGCACGGGCGACGTCGTCGTGGGCGAGCGCCTCGAGTGCCTTGACTCCGACATGGAGATCATCGCGGAGTCCGCGCCCCACCTCACGAGCTTTCCGTCTGACGAGCATCTCGTCCGTCTTGCCGAGCAGGAGCTCTCCTCGCGGAGTTTCGTGCGCGTCGCATCCATCCGCGAGGGTGGAGACGAGGGATGCGCGGCATCCTACGGTACGTTGACGTCCCACGCGCCACGGTACACGACGGGCACCGTGGCCACAAGTGACCTCTTCTCGACCGACCCTGAGATCCTTGCGAGCATACGCAGGAACTACCTCGCTGATTGCGAGGAGATGGAGGGCGTTGCCGCGGCTCAGGTGTGCGCGCGGGCGGACGTTCCGTTTCTTGCCGTCCGCTCGATCAGCAACGTGTGCGGCGAGGCCTATGAGGAGCTCGACAACAAGGTGGATGACCTCGTCTCTACGGCCCATCTTGCGGCCGAGGTAACGCTTGGCACCGCGCGCAGGTTCGTGCGCGGGGAGTAGCTCCTTTACTCCACGGCCAGCGTGAAGCCAGAGTAGACGAAGCCGGGGCTCACCATGCAAGAAACCAGCGCGTCCTCGTCCGTGGGGATGGTTCGCTGCCAGACGCCTGCGGGTACGACGAAATGTCCCTGGGTCTCGTTCGGGCCGACGTCAAGGGTGACCTGTGTCGCGTGCTCCTTGTCGGGCTTTGCGCCGCTGCCTCCGAGCTCAAGCGTCACCGCACCGGGGCCGTGCCAGAGCCACGCCTCGTCGGCGTCGACCACGTGCCAGTCGCTCGCCTCTCCCGCAGGCAGAAGGAAGTAGATGAGCGAGGCGAGCGGACGGACGCCCGTGGAGTGTTCGTCCATGTCGGCGCCGACGGCTGCGGCGTGGTCTGTGTTGGCGGCGATGTCAGACTGCCAGGTGCGTCGGTACCACCCACCTTCGGGATGCGGCGACAGCCGGAGGGACCCTATGACGCCGCGCGCGTAGGCGCTAGGTCCAGATTCGGTCATAGGAGACCCTTCCCTCGATGACGGTCGCGCGGCACGTGCCGGAGCCGTGGTGCACGAACCTACCCAGCGTCGCCTCAAGCGCCTGTGGCGAGGACACATCGACGTCGATGTCAAAGAATGCGAGGTCAGCAGATGCACCGACGTTTATCTGTCCGATTCTCTTGGGCCCGGAGTTGAGCCCCATGGACTCGGCGCCGCCCAGCGTCACCATGCGGATGAGGCGATGAGAGAGGTCTTCCCCCTCGTATCCCTGGGCGATTGCCAGGTCGTAGAGGAAGGCAACGTCATCGAGAACGTCGAGGCTCGGGCTGCTGGACAAAGAGTCGGTGCCCACGGACAGGAGGTTGCCCTCCTCGAAGTAGCGGGCGATGGGTGCATCTCCCATGGTGCAGGTGATGCGGTTCGAGCGCGGACAGAGCGCCACCGAGACGCCCCTCTGGCGCAGAATCCTGCGATCCTCGCGCGACGCATGCACGCCATGGGCGATGTGCACGTCCGGGCCGAGGACGGCGAGCTGGTCGAGAAACTGAATCGCGCTCGCCCCGGTTCCCGCACGCTTGAGGTCGTTGAAGCTCTTCCACTCCTTATGGTTCCACGCCCAGGAGGTGAGGCTCGTGAGCCGCGAGGGGACGGCACCCGCCTCGGCGGGCGTCTCGGCGAGGTGGATGTGGAGCCTCATCCCAAGGCTGCGGGCTATGTCCGGCAGATCGAGCAGAGGGCCGGACCCAAGGGAGTAGGGCGCATGGGGGCTGATGCCCAGCTCGGTGATTCCACCATCCCTGAGCTGCCTGATGTTCTCAAGCAGGGTATCCGTGCCGGCGCGCATCCAGTCCTCGTTGTTCCAGTCCATGACCTCCCAGTAGGTGATGCCGTGGAGGCCCTGGGAGCGCAGGGCGTCGGCCGCCTCGACGTCGGAGACGACGTCTGCCGCGGCGGTGGTGCCCGACTCGACGAGCTGACGGGCGCCCTCGTGGGCCCAGGCGCGCCATGGCTTGGGAGCAGGGTCGTCATAGATTGCGTTGAAGGCGAGCTCCCAGGCGCGGAAGCTGTCGTAGCTGTTCTTGCCGACGGGCGCCATGCCCGTGTATTGGAGGTGTGTGTGGGCGTTTACCAGGCCGGGCGTGATCAGTCCGTCCCAGTGCAGGACCTCGCAGCCGGGCAGGCCCTCCCCAAGCTCCTCATGAAGCTTGCTGGCCATCCACTCCTGGGTACCCACGTGAAGAACGTGCCCATCACGTACGGCGACGGCTCCGTCGCAGATCATGGGACCGGTGACGGGAATGACCAGGGGGGCGATAAACAGCGTGATGGGGCTCTTCATGTCGGTCACGCCAGCTCCTCCTTGGTGGAGACGATCGTGTCGGTGTATCGGGTGCAGCGCCAGTCGGGGACGGCGACGGCAGGACTCGTCTGGGGAGGAATGCGCACGCCACGCGCCTCGCACGCGAGCGCCGCGATTCGACGGTCCGTCTCGCCATCGAGTCGGAGGACGTCGTTGGGAAGCTGCCCCCTGTTTTGGAGCAGGTAATCCACCGCGCAGAGCTGAACCGCAAAGCTGAAGTCCATGATCTGGATGGGGTTGCCGGGCCCAGCCGCGTAGTTTACGCCGTCGCCGTCGGCGAGAAGGCGCAGCGTGGGGCCTCCAGGCACCTTGAGCCCTGAGATTCCTGGCGCGTCTGCAGACGGGACGAGCGCTCCTCCCGCTGCCGAGACCTCGTCGAGGGCGACCTCGTTGGCGATGCCGCCGATGACGACGACGGCCGCGCCCTCCCGCATGAGGCGAAGCCCCTCGAGGCCGATGGTGTGGCGCACCCCGGTCGCGGAGACGACCATGTCGCAGAGGGGGAGCGCCTCCTCGGACGTGTGCACGTCGAAACCAGCGAAGAGCGCCTGGAGCGCCACGGTGGGGTTGGTGTCCACGATCGTGACGCGGGCGCCGAGGGCGCGTACCCTGCGGGCAAAGCCCTCACCCACGGGTCCATAGCCGATGACGCAGACACGGGCATGTGCGAACACGTTGGGTCCGAGCAGCCTCATCGTGGTGGTGACGCAGGTCTCGCCCGTTCCGTGACGGTTGTCAAACCTGGTCTTGAGCAGGGAGTCATTGACGGCGACCACGGGGAAGGGCAACTCTTTCGAGTCTGCCATCGCCTGAAACGCCCGCACCCCCGAGGTGGTCTCCTCGGCGACGCCGACGAGTTCGGGGAGAAGCTTGGGGCGTTCCATCACAAGGAGACGGGCGATGTTCGCACCGTCATCGATGATGACGTTGGGTCGCAGCTCGTCGAGGAGACGCAAGGCGCCCGCGTTCTCCTCGGCGGCGGTCCAGGAGGCGTTTGCCTCGATGGCGTAGCCACGGGCCGCGATCTCATCGGCGAGTCGTTGGTCGCACTCGTGAGCATGACAGTACACGCCGACCTCGGCGCCGCCGGCGGCGAGCCGCTCGACGAGGACTGCCGTCTTGGGCTCGACGATGAGGCTGCATGCGATTCGCACGCCCTTAAGGACGCCGCCTTGGGCGAGGTCTCTGGCGAGGCCTGCCGACACGGGCATGCCCTTCTCGGCGCGGTTCCAGGCCTGAGCACCGGTGAGGGCGTGAGCCTTTGGCATGTCGGGATAGACGAAGTCGGCTTTTTCGGGCATGTCAACGGGTATGAATCCCCACTCGCCAAGGCGGGCGAGAAGGAGCTCTCGCTCGCATCCGTCGCAGACGTCCTGGGGGACAAAGACGCGCGATCCGGCAAGCGAGGCGTTGGTCTCTTGAGAGATGGCGCACAACCATGTGGCAAAGGCGTTCGTGGAAGTCCAATCATTGGCACCAGAAGACGACATCATGATAGGCGAAAGGACGCCCGATGAGAAAAGCGGACTTCTCGGCGACGTTGACGGGCAATGCGCAGATGTCGCGGTTGGCTTACGCGCCTTGTCGCACAGGATGGCGGATGATGGTCCTGAGCTTGTCGGGATTGCCCTTGCGTGGGTCGGAGAGGTAGATCTCGTGATGTAGCCGGGCGTCCGAGTAGTCCGGCAGGTATCCCGCGTCTGCCGCGAACTCGTCCATCGCGGCGACGGTCGCAGGCTCCATGTCATAGGGTCCCACATGCAGGCACTGCACGCAGAGACCCTCGCGATACTCAAAAAGCTCAGCCTTCGAGAAGTCAGCGCCCTTCTTGCGAGACGCCTCGGCAACGGCCCACCCGAAGGTGTCGTGGCTCACGAAGTCAGGCAGGCGAATCATCGAGATCCAGCAGAAGTCCTGCTTGCGCGCAAGGTCAACGCCGACAACACCTTCCTGCCACCACAACCCCTCGAGCGGCGGAACCACGAAGGGGAAATAGCCCGCGATCTCGTGGGAGCCCTTGTAGCTCATCTTGATGGTGTACGAGATGCCGTAGAGAAGGCCAACGGCCTGCTGGTAGGGACCCTCCTCCTCGTTTGGGTCGCCCGTTCCACGCACGGCCACGAAGCGCATGGCGGGTACGTCCACGATGGAAGGCGTGCTTCTCGGCTGGTAGAGTTCCTTGAACTCGCGCTTGAAGTCGTACGGCATGGGGCCTCCCCTGGTTGGTTACCTCTCTGCGGCTAGGGCCTGTTTCACACGAGTGTAGTGCAGGAAGACGCCCTCCTTGTCGAGGCGGCCTATCTCCTCCCAGGTGGCAAGACGGCAGTCGACGGCCTCGGACTTCTGGAGCACCACGTCGTCGGTCGAGAAGTCCACGTGAAAGTGGTAGATGTCCACGATGTAGTTGTCGCCTCGCTGTAGGTCCACGTTCTCGTAGCGCCAGATGGGCCTAAGCTCCTGCCCCGACACGTCGAGGCCCGTCTCCTCGCCGACCTCGCGAACCACGGCGTCAGCGGAGGTCTCGTCCGCATGGACGCCCCCTCCGCTGACCTCCCACCAGCCCGCTGCCCAGCGCTTGTCTACGGAGCGTTGCGTGATGAGAAACCTGCCCTCGGCATTCTCGATGACGGCGAGCACGTAGAGCATGTACTGGCCCTCCGTGAGAAACGCGCCCCTGCGCGGGATAACCCGCCCGGTGCGGTTGCCGTCCCGGTCGTAGACGTCGATGAGCTCTTCCATGCGCACTTTCCTTTGAACGAAATGCGTAGCCTCTACCAGCAGTTTATTTGACTATGCTAGTCACGTACCCACTCGGTTACGCACTTATCGAGACCATCTACGATGGCGTCCTTGTCCATGTGTCGGCCGATGAAGCAGAGGCGCGTGACGCGGTCGCCCGCGAAGGGGTCCCAGTCATCGAGGAGCTCGGGGTTGGCGTCGATGATCTGCTTCTTCTCGTCTTCTGGGGCGGAGTCCACGAAGAGGCCGTTCTCGGTGACGCTGACCTGCTTGCCAGCCTGCTCGAAGACATAGCACATGTCAGGGTCCTGGCCTATCCAGAGCATGCCCTTGCTGCGAATGACGCTGTCGGGCCACGTCTGGACAAACTCGGACAGCCTGTCGATGTCGAGCGGCTTGCGACGCTCGTAGACAAAGGTGGAGATGTCGTACTCCAGCACCTCGGGATTCTCGTGCTCCTCGGGATGCGCCATGGCGTCGGCCCATGCGGCCGAGTCGTAGGCCGCCTCAAAGCTAAAGCGGCCGGTGTCGAGAAGCTCGCTCATGGGCACGTCGCCGTTCTCGGCCTCCACGATCACCGCGTCTTTCTGCAGGCTTCGGACAATGGCCTTGAGCTCCTTGATCTGTGCCGGCGTGACCTGGTCGGTCTTGTTGAGGATGACCGTGGTGCAGAACTCGATCTGCTGGATGATGAGGCTCTCGATGTCGTCCTCGTCGATGTCGTCGGCGAGAAGGTCCTTGCCGCCGTTGAACTCGTCCCACATGCGGGCGCAGTCGACCACGGCAACGATGTTATCGAGGTCGAGCGGGGCGTTCCCTTCGTAGTTTGCCTGGTCGCAGTAGGCCGAAATGGTGTAGGCGATGGGAATGGGCTCACAGATGCCCGAGGCCTCGATGACGATGTAGTCGAAGTCGCCGGAGTCCGCGATACCCTGGAGCTGCTTTGCCAGGTCATCGGCGAGCGTGCAGCAGATGCAGCCGTTGGTGAGCGGGATGAGATTGTCGGTCTGGGAGAGACCGCCATCCTTGATGAGGCTGGCGTCCACGTTGACCTCGCCGATGTCGTTGACGATGACGGCGGCGCGGATGCCCTTGTCGTTGCCGAGGATGTGGTTCAGGAGCGTGGTCTTTCCCGCACCGAGATAACCAGTGAGTAGGATGATCTTGCACTGCGTGCTGGAGCTGGGCATATGCCCTCCTTGTCGGGCCTTGTGGTCATAAGGGGTTTGGTGGTGCCGGGTGCCTTATACCCGCTTGCGCACGGGTGCCAAGGTCACGAAGCTAACTTCACATCACGCAGGAGGGGCCGTCGTTGCCGCGGTCGTTGCCGCTCACGTAGTAGTGATCCGGGGCTTTCATCATGTTGAGCTCGCGTAGCTCGACTTCGCCCTCGACGTAGGGGAGGTAGTACTTGTCGATGCCGCACGCGTCAAGAGCGCACTCGCCGCAGTCGTCTCCCCAGGCAAGAGCGGTGGTCACGATCTGAATGCGCTCCTCGCGCGTGGTTTCTGCAATCAGGGTGCTCTTGGACATGCCTGCCTCCGCGACGTGGTTTGTTCAAAGTCAACGATAGCACGTGAACGGTGGCGGTTCACGACGGAAGGGCGATACAAACCTGGCGCCAGGCAATGGGGTGGGATGCGGACTCCGCTACAGCTGGCGTTGTTTAAGCCTCGATGACAAAAACGACTGCCATTTGAGGGTGTGAATTGTCATTGGGGCTTAAAGAACGTCATGGGGAAGACGTACGGCGCCCGCTTTGTCCGTTGCCGCTGCGGCGACGTTCCAAAAGAACGGGACCGCCAAGACCTGTGATCGTCTTGGCGGTCCCTGTCAGCACGGATGCGTGTCGCGTGGACTAGCCGAAGTAGCGCTTGAGCAGACCGGCGAACGCCTTGCCGTGACGAGCCTCGTCGCGAGCCATCTCATGCACGGTGTCATGAATGGCGTCGAGGTTGGCGGCCTTGGCGCGCGTGGCGAGGTCGACCTTGCCGGCGGTGGCGCCGTTCTCGGCCTCGACGCGGAGCTCGAGGTTCTTCTTGGTGGAGTCGGTCACGACCTCGCCGAGAAGTTCAGCGAACCTGGCTGCGTGCTCGGCCTCCTCGTGAGCGGCCTTGTCGTAGTAGAGGCCGACCTCGGGATAGCCCCTCGCGGAAGGCGACGCGGGACATGGCGAGATACATGCCGACCTCGGAGCACTCGCCGTTGAAGTTAGCGCGGAGGTCCTCGATGATGTCCTCGGAAACGCCCTCGGCCTTACCGATGCCAACGACGTGCTCGGCGGCCCCAGGTGAGCTCGCCCTTCCTGCTTGTGAAACGGGAACCGGGGCACTTGCACTGCGGGCAGACGTAATCGGCGGGGAAGCTCGTCGGCCATCGAAATCCTCGACGTAGCCGCATACGGGGCAAACAAACTTCATAGGTGGATCCTCTCTCTTTGGGGTGCGGTTTTAACTCTCGAAGGTAGAATATGCCTGTCATGACCTACATGGTGCCCATAAAATAAAATAATGTAATACGACAATAGCAATTTGATTCGAGTCGAATTTGCGTGTCGAGACAACCGACTCCATGAGCACAATTCTTCCCAAAAAAGGCCGAGCACCCCAGAGGGTGCCCAGCCGATGTCGAGATCTTTCTTCGTACCGGTTTCTAGTGATAGAAAGAGCCTCATGGCCCGTGAACGCCAGGGCCATAGTCCGTGACTTGCGGCAGTCTCGATGACGTTGTCGTCGCGGATGGATCCGCCGGGCTCTGCGATGTAGCTCACGCCGCTCTTGTGGGCGCGCTCGACGTTGTCGCCGAAGGGGAAGAAGGCGTCGGAGCCAGCGTGACGCCGGTCTGCGTGGCAACCCGCGGTCCTCCTCTCGGGTGAGGACCTCGGGCTTCTCGGCAAACCACTTCTGCCACTCTCCCTCGGCCAGCACGTCATCGTGCTCGTCGAGATGTAGACGTCGATGGCGTTGTCGCGGTTGGCGCGACGGATGCCGTCCACGAACTGAGGCCGAGCCTTGGGATGCTGGCGAAGATACCAGGTGTCGGCCTTGTTGCCGGCAAGGCGGGTGCAGTGCACGCGACTCTGCTGCCGGCTCCCACCCGATGGCCTGGCCGTCTTGACGTAGCACACCGAGTTTGACTGCGTGTACTTGAGCGTGATGAGGCTCACGATCATGTCGATCTTCGCCTGCTCGGGAACGTCCTTGTTCTTGGTCACGATGGTGGAGATGAGGTCGCGGTCGATCTTGAAGAAGTTGTGACCCTGCTCGTAACGTGATGGCCCAAAGAGCGGGGGGTCCTTTGTCCTCGACCGGTGCGCACACGTAGCTCGGGTCGATCTGGACCCACGTTGTCCTGCCAGCCTTCTTGCGCGGAGAATCTCGAGTGCCCTCGTCGGTGTAGGAGGGGTGCGATGGACGCCATCGGAGACCTCATGCTTGAGGTACGTGGCCCGTGCGGAGCCGTTCGCAGGATGGTCGGAGAGCCGCCGCCCAGTCGCCGATAGGGACTCATGCGAATCGGCGCCGCGGGCGCGGGATGTAGGCGCAGTCCGTGATTGCGGAGATGCTCGCCTCGTCATCCACGAAGTAATACCCTGTAGCTCCCCACGTCCGTGAGCGGCATACCGACCCTGCCGCTGCCGGCCAGGCGAGACGGTGCTTGAACGATGCGGCAGCAGGTAACCGTGGCCTCCTTGAGCTCTTTTACAAGCTGCCAGGAGTTGAGCGCGTCGAGGAAGTTGATGTAGCCCCGGCTTGCCGGAGAGAACGTGACGGGGAGGTCTGAGCCATCCTTCTGAAAGATGCGTGAGGGCTTTTGGTTGGGGTTGCAGCCGTACTTGAGCTCGAGTTCGTTCATGCGAGTCTCCCTAGTCTCCGAGGTTTCTTGTTGTAGAGGGTCACGCTGCCGCCGACGTTGGCGTAGAGCGAGACCTTGTTGTCCTGGTCGAGTGCGGCCCAGACGTCACTCGGGGTCGGGCATGTCGACCTCGACGGGCTCACCGGCAAAGGAGGGCAGAGGGTCGCCGTCGCCTTGGTAGGTGCTGATGAAGTAACCAATTCCCTCGTCGGGCCCCCTCAAACGAGAAGAACTCGCGCAGGCAGCGGCCAGAGTCCTGGCGCTTGAGGATCGAGAGCTCGAAGGAGCCGTCTCTGTAGCTGATGCTCGAGATGCGGGGAGTGAAGTTGGGGCCATCAGGTTCGAACTCGCGGGCCATGCAGCCGTCGCGAAGGAACCCCTCTCGGACGATCGTATCGGTCTGGTCGCCGTTGGTCACCACGAGTGACGTGCCCATGTTCGTACGGGATGCTGGTAGATGATGAGACTTGGGTCGGGCGAAGAAGGGCAGATCGGTGGCGCCTCGGCCTGCGAATGCCCGTCGGCCCGTGGTAACGAAAGATGCGGTTTGCGGCTGTTGGCGCTACGTCCCATGATCCAGTAGTAGACGCGACCTCTGCCCACCACGATGCCACGGCCAGGGTAGGGGTTGTTCCTCAGGAGCTCACACAGGTCTTGCATCGGCGCTTCCTTTCGTCGACGACGTTGTCGCGCGGGCGACCCCTAAAAAAGCAAAAGGGCAGGCCGTCCCAGCGGAACGACATGCCCAGACGGTCGGCTCAATGATATGTGCACGCTGCTTCTCCGTGTGCTCCACGATTGTCCGTCAGTAAACA
>Ga0268356_10175_pt1 | contig 33762 bp, 43 predicted proteins | sample BioMet10_FD_194415 | JGI IMG/M metagenome (GOLD analysis project Ga0268356, IMG submission 194415) | Sewage microbial communities from Oakland, California, United States - Biofuel 10 (PacBio Assembly) | ecosystem: Engineered > Wastewater > Sewage > Unclassified | place: USA: California | collected...
TTATGTTGTACAAAACAATTAATTCTTCTGTACAAAAGAATTAATTGTTTTGTACAGAAGATTGCATTCTTTTGTACAAGGATTTATAATGTATAACCGGTGGTTAAAATAGAGAATAGGGAAATTAGCAGATTATATCTATCTTTGCAAAAAAGTAACCGCTTTTATTAGTCAGTATTTACCTCAAAAAACAAAATTTAGAATGTCATTTGAAGCAACCAAAAGAGAGTGGAGCGAACTCTATACCTTTTTTCGCCTCCTTAGTGATGGGCAGGTTTTTGCCGGTTCACCACAAGTGAAAAAGAGAGAGGACGCGTGTCTTCCTATTGCATTAATTCAACGTGAGGAACATGATGGTACCCGGAAATATTTTATAGACAATGAAGAAATTCACATCGTTGGAGAAAAAATAGATAAGGTAATTCCTCGTGAAACGTTTGGAGGTGTTGCTAATGCAATATTAGACGGTATGAAAACTTCTTCTGAAGATCTTGTTACATCCCCCGATGGAGTGGAGGAGTTTCTTGATGGAGTATCTATTTTTGATTTAGAAGCTCGTACAGACGATCGTACTGATTTCTATATTGCCTTCTATCACGTTGATTCTCCTTTGGTTGGTTTCAATGTTCGTTCGCGAATGAACGTTATGAATCCAATTTTGGATGGAGGACGGACGGCCAATTTGAAATTTGAGCAAACAGGAATTAAGTTTGCTAACCCGATGATTAATAATGTGAATGCGCTGGAAACGCCGAATGTAGTTGCCGATAGAATGTTGCTTATTGAGCGTTTGGGCGGTGTTTTAAAATATGCAGACGTGGCCGATAAAGTGTTTCGCTGTAATCTCTTGATGATTGATCTTCATTTTCCTAGAATGATTGCCGAAATGCTTCGTATTATGCAGATTGAGGGTATTACAAAGGTTTCTGAATTGGTTGATTGTATCAAGGAGATTAATCCTTTGAAAATAAAAGAGGACTTAATTGTAAAAAATGGCTTTTATGAATACAAAATGAAGCAATTCCTTGTGGCTTTGGCTTTAGGCATGCGTCCTGCTAAGATTTATACCGGAGAAGATTCTGCAGTATCCGGAATTTTACTTGTTACCGGGAGTGGAGAGGTGCTTTGTTATCAAAAGTCGGATAAAAAGGTCTTTGAAGATTTTCTGTATCTTAATTCCCGATTGGAAAAAGGATCCACTGAAAAGGATAAATATGGTTTTATGGAAAAAGAAAATGGCCTTGTTTACTTTAAACTAAATCTCAAGATTGGATTAACAAAACGATAAACTGATTTTATCATCTAACTAACTTGTATTAGGTGATCTTAGCATAAAAATGCTGCCTTTAAATTATTTTTCTGATGGGGAATTAGTTAAAGGCAGCATTTCTTTATTTTATTCTGAGTTGAGATAGGATTGCTTATAGAATGAATTTTAATATCTTTCCGCTCATCCCATCTACAAACGTTTCTGTAGGTTGGTAGGGGAGAAGACTTAGTTTTTCTTCTTTTCCTGAAAGTAATTCATTGGCTACGTATATGTCTTTCTGAGGAATCTGCAGAAAATCAAAAGCGTGACTTGGAATATTAATAGAAACTTTAGCTGGATTGCTTATCGAAATTGGCTATAATCAACAAAAGTTCATTATCCTGCTTCCTGAAAAAAACATATTGTTTATGCACGTTGAAGTCTGGTTTTCCAAAGTTTACATACATAAGATCAAAGAATTGTCCTTGATAAATAGCTTTTTCCTGGTTACACAGATTTAATAACTTGCTATAAAAAGATTGCAATTGCTTTTGTTTGTTTGTGAGAAACTCACCGTCAAACTTATCATTGTTTCTCCATTTTCTTATAGTCTCAATGCTCCAGTAATCAAAAATAGAAGTTCTTCCGTCTTTTCCGCTAAAACCTTCTTCGTCCATTCCGTGTTCACCCAATTCTTGCCCGAAGTAGATCATTACAGGATTGGTATTCATACATGCAGCAACAATCATGGCCGGAATTCCTTTTAAAGCCATCTCCTGAAAGGAAGTTAGAGGCTAGTCGTTGTTCGTCATGGTTCTCCATGAAATTAAGCATCTGCTTTTCTATACCTCCCAGGTTTTGCCAGCAACGGGTAATGTCAGATGCCGATTTGTATCCACTTGCAACATCACGAAGTGTTTCGTAAAGACCTACTTTATCGTACAGGTAATTAAATCCTCCGTTAAAAAGGTAGTTATGATACTCCCATGGATTATATACTTCCGCAATAAAGATAATTGAAGGATATTTGTATCTGACTTGAGCAATAGCCCATTTCCAGAATTCTACCGGCACCATCTCTGCCATGTCGCAGCGAAACCCATCAATTCCTTTAGATGCCCAGAATAAAAGAATATCAAGCATTTTTATCCAGGTATCGGGTACGGGATAAAAATGTTTGGTTCCTCCGTTGGCATAGTCAATGCCATAATTTAATTTCACTGTCTCGTACCAGTCGTTAATACCGGGGTATGCATCAAACTTATCATTCCCGGTTGCTTTAGCTGGAAATTCATAATAAGCTTTCGAAGCACCATCTTTCAGATCGAACTGACCACTGAATACAGTTTGAGGCATATAATAAAAATTATTATATGGACTAAATGCATTCTCCGTGTTATCTTTTTCTCCTAAATCCTGTACATGCTTAGGCTTTGCATCAGAGTGATATTGTCTGGCTACATGATTAGGAACGAAATCAATAATAAATTTCAGATTAGCCTGATGAGTGCGTTTAACCAATGCTTCAAATTCTTTCATGCGGTTAGGTACATCATCTGCCAAATCCGGATCTACATCATAATAATCCTTTATTGCATAGGGAGAGCCTGCTTTGCCCTTTACAACTGCCGGATGGTCGGGGTGGATATTGAATTTGCTATAATCGGTTTTAGTGGCATGTTCAATAATTCCCGTATACCAGATATGGGTTATTCCCAACTTCTTTATTTCGCTTAATGCTTTATCTGTAAAATCAGAGAATTTTCCACATCCATTTTCTTCAATGGATCCGTTTTTGATGCAATGACTGTTATTGTTGCCGAATAAGCGAGAGAATATTTGATAAATTATTATTTTATTTCTTTCGTTTTCCATATTGTTCCTTTTTCTTGAATGAACTTATTCAGGACTTCGTTTCCTACAGCATATCCCTGTTTGAATATCTCTTCCGCTTTTTCTAATTCACGGTTGCTATATCCTTTCAGGCCATAAGGTTCAATCAATAAATCGCTGTTTTCTCTATCAGGAAAAGTATTTGCCCTAAACATGAAGTGGTACGATCGCAGGGCAATATTTACAATGTTCATTTTATATTTCCCTGCAATTAGAGGGCTGACGTTGATTGCGATAACCTTTTCACACTCTTTGCGAATAGTAGAAACCGGCAGATTTTTTAAAACTCCTCCGTCTACATAATTAATTCCATCGATATTGACGGGTGCAAACATAACAGGCATGCAACAAGATGCAGCAACCAATTCGGCAATATTTCCTTTGCGGAATTGCACACTTTTGCCATGGTCCAAATCTGTAGCTGTAATGACAAGTGGTATTTCCATATCTTCCAGCCTTTTATGTTTTAGATTTGTATTTAGAAAGTCTTTGAAATCATCTAATTTGAAGAATCCGTTGATAGTTAAGGCCCAACTGGTTAAATCCATAAATTTGTAACCATTAAATTTTTCAACGGCTTGGTAAGGTTCGTATCCGTCAGCGTAGAAGACTCCGGCAAGTGCCCCTGCACTAACGCCTGAAATAATATCAGGTTTTATATCGTGTTCCAGCAAAGCTTGCATAACTCCCAAATGAGCGAACCCTTTTATAAATCCACCACTGAGGGCATAACCTATCCTGTGCGGCTTATTAGTCTGGAAATTATTATATTCTGCCATCTCTTTGTCTTGCTAAATAAGTTGCTACGAAATTACTAAATAATTTGATTGCTATATACGAAAAGAGGCCGGATTTTTTCAAGTCCGGCCTCTTTCTTATAATTTAAATTTGTTATGCTAATCCGTGAGCATTAACTGATGGTTCAATCTTTTTGATTAATCCTTGAAGAACAGCTCCTGGGCCGCATTCTGTGAAATCGGTTGCGCCGTCTGCTACCATGTTCTTTACAGTCTGTGTCCAACGTACCGGAGCAGTAAGTTGTGCAATCAGATTTTCTTTAATCTGTGCAGGATCTGTCTGTGGAAGCGCGTTCACATTTTGGTAAACAGGACAAGTAGGAGTGTGGAAATCTGTACTGTTGATTGCAGCTGCAAGTTCAACTTTAGCAGGATTCATCAGAGGAGAGTGGAATGCACCACCAACCTTTAATGGAAGAGCACGTTTAGCTCCGGCTGCTTTCATTAATTCGCAAGCTTTTTCGATACCAGCAATTGAACCTGAAATTACAATCTGTCCAGGACAATTATAGTTTGCCGCAACACATACTTCGTCTTCAATTGAAGCACAAATTTCTTCAACCTTTTCATCAGCCAATGCAATGATAGCAGCCATTGTTGATGGAGCAGCTTCGCAAGCTTTTTGCATAGCCATTGCACGAGCGTAAACCAATTTAACGCCATCTTCGAAAGAAAGAGCGCCAGCTACAACTAATGCAGAAAATTCTCCAAGTGAATGACCGGCTGTCATTTCAGGTTTTGTATCATCGTTTTTGCATAATGCAGAGATGACAGAATGAAGGAAAACTGCCGGTTGAGTAACTTTTGTCTGACGAAGATCTTCATCAGTCCTTCAAACATAATATCCGTAATGCGATATCCCAGGATATCATTTGCTTTTTCAAAAAGTTCTTTAGCTAATGCTGAGCTTTCATATAGGTCTTTTCCCATGCCCACAATTGTGCCACCCTGACCTGGAAATACAAATGCTTTCATACTATTTTGTTTTATGTTTATGAATAACGGCCGCAAAGGTAATGATAATTTTGGTTATAAATGAAACTATTCTCTTATTTTCATTCTGATTGTGAGTGAATAAGTTACTTTACCCCTAATAGTATTTCTTGAAATATTGTTTGTTTCTATATGACAATAGATTTGCTTTTATTTTATTAAAGTGAGAAAAGATGAAGAATATAGCTCAGATTTAGTAGCAGATGGTTGAGAAATGGTGGTAGATAAATTGTTGATTATTTTTATCTGTCACAATTCAATTCGTTAGTTTTCAGTGCTATAATTCAATTTAGTGGCAGATGTGGAGATCTTTTTGAAAAAGAAGTTTTTATTCAGCTCTGAATTTATTTTAAGAGAATGTTTTTTTTGATGATATAAATTAAAAAAGGTAGATAAAGTCTATGCTTTATCTACCTTTAGTATATTTTTTAGTTGAAATTATGCTTTTGGAAGAGCTTCTTTAACAACCATCTGACGGCCTTCAAATTCAGCACCGTTAATTCTTTAATAACGTTTTCAGCTTCAGCTTGATCAGGCATTTTCTGCGAAAGCAAAACCTTTAGATCTGCGAGTTTCGCGATCGATGATCAATTTAACTGAGTTTACTGTTCCATACTCTTCTAATACTTGACTAAGATCTGATTCTTTAACCTTGTAGTTTAGGTTACCAATGTAAATATTCATACGAATAAAAATTAAAATAAATAAATTAAAAATTGAAACAATGTAAGTTTTGAAAGATCCGTTTCGTCATTTAAAAATACCCGTAAATAAACGTGATAATTAATAATAGAAGAATGAGAACAATGCAAACTATCTCTTGTTTGTGGGTACAAAGGAAAGAATTTATTTTTAATATCAAACTATAAATGTAGCTTTTTTTTCAAACAAGTTTGGTTTTATATTATTTTAACAATAATAAGCTGAAATGGAAATTGTTTAATTATGAAAAATATAAATTTGATAGATTGAGTAACGACTCCTTTGTTAAATTAAAAAAGGTAGATAAAGCATTACGCAATATCTACCTTTAGTATATTAATGTAGCTGTTATGCTCTTGGGAGAGCTTCTTTAACAACCATTTGACGACCTTCGTATTCTGCGCCGTTTAATTCCTTAATAACGTTTTCAGCTTCAGCTTGGTTTTCCATTTCAGCAAAAGCGAAACCTTTAGATCTGCGAGTGTCGCGATCGATGATTAGCTTAACTGAATTAACTGTTCCATACTCTTCTAAGACTTGATTAAGATCTGATTCTTTAACCTTATAACTAAGGTTGCCAATGTAAATATTCATACGAATAAAAATTAAAATAAATAAATTAAAAATTGAAACGATGTAAGTTTTAAAAGATCTGTTTCGTCATTAGAATATGCCTGAGAATATCAGGTAAATTTTATAGAAGATTGAGAACGATATCAACTTTGTATTGTTTATGTGTGCAAAGTAACGCATTTATTTCTGAAAACAAACTATGAATGTGTTTTTATTTTTCAAAAAAAGGAGTTTTTGTGTTCTATTCACAAATCTTATAAGAAAGACAAATAAAAATTTGCCTTTCTTATGTTTTAGTTCTAATTCGATATTTCCATTATTATTGATCTGATCTTAAAATACAATAAGTATTCCTTTTGAATAGATTTAGTAGATCGTTGGAAGTCTTTATTTATGGGAGTAGATAGTAAATCGTACAATATACAATTACTATAGGTGAAATACATATTGTAATTATTACAATAAAGATAATTTTCATATTGTATTTATTATGATATTTACAATGCTGATAAATAAAGGGTTATGTAGTAATGAAAATTTTATAAATTAGTTTGGAAGTATAAAAAATAGCCTTATATTTGCAACGCTTAAATAAATATTATGGAACGCGATATTGATATAGATAAGTTAGTAAATCCACATGTCTCAGTAGACTGTGTATTGATAGGGTTTGATGGAGAACAACTAAAAGTCTTGTTAGTAAAACAAGTAGGGCAGGAGTCTGTAAATGGATATACAGATATGAAACTTCCCGGTAGCTTGATTTATGAAGACGAAGACTTAGATGAAGCTGCTCAGCGTGTTCTTTATGAATTGACAGGACTTAAAAATGTTAATTTACTTCAATTTAGAGCTTTTGGCTCAAAAAACAGAACACATAATCCTAAAGATGTTAGATGGCTGGAACGCTTTCATCAATTAAAAAGTAAGATTGAACGCATTGTTACAATTGCTTATCTCTCTATGGTTAAGATTGATAAGAAACTCGAAAATCTTTCAGATAAATATCAAGCAGAATGGATGGAAATAAAGGATCTTAAAATTCTTGCTTTTGACCATAATCAGATAATCTCTGAAGCTATAACTTTTATTCGTCAGTACGTGGAAGCAAATCCATCTGTATTGTTTGATTTGTTACCTCGTAAATTTACTGCATCCGAACTACGTGTTTTATATGAACTTGTATATGATAAAACATTTGATGTTCGGAATTTCCATAAGAAGATTGCAATGATGGAATACGTTGTTCCACTTCAGGAACGTCAGACTGGTGTTCCTCACAGAGCAGCACGTTATTATAAGTTTGATCGGAAAATTTATAATAAACTTCATGTTACAACAAAGTCTTTTAGTAAGTAATTACCTTAATATATTAATACTTTATAATTATGTTTTTATTAGGATATGACATTGGAAGCTCGTCTGTAAAGGCTAGTTTGGTAAATGCAGAAACTGGAAAATGTGTTTCTACTGCATTTTACCCAAAAACAGAAATGAATATTATAGCTGTTAAAGCTGGTTGGGCGGAACAAGATCCTCAGGCTTGGTGGGAAAATCTGAAATTAGCTACCAAAACCATTATGGACGAATCCGGAATTAGTGCTGCTGAAATTAAAGCTATCGGTATTTCATATCAGATGCATGGGCTGGTTTGTGTAGATAAAAATCAGAATGTATTGCGCCCAGCGATTATTTGGTGTGATTCTCGTGCAGTTCCTTATGGACAAAAAGCTTTTGAAGTCTTAGGAGAGGAGAAATGTCTTTCTCATTTGCTTAATTCACCGGGCAATTTTACAGCTTCAAAATTGGCTTGGATCAAAGCTAACGAACCTAAAATATATGAGCAGATTTACAAAATAATGCTTCCGGGTGATTATATTGCTATGAAGCTGAGTGGAGAAATTTGCACTACGGTTTCGGGCCTTTCTGAAGGTATGTTCTGGGATTTCAAGCAAAATAGTATTGCTGGCTTCCTGATGGATTACTATGGCTTCGATTCTTCTTTAATTGCAGATATCAAACCTACTTTCTCAAATCAAGGAGAAGTGAATGCAGCTGCAGCAAAGAACTTGGATTGAAAGAAGGAACTCCAATTACTTATCGTGCCGGAGATCAACCTAATAACGCACTTTCTCTGAATGTATTTAATCCGGGCGAGATTGCCTCAACCGCAGGAACCTTCAGGTGTTGTATATGGCGTTAATGGAGAGGTTAACTATGATCCACAATCTCGTGTAAATACATTTGCTCATGTAAATCACACTGAAGAACAAACTCGTTTAGGGGTATTGCTTTGTATTAACTGGAACCGGAATTCTCAATTCATGGGTGAAAAAGAATATAGCTCCCGAAGGTATTTCGTATAATGAAATGAATGTTTTGGCGTCGAAAGCTCCAATTGGGAGTGGAGGTATAAGTATTCTTCCTTTTGGAAACGGTGCTGAACGTATGCTGGGCAATAAGGAAATAGGCTGTTCAATCCGTGGGTTAAACTTCAATACACATGGCAAACATCATATAGCTCGTGCTGCTCAGGAAGGAATTGTTTTTTCTTTTAAATATGGTATTGAGATTATGGAAAAGATGGGTATTCCTGTTAAGAAGATCCATGCAGGTCATGCCAATATGTTCTTAAGTTCTATCTTCCGCGATACACTTGCCGGAGTAACCGGTGCTACAATTGAATTATATGATACAGATGGTTCGGTAGGTGCAGCTAAGGGTGCCGGTATTGGAGCAGGTATCTATAAAGATAATAATGAAGCTTTTGCAACTCTTGATAAACTGGATGTAATTGAACCTAATATTGCAAAAAGTCAGGAATATGCAGATGCATATAATCAATGGAAATACAGACTTGAAAAGTCTATGTCTAAATAATAATATAAAAACAACAAAAATTTTAAATCAAGAGTATTATGGCAACTAAAGAGTATTTTCCTGGTATAGGAAAGATTAAATTTGAAGGTAAAGAAAGTAAAAATCCAATGGCATTCCGTTATTATGATGCTGAAAAAGTAGTTAACGGAAAGAAAATGAAAGACTGGTTAAAGTTTGCTATGGCTTGGTGGCATACACTTTGCGCAGAAGGTGGCGACCAGTTTGGTGGTGGAACAAAGCAATTCCCTTGGAATGGTGCTTCTTCTGCTGTTGAAGCTGCAAAGAATAAATTAGATGCTGGTTTTGAATTTATGCAGAAATGCGGTATTGAATATTACTGTTTCCATGATACTGACTTAGTTGATCCTAGTGATGATATTGCTGAATATGAAGCAAATATGAAAGCTATTGTTGCTTACGCAAAAGAAAAACAAGCTGAAACTGGTATCAAACTATTGTGGGGTACTGCTAATGTATTCTCTCATGCACGTTATATGAATGGTGCTGCTACAAATCCTAACTTTGACGTGGTAGCTCGTGCTGCTGTTCAGATTAAAAATGCTATTGATGCTACTATCGAATTAGGTGGTACAAATTATGTATTCTGGGGCGGACGTGAAGGTTACATGTCTTTATTGAATACTGATCAAAAACGTGAAAAAGAGCACTTGGCAATGATGTTGACTAAAGCTCGTGACTATGCTCGTGCTAAAGGTTTCAAAGGTACATTCCTTATCGAACCAAAGCCAATGGAACCAATGAAACATCAATATGATGTTGATACAGAAACTGTTATTGGATTCTTGAAGGCTCATGGATTGGAAAATGATTTCAAAGTAAATATTGAAGTTAACCACGCTACATTGGCTGGTCATACTTTTTGAACACGAATTGGCTTGCGCTGTAGATGCTGGCATGTTAGGTTCAATTGATGCTAACCGCGGTGATGCTCAGAATGGTTGGGATACTGACCAATTCCCAATTGATAACTTTGAATTGATTCAAGCTATGATGCAGATTATCCGTAATGGTGGTCTTGGTAATGGTGGAACAAACTTCGATGCTAAAACTCGTCGTAACTCTACAGACCTTGGAAGATATCTTTATTGCTCACATCAGCGGTATGGATGCTTTTGCTCGTGCACTTGAAAATGCATCAGCTTTATTAAATGAATCTCCTATCTGTAACATGGTTAAAGAACGTTATGCTTCTTTTGATGGTGGCAAAGGTAAAGAATTCGAAGCTGGTAACCTTTCTTTGGAAGATCTTCATGCTTATGCTGTTGCTAAAGGTGAACCTACACAGGTTAGTGGAAAACAAGAATTGTATGAAGCAATCGTAAATATGTATTGCTAGTATTTTTTGCTCATAAAAAATAATATTCCGGTATGCTGGAGGACGCTTTTCTCTGGCATATCGGTTCTCTCATTTTTGGTTAATTTATTTCTAATTCTATTATAATAAAAAACATATGTCATCAAAAACAAAGCAAACAGGGATATATCTTGCGCTGCTAACCTTGGTAGCAACACTTGGCGGTTTGTTGTTCGGTTATGATACTGCTGTAGTTAATGGAGCCGAAAAATCATTAGTTGATTTCTTCATCAGCAAAATTACAACCGATCATGCATACGCAGTGAGCATGATTACTCAGTATAAATTATTGGTAAGTACAGTTGTTGTACTGGTACTTGCTATTCTTTCCTCGCAAATATTAAAACTAGTCGGCAAAACTAAAGGAGGTATTACTGTTGCTGTTCTTTTTGTTGCAGCAATAATCTGGATTATTAATTATGTGTCTGAAGCTGTACCAACAGATGCTGCTCTTCTTCAGGATACGGCAGATTCTATTAAAGGATTTGTAATCTCCAGTGCATTAGTAGGCTGTATTATAGGAGGTTCTATTTCCGGATTTGTGTCTAATTCATTGGGACGTAAAAAAGGTCTTTTTATTTGTGCATTAGCTTTCTGTGTTTCTGCAATTGGTGCATGGAATCCTGACGGATTTAATTTTTTCTTTATACAGGATGCTTATTCATTTGTGATTTATCGTATTATCGGAGGTTTAGGTGTAGGTCTGGCTTCTGCTCTTTCTCCAATGTACATAGCAGAAATAGCTCCGGCTGAAAGTCGTGGTAAATTGGTTTCTTTCAACCAGTTCGCTATTATCTTTGGTATGTTGGTTATTTATTTTGTAAATTACTTTATTGCTAAGTCTGGCGATGCTCAATGGTTAACTGAAACAGGCTGGCGCTGGATGTTCTTCTCTGGAGTAATTCCTGCTGGTATTTTCTTTATCTTGTTATTCTTCGTTCCGGAAACTCCACGTTTCCTTATTATGAAAGGTAAGGATGAGAAAGCTCTAGCTGTTTTGTCTAATATTGTAGGTGAAGAAAAAGCGATAGCTGAAATTGCTGAAATTAAAGAAACTCTTCATGAAAAGAGTTCTCCATGGTTATCTTACGGTTGGGCTGTGATTGTTATTGGCATATTACTTTCTGTATTCCAACAGTTTGTAGGTATTAACGTGGTTCTTTATTATGCCGGTAACATTTTCCGTAACATGGGATTTGATACTAGCTCTTCTTTATTGCAAACAATTGTTGTTGGTGTTGTAAACCTGACCTTTACTTGTGTAGCAATTGTTAAGGTTGACAAGTTTGGTCGTAAACCATTAATGATTATTGGTGCCTTAGGCATGGCTATAAGTATGATTCTTCTTGGAATGACTTTCTATTTCCAGACAGTTGGCCTGGTTTCATTGATTCTGATGCTTATCTATACAGCTGCTTTTGCAATGAGCTGGGGACCTGTAACATGGGTATTATTATCTGAAATATTCCCTAATTCCATTCGTGGTGCTATGTCTATCGCTGTAGCAGCACAATGGTTGGCTAACCTTATTGTTTCGTGGACATTTCCGATATTGAACGATAACAAAGGTCTTACAGAAATGTTCCACCAAGGATTTGCTTACTGGATTTATGGTATAATGGGATTATTGGCTGCATTCTTTGTTTGGAAGGTTTTTACCTGAAACAAAAGGAAAGACTTTGGAAGAAATTGAAAAGTTCTGGAAAAAATAATATTTCTTCTACTATAACCTATTGGGCGAGGCAATTAAATATTGCTTCGCCTTTTTTATAGTAGTTAATATTCGAGGATTTTTTCTAAAATAGTCTTACCTTTGCGTAACGATTAAAAGACATCACTTAAGATTATGACAAAGAAGATTGTATTACTCGGTTCCGGAGAGTTAGGAAAAGAGTTTGTAATTTCAGCTCAGCGCAAAGGACAATATATTGTGGCTTGCGATTCATATGCCGGAGCACCAGCTATGCAGGTAGCCGACGAGTGTGAAGTATTTGATATGCTTGATGGAGATGCATTGGAGCGTGTTATCAAGAAGCATCAACCAGATATTATTGTTCCGGAAATTGAAGCTATTCGAACTGAACGTCTTTATGATTTCGAGAAACAAGGAATACAGGTTGTTCCTAGTGCTCGCGCTGTAAACTTTACAATGAACCGTAAGGCAATCCGTGATTTAGCAGCAAAAGAACTTGGTTTGAAAACAGCTAAGTATTTCTATGCAACTACTTTGGAAGAGCTTAAAGAAGCAGCTGATAAGATTGGTTTCCCATGCGTGGTTAAACCTCTAATGTCGTCTTCTGGTAAAGGACAGTCTTTGGTTAGGTCGGCAGAAGAACTTGATCATGCCTGGGAGTATGGTTGCAGTGGAAGCCGCGGTGATATAAAAGAATTAATAATTGAGGAATTTATTAAATTCGATAGTGAAATTACTTTGTTGACTGTTACTCAGAAAAATGGACCAACTCTATTCTGTCCACCAATAGGTCATGTACAGAAAGGTGGCGATTATCGTGAAAGTTTTCAGCCTGCACATATAGATCCAGCTCATTTGAAAGAGGCTGAAGATATGGCTGAGAAAGTAACCAAGGCATTGACCGGTGCCGGACTTTGGGGTGTTGAATTTTCCTTAGCCATGAGAATGGTGTATATTTCTCCGAATTATCACCTCGTCCGCATGATACTGGTATGGTAACATTGGCCGGTACACAAAATCTAAATGAATTCGAACTTCACCTCCGTGCTGTACTTGGTCTGCCAATTCCTGGAATTAAGCAGGAAAGAGTGGGGGTAAGTGCTGTTATTCTTTCTCCTATTGCCAGTAAAGAAGCACCTCGATATAAGGTTTGGAAGATGTAGCGAAAGAGGAAGATACTTATCTTCGTATATTTGGTAAGCCATTTACAAAGGTTAATCGCCGTATGGGAGTAGTGTTATGCTATGCTCCGTTAGGATCTGACTTAGATAAACTTAGAGATAAAGCGAAAGATATTGCTTCCAGAGTAGAAGTATATTAATTTAAACCTGATATATTAAAAATCCCTTGTACAAAAGAATGTAATCTTTTGTACAAGGGATTTCTTTCTTTTGTACAGAAGAATTAATTCTTTTGTACAATATATATAAAACCTCCCTTTGTATTTTTTAGATTCTTCTCGTTCTTTATAATTTCTTCTTTTATTGAACATCTTGTCTTTATTTTTTGTTAAATATCAAATGATTATTTAACAATGAAAAGCTATATGACAAATAAATCTGATATAGGATTAATAGGTCTTGCAGTGATGGGAGAAAATCTTGCATTGAACATAGAGAGTAAAGGATGGCGAGTTTCTGTATACAATCGAACGGTAGCGGGTGTGGAAGAGGGTGTAGTTGAACGTTTTGTATCTGGACGTGCTCATGGGAAAAAGATTATGGGCTTTAATAATATAGAAGATTTGTAAATTCTATATCTCAGCCTCGCAAAATAATGTTGATGGTGCGTGCCGGTAATCCGGTAGATGAATTAATGGAGCAACTTTATCCATTTCTTTCTCCGGGAGATATATTGATTGATGGAGGTAATTCTAATTATGAAGACACTGCAAGAAGAGTCAGAGAATCAGAAGCAAAAGATATTTATTTCATAGGAGCTGGTGTTTCGGGGGGTGAAGAAGGAGCTTTACATGGTGCATCAATTATGCCTGGAGGGTCAGCCGGTGCCTGGTTTGAGGTAAGACCTATTCTTCAGAGTATAGCAGCAAAAGCCGAAGATGGTTCTCCTTGCTGCGAATGGATAGGGCCGGGCGGCTCTGGACACTTTGTGAAAATGATTCATAATGGCATTGAATATGGCGATATGCAGTTAATTTCCGAAGCGTACTTTATAATGAAGCACTTATTAGAGTCTTCAAATGAAGAAATGGCTGCTTATTTTGAAACCTGGAATGAAGGAAAACTCAAGAGCTTCTTAATAGAAATTACATCTAAAATATTAAAATATAAAGATGCTGGTGGTGATTATCTGATCGATAAAATTTTGGATACTGCGGGACAGAAGGGAACAGGAAAATGGTCGGTTATTAATGCCATGGAATTAGAAATGCCACTAAACCTTATTGCGACCGCTGTTTTTGAGAGAAATCTTTCGGCCAGAAAAGAACTTCGTATGGAGGCTTCAAGTATATATCACAGAGAAGCTTCTCAAAAAACATATTTGGCTGAGGAGCTGATTAAAGAAATATATAGTTCTCTATATGCATCTAAATTAGTCTCCTATGCTCAAGGATTTAATGTGCTGAAATATGCTTCTGATAAATATGGATGGAGATTGAATTTGGCCTCTATAGCACGGCTTTGGAGAGGAGGATGTATTATTCGTTCTGCATTCTTAAATGAAATTGCCAAAGCATTTGAAGAGGATAGACATCTGTCTAATTTGCTTCTAGCCCCTTATTTCAAAGACGAAATTGTATCGGCGTTACCTTTCTGGAAACGATTGGTTTCAGTAGCTGCTAAAGAAGAATTACCTGTGCCAGCTTTTTCATCTGCTCTTAATTACTTCTATTCTTTGACAACCAATAATCTACCTGCAAATTTAGTACAGGCGCAACGAGACTACTTTGGTGCACATACCTTTGAAAGAATAGATTTGCCAAGAGGTGTTTTTTATGCATGAGAATTGGATTGGAAAAGCAAACAGTACTAAGTCTGGAAATTATATTATATAATAAATGTTGAGCTATGGATAACCTAAGAGTATGATAATGGTTATTTTTGGAGCATCAGGTGACTTGACTCGTCGTAAATTGATGCCTGCTCTTTATTTGTTGTATAAACTCAAAAAACTACCAGTAAATTTTGCAGTTTTAGGTGTTGCACGCACTCAATATACGGATGAAGAGTATCGTGAACGTATTAATTTACAGTTGCATCGTTTTTTAAAAGCTGATGATATCAATGAAGCTTTGATCAGTTCCTTTGTTAACATGTTGCATTATTTTTCAATGGATCCGGCAATCCGAACGACTATCTGCATTTACAACCCAAGCTTTTGGAACTTGATACTAAGATCGAAAGTGGAGAGCAATATCTATATTATCTTGCAACTCCACCTTCATTATATGGAGTTATTCCTCAGTATTTAAAGAATGTAGGATTGAATTTGGATAAAGGTGTGAGGGGGAAGAAGCGTATTGTTGTTGAAAAACCTTTTGGATATAATCTTGATTCAGCTCTAGAACTTAATAATGTTTATTATAAGGATGCATTTCGGGAAGATCAGATTTTTCGAATAGATCATTATTTAGGAAAAGAGACTGTACAAAATATTATGGCTCTTCGTTTTGCCAATAGTATTTTCGAACCTGTATGGAATAGAAATTATATTGATCATATTGAAATTACCGCTGTAGAAAATATGGGAGTTGAACAAAGAGGAGGGTATTTTGATGAGACTGGTACTTTAGCGTGATATGGTTCAAAATCATCTTATTCAACTAGTAGCTATTACTGCTATGGAACCTCCTATGGCTTTTAATGCAGATAGTTTTCGTGATGAAGGTGGCTAAAGTATATCAGTCATCTAACAGCCATTAACTGATAAAGATATGCATGAACATATTATTCGTGGTCAATATGTAGCTTCAGAAAAGAAAAAAAGGGATATCGTGAAGAAAAAGGATGTAGATCCATTATCTAGAACAGAAACTTATGTTGCCATGAAACTGGGTATTAGCAATTGGCGATGGAATAGGTGTACCATTTTATATTCGTACAGGAAAGCAGATGCCAACTAAGGTTAGCGAAATAATTGTCCATTTAAGCCTACTCCATTTTTGTTGTTTAATTGCTCGGATAAACAATGTCCTACAGCAAATCAATTAATTATCCGTATTTTGCCAGATGAAGGGATAGTGCTAAGTTTACAATGAAAGTTCCTGGAGCAGGATTTGAAGTTAAGCAAGTTGCTATGGATTTTAGTTATAAAAGTTTAGGTTCTCTTCCTTCAGAAGATGCTTATGTTCGTCTTATTGAAGATTGTATGATAGGAGATCCAACATTGTTTACTCGAAGTGATGCTGTAGAAGCAAGTTGGAGGTTTTTTACTCCTGTACTGAATTTTTGGGAAACACATCCGGAAATACCAGTCTATGGTTATCCAGCTGGAACTTGGGGGCCTAAAGAATCTGAAGCTTTGATGCAGGAACATGGAGTACAGTGGATTAATCCTTGCAAAAACTTAACAAATACTGATTTGTATTGTGAACTTTAATTAGATCAAATGATAAAAGTAAATAGTTTCTCTTCTTCTCTGGAAGCAGCCCATGCTTTAACAAAAGTTCTTTTGCATCAGATAAATGCATCTGGTACAAAAAACTTTCATTTGGCAATATCAGGTGGAACTACTCCTGTTGGGTTGTTTCGACTTTGGGCTGAAGATTATAAAAACACTATACCTTGGAGTAGAATACATCTTTATTGGGTAGATGAACGATGTGTTCCTCCCGAGAGTTCTGATAGCAATTATGGGATGACTAAACGCGTATTTCTTGATAAAGTCACAATTCCTATTATGCAAATTCACCGTATTCATGGAGAAGATACTCCTGAAGTAGAAGCAAAGCGGTATTCTTTTTTAGTAGAAAATTTATTAATAAAGGAGAATTTGTGTCCAGTTTTTGATTGTATTCTCTTGGGAATAGGTACTGATGGACATACCTCTTCTTTATTTCCTGGCCAGAATAATTTATTAAATTCGCCTGAAATTTATGCTGTAAGTATTCATCCTCAAACAAGACAAAAACGCATTGCTTTAACTGGTTTGCCAATTCTTCATGCAAAGAAGGTTTTCTTTTATGCGTTAGGCAAGAATAAATCAGATATTTTAAAAGAGGTGATTAAAGGTAATGATAACTATCCTGCAGGTTATATTGTATCTAGATGAGTGATTCAGAATTGTTCACGGATAGTCTATAACCGTACAAAAAAGAATATTCCCCGTACCTGACCTCTGTCAGACGGGGAATATACAAAAACTAAACTAGACTTAACTAAACTAAACTATTCTATATTGAGTTCTCGCAACTCCTTAACTGAAACGGAAAAATCCGTGTGATTTTTGACGCGTTTTAGAACTAATTCTCCAACTTTTTGTGCGTCTTCCCGGCTTTTAAAAGCTTTCTCTTCAGAAATAGCCGGAATAAATGGTTGATCGATCAATATTCGATTTCCCTCTTTTATTTGATAACCATATCCGCCTTTTACACTTACAACTTCTAATAATATTTCTTTTCGATTCTTAGACGAATCTTTTGATTTTACTATAAAAAAAGCAGTGATAATGACGAGTATACTTATAATTGTATAAAGAATTATACTCTTAGTCTTCTTCTTTTTCATATGGTAATAATTCCCACATATCGTCAAAATATAGACTACTACTACCTCCTGTTACAACAAATCCTTTTGTTCCTGTAGAGAAGCCAACAGCACCAGCACGAGCCGATCCTTTAAATGGAGTGTAGTCATCGTCGCTATCTCCTGACCAAAGATCTGTAGCAGGATCATAGATCCAATAATCTGTTTTAAGTGAACCAGATGTACCTGTAGTCAAAAAGGCTTTGCCGTCGATGACAAATGTCACAGCTCTTTCACGAGCAATACCTGCATAATTATCATCATAATCTTCTTTATCATTGTTATCAGCAATGTCTCTTAAAGCAGTCCAAGTTCCTTTTGATGGATCAAATTTCCAGAAGTCATCACAGTAAGAACCGTTAGATTGACCACCTACTACATAAGCAATATTGTTAATTACGAATGCACTACCTCCACGGCGTTTTTGTCCACTAAAGCTATTCATTCCGTTAGTGCCATCCATAATTTCCCATTTGTCATTTACAGGATCGTAACGATAAAAATCTTTCAAATAGTTTTTATCATATCCAGTACCTACATAACCATAATTCCCAATTGAGAATGATAATGCATAATATCTGCCCGAACCTGCGAAATCAGCTTTCTGTGTCCATTTATTTGATGTTGGATCATATTCCCATGTATCTTTTAGATATGTATTCCCATTGTACCCAGTGGTAATATAACCTTTACCATTTACAGAAAAACCTACAGCAGCGTTTCTTGCAGCACTTTCAGGTAAACTAGCTCTCTGAGTCCAGCTGTTTGATGATACATTGTATCTCCAAAGGTCGTTTAAACGTTCGTCACCATCGTATCCGCAACAAACATATCCGTCTCCATCAATCATAAATGAAGCGGCATCATTTCTTGCCACGCCATCAAAATCAGAACGTTGTTCCCATACACCTTGCGTATATGTATCTTCCTCTGTACAAGCAGAAAAAGTCAAAGTGGCGAAACAACTTATCAATAATAGTTTTTTCATCTTTTTTAAATACAATAATACATTCATAATGTTGTTAATTCTATATTTATTTCTGCGGCCAAAAGTAGTTTCATCGACACTCTTAAACAAAATTAATCGACGAAATGGGAAATTTTATCGTCAAATTGAAAAATATTATCGATAAAAGACGTAAATTGCGGACGTTTTATAAATAGGTATAATTTATACTATTATGGGCGAAATAACCTGATTGGTCGATTGTATTTATTTATATAGGTTTTGCTGTTTTTTTTGCACTAAAATACTTTAGAAGTGAATATGAAAAAGATACTTTTTTTGATTTCGTTACTTTCGTTACTGTTTTGTATATCTTGTCGAAATGAGTCATCAACTTTAGGAGAAGAGTGGGGTTGACAGTGATTTGAAAAATGTTATGACAGATACTTGTACAGTGAGATTAAGTACAGTTTTCCTGGATTCCATTAATACATCGAATAAGAATGTTGCTCAACTAGGTTATTACAGTGATGACACATGGGGGAAAATATCAGCCTCTGCTTATATTGAATATTCTCCGGCAACTTTTACTCCTAATGAAAAATACACATATAGATTTGACTCTCTTACTATTTCTATGAAATGTAATGGAGATTATTTAGGTGATACACTTTCACAAGTAAAAGTTCATTTGCATGAGTTGACAGAGAACTTGGTTTTAGATACATATACAAAGTATTTATATAGTAATTCTTCTTTCTCTTATAATCCAGAGCCATTTTCTACTATAAAAATACAACCAACTCCTAAAGCAAAGAAGACTTTAGAGTATAGACTTTCTGATGATTTAGGGAAAACATGGGTTTAATAAAATATTAGCAAAATCTGATGACTTTAAAAATTCAGATGATTTTAGACATTATTTTAAAGGTGTTGCTTTTGTTCCAGATGAGGCTAGTAATAAGTCTATTATGGGATTTGGAATAAGTGATTCCAGTATGTATATTACTTTATATTATCATGAAATTGGTCAAGAGTCCGTTGAAGGAACTGTGAAATTTGTTCCAACTACTCCTAATTTAATAAAGTTAAAGCATGATCGTACAGGGTACTCCACTTGCAAGATTTTAGTCATAAATTAACTGAAATAGTTTCTGATAAAATGTCTAATATGTCTTATGTTCAGGGCTTAACAGGATTATATACGAAAATTGAGTTTCCTTATTTAAATAATTTGTTAGAGGCTGGAAAAATGGTTAGCATTGAATCATGCAAAGCTTTATTTATACCCGTAAAGGGATCTTATGGGCTTAACAATCCTTTACCGTCTTCTTTAGCTCTTTATCAATCGAATGAAAATAATGTTACAGAAGATCAGATAACAGATTTATTGGGATCTTCAGTTCAAACAGGTAGTCTTATAACTGACGATGCACTTCATGAAAATACATATTATTCTTTTGATGTTACAAGCTTTTTGCAGAGTAATTTAGGAAAGGTTGGTTATAATATAAAGAATCTGCAACTTGTTTTACCTGAAAGTAAGATAAATACATCTTACCAAAGTGTTATTTTTGGCGATATGAAGCATCCTCAAAGTAATGTGAAGTTGTCTGTTCTTTATAAGGTTTATAAAACGAATTAATATTGAATTAATAAAAATGAATACTTCTAGAATACTTTTATTTTCTTTATTTATATCTCTTTTTCTCAATGTCTCTGCGCAAAATAGTACGAATTCTCCTTCTTCGATGTTTGGTATAGGCGATATTACTGTTGGTGAAGCTGGAAAGTATGTTGGTATGGGTGGAGTTGGGATAGCTCTTCGTTCTGATAATTTTCTAAATGGTTTAAATCCGTCTGCTTTAACTGCGATGGATAGTGCAAAGTTTGTTTACGAAGCTGGAGCTAATGTCTCATTTGAAAAATATACAACTAGAGGAAGAAGCTCATCTTCTGTTACCGGTAACATTCGTAATTTGGGTATTGGTTTTAGAGTTATACCTTCATGGTATGCTGCTGCTGGTTTAGCTCCCCTTAGTAGTATGGGATATGCTATTACTGTTGATCAACCAGTTGAAGGAACAGAAGGAACTATTTCTTCTTTGTTTGAAGGAAATGGTGGATTGTCAAAAGTGTACTTATCTAATGCATTTAAATTTTCAAAGAATTTTTCTTTAGGGTTTAATCTTTCTTATATAATGGGTAGCACAACTCAGTCTGAAGTGCAAGGAAATACATCAATTAAAGATATTTCTTACAAAAAAGCATTTTATGCAGATTTCGGTTTGCAATATAATATTGCTTTGAATAAAAAATGGAATATGAACTTTGGTGGTGTGTATGGTTATAAACAACAATTAAGTCTTAATAACGATCGAACTGTAATTAATTCATCGAGTAGTGAGACCTTGACAGAGAAATTACATCCAAAATCTCAATTCTTGCCACAATACTTTGGAGGTGGTATTGCTTTAAATAATAAAAGGTTGACATTATCAGCTGATTATAAATTTACTCAGTGGTCTGTGATGGTATCTGATAATTCATCTGTTTCGTATTGTGATCAGCACGCCCTAAATATAGGAGCAGATTTGCTTTCTGGTGAGTCTTTCACTAACCCATGGCATTATATGATCGGGGCTGGAGTTTCAAATTCCTACGTTGTTCTTAAAAATAAGAAACCTATGAACTATCACGTTAGTGCTGGTTTAGGTATTCCTGTAATGACTGGTAATTTGGTTTCTTTTGGAGTTAAATATGAGAGTCAGGCTGGAGCAGGTACGAATGTTCAAAAGAATCAAATGTTTTCATTCTTCTTAAACTTGACATTTGCAGAGCGAACTCCTCGTTCAAAAATATATTAAAACATAGACTTTAAAGGTCTTTTAATAGAATCGCGCAGTTTTGCATTTTGGCAAAATTGCGCGTTTCTATTAATGTTTGCCAATGATTTTCAAACTCATGATCTTTATCAATCTTAAAATCTTCCGAACCATTAGTGTCTATTCGATTGAGAAGTAGTTCGATATTAATTTTATTTATATCAATTGATGGCTGAAATAAAATATTTTCGCTTTTTGTATCTTCAGCAACCTCATGGATTAGATTTATTTCTTGTAGAAGACTCAGAATTTGATGAGTCAGTTTAATTGGTAATTTTATATTCCAAAGATATTTCTTCTGCGCTGTATGGTTTTTCTCCTTTTTCAAACCGCTTACAGATTAATGACATAATAAGTATTGAAATAAAATCTCTATATCTTCTGCTTATATTTTTAGTGTCTTTTTCGAAGTTAAAGTTTTTGATATTTTGACCTGCGTATGTAAGTTCTGCTCCGAAAAGTATAATTGTCCATGAAATCTGAAGCCATAATATAAAGAGCGGTATTGCTGCAAAGCTACCATAAATTGCATTGTATTTTGTTACAGATATCTGTCCGCTAATATATAGAAACTGAAAAGCTTGATAAGCTGTTCCGGCAATAATTCCAGAAAATAGGGCGTGTTTGAATTTAACTTTGGTGTTCGGTATAAATATAAAAAGCGCGGTAAACATAAGCCAGGTTAGTGCGAATGGAATAGTTCTCACTAAAAACTTTAAAATAGGAGCAAGCATAACAAAGCTTTCCATGCTTTTTAGCATTGTACTCGTAAAAATGGAGAGACCTCCCGATACAACGATTAATATAGGTAAAAGCAAAAACATTGAAAAGTAATCCGTGATTTTTCTATATAATGTTCGTTGTTTTTTACTTGCCAGATATTATTAAATGTAAGTTCTATATTGGCAGTTAAATTAACAACAGTCCAAAGTAAGAGGACTAAACCTACCCCTACAAATATTCCACTTTTTGTTTGTTTTAAGTAAGAATCAACAAAACCCAGTATAGGTTCCGGTTGCTGTTTCCTGACTACTTAAACTGCTTCTTATCTGTTCCTCCATCATATTGTCAAATCCAAATCCACGAGCTATGGCAAATAAAATAGCTAATAAAGGAACTATTGAAAGAAGTGTGCTGTATGTTAGTGCAGAAGCTTTGTCGGTTAAACGGATCTGTCGTAAAACGTACGTACTGCAAGAATTATCGTTTTTACAATATTATAGAGAGAGAATTTTGTATGAGTTACTTCTGCTTCTGAAACCCGCCAGATATCATAAGTAATAAAATTGAAGAATGCTTTTATTTTCTTATTCATAGCTTTAATCCGTAGTTGTCAAAGTTCATAAAAACGAAAAAAGCAGTCGACCTATAAGCCGAGTTCTGTTCTTTAAATGTAAACAAATAAAGCGTCTGTCATTTATCTGGACTTAATGTCACCATTAAGTTCTAGCGGTCTACCCTCCGGCTGGGGCGAGCAGCCCTCAATAGCGTCGGTTTACATGACCTTACAACTCCTAAGACGTACGGCTCCCGTGTTGCCACAAGGACCGGTAGGCTCTTACCCTGCCTTCTCACCCTTACCTCTCCGAAAAGAGGCGGTTATTTTCTTCTACGTTACTCTACCCTCGCGGACAGCTTTCTGTTAGGAAGTAGGATGCTCTATGTTGCCCGGACTTTCCTCTCGTACAAATAATGTACGTGCGACAAACCGGTCGGCTGCTTTTATTTTGCAAAAATAACGAAAATATTTGAGAAGTCAGCTCTAATCGTTTTATATTTTGCTTCATATTTATTTCTTTTTAATTCATCTCTCACTCCCTTACTGCTATTATTCAATTATTTGTAAATCAGTCTTATAGGAGGTGAGGGTAGCATTCTGAACTATTACAAGAACCCTCACCAAATGGTGTTACCCTCACCTTTTCGATCTCTATTAGTCATTTTTAAATGAGAAATTTTGCTGGAATTGCATACCTTGCTCTTATTTTCTTAGTTTTCGAAATGTACGAAACAGCAAAAATGATTCGAAAAAGTGAGGGATGCTCTGAAAAGTGATGGTTAATTGATGGTAAAGTGAGGGATGAAATTATAGGAATTACTTTTATGAGTCAATTAATCATTTAGTTACATGCAAAGAAGTGAGGGAGTGATGGACTTTTTAAAAAAGTCTGGCGTGAGTATTAAAACCATTCAAGAATAAATTTCAGCCATTCACTAATGGATTTTATTTATTGAGGAATAATTTGTGTAATTTGCTTTGATATAGATAATTTGCAAATTGAATATTATAATTAATCATTTAATATTTCTATTTAGACCCGGGTCTCAGTAGGAATTAGACCCGGATCTAAAATCTTTTAGACCCCCATCTAAAATCTATTAAGACCCGGGTCTAAATGAAAATATAAATAGGAATAATTTAAATCTTAATAAATCTAATAAAATGTATCTGTTAATAAAAATAATAATATCCTTTGTGTATTAAGATAATCTTTTAATGCTTCTTAAAATGAAAAAACGTATAGTTCTGTTTCTCATTTTATTTGCTGGAGTTGTAATGTGCAATTACACTTTTGCTAAAGACCTTCCCAAACGTATAAAAAAGGTGATAGAAACCGTTGAACAAAAGTATGCTCCTGATAGGCGGAATGTTGTTTTTGATCTTGAAGTAAAAAAGAAAAGAAAGACACTTACGTTATATGGTTCAACTTCGATACCAAAGCGAAAGCAGAGCTTATTTCTCTATTACTCGAAAAGAAGTATAAGATTGTAGATAACTTTAGATTGTTGCCCGATAGTATTTTAGGTGATAAGATATATGGGGTAGTAAATGTATCTGTTGCTAACCTCCGTAAGAAGGTAAGTTTTGCTAGTGAAATGATGACTCAAGCATTATTGGGTATGCCCGTAAAGATTCTGCAAGAAGATGAATGGTACAGAGTACAGACTCCTGATAATTATATTTCCTGGGTGAACTCATCTAGTATTATTCCAATGAATAAAGCTGAGTATAATTCCTGGAATGCAGCTAATAAGATTGTTGTAATGTCTCACTATGGATTTACTTTTGAAAAACCTGATTTAAACTCTCAAACTGTATCTGATGTTGTTAGTGGAAACATGTTAAAATGTGAAGGTGAGGAGAGAGGCTTTTATAAAGTCTCATATCCTGATGGAAGAATAGCCTATTTACCTAAATCTGCAGGAATGCCAGAAAGTCAATGGGTGAATAGAGATAAGATAAATGCTGATAGCATAATAAAACTAGGGATGACATTTATGGGAATTCCTTATATGTGGGGTGGAATGTCTGCCAAAGCAATGGATTGCAGTGGTTTTGTAAAAATGGTTATGTTTCTTAATGGGATTATTCTGCCTCGTGACGCATCTCAAATGGCTTATGTAGGAGAAAGAATAGACATTAGTAATGGATTTGAAAACCTGAAGCCTGGAGATTTATTGTTTTTTGGACGAAAAGCAACCGCGGAACAAAAAGAACGAGTAATACATGTGGCTATATATATAGGTAATCAGAAATTCATTCACTCGCAAGGATATGTACATATAAGCAGCTTCAATCCGGATGATAAAGACTTTGATCAATATAATCTTAACAGACTATTAAGTGCAGGTCGAATTCTTGGTCATATTGGAACAGCGGATATTAGTACTCTTAAATCTAATCCATTTTATCAACCTCAATAATAACCAAGACTTATGAGTCAGGACAGAAGACAATTTATAAAGACAGCCGCATTAGCTGCTATCGGCTCCGGGGTAGCTATGCAAGGTGCACTAGCCGGTGAATCAATTAACTCTATTTTTTCAATTAATAAACATTCTCATTCTGGTAAAATGAAACTAACTTTTCGCCCATATGATTTAAAGCTGAAACATGTTTTCACTGTTGCAACTTATTCCCGGACTACAACGCCGGATGTACAAGTAGAGATTGAATATGATGGAGTTATAGGTTACGGTGAAGCATCTATGCCTCCTTATTTAGGAGAATCTGTAGAGTCTGTTATGACTTTCCTTAAAAAAGTAAATCTCGAACAGTTTAATGATCCTTTCCAATTGGAAGATATATTGGCTTATGTAGATGGTGTTATGCCGGGAAATACGGCAGCGAAGGCATCTGTTGATATTGCGCTTCACGACTTGGTAGGAAAATTACTAAATGCACCATGGTATAAGATATGGGGACTTGATAAAGAGAAAGCGCCTTCTACAACCTATACTATAGGTATTGACACCGCAGAAGTTGTTAAAGAAAAGACGCTGGAAGTTGCAGACAAATTTAATATCCTTAAAGTAAGCTTGGACGCGAAAATGATAAAGAGATAATTAATGCCATTCGTGCTGTAAGTCAGTTGCCTATTGCTGTCGATGCAAATCAGGGTTGGAAAGATAAATATCATGCTTTAGATATGATTCAATGGTTGAAAGAGCAAGGTATTGTAATGATTGAGCAACCTATGCCAAAAGCTCAGCTTGATGATATTGCCTGGGTTACTCAACAAAGTCCACTTCCTATCTTTGCAGATGAATCTCTTCAGCGATTGAGTGATGTTGCAAAATTAAAAGGTGTTTTTACTGGTATCAATATAAAATTAATGAAATGTACCGGAATGCGCGAAGCTTGGAAGATGGTTACGTTAGGAAAAGCTTTAGGTATGAAAATTATGGTAGGGTGCATGACTGAAACATCTTGTGCTGTTTCTGCAGCTGCGCAATTCTCACCTGCTGTTGATTTTGCAGATTTGGATGGTAATCTTCTTATTTCTAATGATCTCTTTAAAGGGATGGAAGTTGTAAAAGGTAAGATAACCTTAAATGATCTTCCGGGTATTGGAATAAAAAAACTATAGATGTATGAAGAAAGCATGTTGGCTGAGCTTGTGTGGTATGTTTTTACTTACAGGGTGTATTTCATATTCTGAATCTATGGCTGGTTTTGAACAAGAAAAGATGAATCGTACCCGGATTGATTTTTCTAAAAACAGAGATCAGGTAATTGATTATATTCGTAAATATATACCCAATGTCAGTGATGAACAAATGCTTAAATGGGAAAATGAGAAATCACTTGAATGTATGACTATTGATGGGAAAAAGATGTATTTCTATAATGCAGCTCCAAATCTTTTTCGTATCAATAAAGAAGCTATTGCTATAAAAATTGCTAAAGATGGGCATAACAGAAGATGGCAAGATAGAGTGAATTCAACTCATGTAGCCTTTAGTTGTAAGTACAGTTAAGGCAAAAAAACAAAATATTGTCCTTCCGGTAAAAATGCATGTAAAATATTCATTGACTGTTCAGCCTAATGCTGTCCCGAAGGAGAAATAATTCGATGCTGGTTACCTTATCCTCGTACAGATCAGCCTCGCCAAACCAATCTGAAACTATTCAATACTAGTGAAAGTAAATATCTTATAGCTCCTGTTAAGTACAAGCATTCTACAATATACATGGAGAAAAAACAAGAAAAAGATAAGCCTACAACTTTTTCTGTGGAATATGAGTATACTTCATCTGCGGAAATGGCATCACTTGAAGCCGGAAGATATATTGCCCTATAAAAAGAATACTTCCATATATAAGAAATATACCAGTGAAAGAGAGAAACATATTCTTTTACTCCACGTATAAAAGAACTTGCCACACAAATAGTGAGTAATGAACAGAATCCACTTTTGAAAGTCAAGAAGATATATGAGTGGATTAATCAGATTCCATGGGCATCGGCACGGGAATATTCTACTCTTGATAATATTCCGGAATATGTGCTCGATAATAAACACGGGTGATTGTGGCCAAGTGAGCTTGCTCTTTATTACCCTGGCCCGTTACTGTGGTATTCCTGCAAAGTTTCAAAGTGGATTTATGATGCATCCTGGGGGTAAGAATATGCACGATTGGGCTCAGGTTTATTTTGAAGGAGTAGGGTGGGTACCTGTTGATCAATCCTTTGGATTATTTCCTTCAAAGAATCAGGATGAAAAATATTTCTTTATGACCGGTATAGATTCATATCGTATGATTGTAAATGATGACTATTCCAATTCACTTTTTCCTGCAAAAAAATACCCTCGAAGCGAAACTGTTGATTTTCAACGTGGAGAGGTTGAGTGGAGGAAAGGTAACCTTTATTTTGATAAATGGAAATGGAATTTAGAAATTGAATATATGAAATAACTTTTGTCATCCTCTTTTTGTCACCTTTCTCATCTAACGAATGTAAATTTGTCAGTCCCTGTCGTTAAGTGCTGTTAAGTGCGTTATTTCTCTGTTAAAAGATAGCAAAAATGCATGACATGTTGAATAATTGACTGATTTTTGTTGTTAATTTAACGTCGATAAAGTTAAACACAAACGAGATATTAACAAATTTAATAGTTAGAATAATATGAAACAGAAAACGAAAAACATCTTAGGTTTAGGACTTGTGATCGCTCTCAGTTCTGGAGTTGCAGCAGTAACAACTTATTCTTTGGTTGCTCCCAAAAAAGCAAATATGGCATTTGAGGAAATGTTTCCACAAAACCCTAATGTTCATCGTGCCAGCTTCAATGCTTCTGATGCTGCGCCAGTAGATTTTACTTTTGCTGCAGAGAATTCGGTTCATGCTGTTGTTCACATAAAATCAACAATCAATGCGAAAACTACAACTGTAGATGTACAAGATCCTTTTAGTGATTTCTTTGGAGATTTCTTTGGAAATGGTAATGGCGGACGTCAGCAAAGACAAGTTCAACAACCTCCTAAAGTTGGTATTGGTTCTGGTGTAATCATCTCAAACGATGGATATATCGTTACTAATAATCACGTAATAGATAATAGTGATGTAATAACGGTGACTCTTAATGATAAGCGAGAATTTAAGGCTCGTCTGATTGGTGCTGATGCTGCAACAGACTTAGCTTTGATTAAAATTGAAGGAAAAGATTTCCCAACTCTCCCAGTTGGAAATTCAGATGACTTAAAGGTTGGTGAATGGGTGCTTGCTGTAGGCAATCCTTTGAATTTATCTTCTACAGTAACAGCTGGTATTGTTAGTGCAAAAGCGCGTAACCTTGGCATGGGAGGTGGAGGCATTGAATCCTTCATACAGACTGATGCTGCGATTAATCAAGGTAATAGTGGTGGCGCTTTGGTAAATACTCGTGGAGAGTTAGTGGGAATTAATTCTGCCATTTATTCTCCAACAGGATCTTATGCAGGTTATGGATTTGCTATTCCAACTACAATAATGAAAAAAGTGGTTGCCGACCTTAAAGAATATGGTACGGTTCAACGTGCTTTGTTAGGTGTCAGAGGTGGTGATAATAGTGCAGAACTCGCAAAGGAAAAAGATTTGGGTGTAATTAATGGAGTATATGTTGATGAAGTTACAGATGGAGGATCTGCTGCTGATGCTGGTTTGAAAGCAAAAGATGTTATTGTGGCTATCAATGGAAAAGATATAAAATCGATGGCTGAATTGCAGGAAACAATCACGCGTTTCACTCCGGGAACTAATATCAAGGTAAAAGTTGTTAGAGATAAAAAGGAAAAAACATTTGATGTAACTTTGAAGAACTCACAAGGAAATACCAAAGTTGTGAAAAATGCAGATATGGATATTTTGGGCGCAGCTTTCAGAGAATTACCTAATGATTTAAAAGAACAGCTAAAACTTACTTACGGATTAGAAGTTACAGGTGTACAAAGTGGTAAAATGAAAGATGCAGGGATAACTAAAGGATTCATTATTTTAAAGGTAAATGGTCAGCCAGTTAAAACTACAGCAGAATTTGAAGATTTGTTTAAAGCAGCTACACAATCGCCAGAACAAGTGCTTTTTATGACTGGAATGTTTCCTTCCGGAAAGCGTGCTAATTACGCTGTTGATCTATCAACGAAATAGTATAAACTTAAAAATATAGGCTATTTACACAGATTTGAAATGATTTTATTAAATTATGAACAAATCTGTGTAATCTTCGTTTTTATACTATAAAAAAATAAAATAGCTTTATATATTTCGTTAAATATGAATATTTTGTTGTAACTTTGTCCCTCCAAATTTGTTTTATAAGCATGAGACAATTAAAGATTACCAAAAGTATCACTAACAGGGAGAGCGCTTCTCTTGATAAGTATCTTCAGGAAATCGGTCGTGAGGACTTGATTACTGTAGAAGAAGAAGTAGAACTAGCCCAACGCATTCGTAAGGGAGACCGTGTAGCATTAGAAAAACTGACACGAGCAAATCTCCGTTTCGTCGTATCAGTGCTAAACAGTACCAAAACCAAGGTTTGAGTTTGCCCGACTTAATTAATGAAGGCAATTTAGGACTGATTAAAGCAGCTGAAAAGTTTGATGAAACGCGAGGTTTTAAGTTTATCAGTTATGCTGTGTGGTGGATTCGTCAATCTATTCTTCAGGCTTTAGCTGAACAATCTCGTATTGTTCGTCTTCCTCTTAACCAAGTTGGCTCTCTAAATAAAATTAGTAAAGCCTTCTCTAAGTTTGAGCAAGAAAATGAGCGTAAGCCTTCACCTGAAGAACTGGCAGATGAACTTGATATTCCGGTAGACAAAATCTCAGATACATTGAAAGTGTCAGGAAGACATATTTCTGTAGATGCACCTTTTGTTGAAGGAGAAGATAACAGTCTTTTGGATGTGTTGGTCAATGACGATTCACCTATGGCGGATCGCTCTCTGGTTAATGAATCTCTTGCCAAAGAAATTGATAGAGCACTTTCTACGTTAACCGACAGAGAAAAGGAGATTATCCAAATGTTCTTCGGTATTGAAACGCAGGAAATGACGTTAGAAGAAATCGGCGATAAATTTGGCCTCACACGTGAGCGCGTTCGTCAGATTAAAGAAAAAGCTATTAGACGATTAAGACAGAATTCGCGTAGTAAATTGCTCAAATCCTATTTAGGATAAGTAAAAAAATCAATTTCCGAGAAAAAGTATATAAAGCCGGTTAACCAAAAGGTTGCCCGGCTTTATTTTTATCATATTTTTACTTTGGTGTTTTATGCTTTTCGTTATCTTTGTGTCGAACTATTATAAAAAAACATATTCATGAAATTTATAAAAAACGTATTACCTGCGATTGTGATGCTATGTGTGCTCTCATCGTTCTCTTTATTAAAGAAAACTCAGCCAGTTTATGCATTTGGTATTTCTGCTTCATTCACAGATTCAATAGTTTACTATACTGAAATTCAGGTGTTGGATAGTGTAAGTCTTACTTCAGAAGGTTTTCTTCCTAAAAGGGAAGCATATAGCTATCAGCTTAAAAACTATCTTGAAAATAAAGGAGAAGCAAATCGCACTTGTATGATCTATTTTTCAGATAGTCAGAAAAAAATAGCTAGTGAATTTGAAAAGATTTCTGGTAAATACAAGAAAAATAAAACAGTTTCTTTCAAGAAAATAGAAAAGAAAGACTTTCAATTTAAAAAACCAGAGGAATAATTAATTCTTCATTATATGTATTATCATGAAAAAGCTGTTTCTACTATTATTAGGCATAATTGTATTTAGTGCCTGTCATCATGATGACCCAACTCCTAGTGCGGAAGATACCCGCACTGTTTTGGCATATATGGGAGGTGATGAATTGACTTCAGACTTGAATCAGAATATAGCTGATATGGTTTCAAGGATATTCTGAGGTGTCTGAAGGAAACAATTTCCTGATATATATGGATGATGAAGTTACTCCCACTTTATATCGATTGGAAAAAAATAGTAGCGGAGTTATAGAAAAGAAGGTCATTAAAACTTATTCTAATCAGATTTCTGTTGATCCAGCTGTTATAAATAGGGTCTTTACTGATGCCTTTTCTGCTTATCCGGCACAAAGCTATGGGGCTATTTTCTCATCTCACGGTACTGGATGGATTCCTGCAACAAAGAAAGTTCAGGTTAAGTCTTTTGGTAGTGATAACGGTTACCAGATTGATATAGTTGAGATGGCATCTGTTCTGGAAAATATTACGTCTAAATTTAAACGTCTTGATTTTCTTTTATTTGATGCTTGTTATATGGGTGAAGTTGAAGTTGCTTATGAGTTTAAGGATTGTACGAACTATATAATTGCTGCTCCGACTGAGATTTGGGCACCAGGCTTTCCATATAAACAAATTATGAAATATTTATTTGATTCGCAATATTATTTTCAAAAAATCCCAGAACAATTCTTTGATTATTATAACTTTACTTATGAAATCGTACACTTAATTCCACAATAGCAATGATTAAGTGTAGTGAAATGGTGAATCTAGCTACAGTAACTAAAAAAATTATTGCTGCACATCCATTGGAATTCTATACGATAGTTCCTAGCGGCATTCAATTATATGACCGTTATGATTCTTCTTCTCATTTCTCTTATGATTTTGGTCAATTGATTGAAAGTATAGCGACTCCTGTCGAATGGACAAGTTTTAAGAATCAACTAAATGCAGTAGTTGTATACAAGGCTGCAACAAATTTTACAGGAACTTACTTGTCGATTGACCCCAATCATTTTAGTGGTTTGGGCACATATATTCCTAAGGCAAGTCAGAAAACCTATATAAACTTTTTAAAACACTTTCTTGGTTTGAAGCATCTGGTTGGGACCAAACGGCTTGGGGTGCAAATTAACGCGTTAAAATATTTAGTATAAAATGCAAAAACTTCTTTCACTCCCTCCTAATTTAGTAGATTGTTTTCACGAAATAGAAGGAGCGGATTATAAAGATTGGTTCTGTACATCAGATCCAATTGGAGCTAAATTAGGTTCTGGTGGAGGAACTACCTGGCTATTGACAGAATGCCAAAAGAAGAATGCTCCGGAAGCTAATTTCACTCAGTGGATATCTCAGGAAAAACGTATATTACTCCATGCCGGAGGGCAAAGTCGACGATTACCAGGTTATGCACCTTCAGGAAAAATACTAACTCCAATTCCTGTTTTCAGATGGGAGAGGGGACAAAAGCTTAAACAAAATCTGCTTTCACTTCAATTGCCTCTTTATGAACAAATAATGAAGAAGGCGCCAGATTCTTTGCATACACTAATTGCTAGTGGAGACGTATATATCCGGTCTGAAAAAACATTGCAACCAATTCCCGAAGCAGATGTAGTTTGTTATGGTTTATGGGTTGATCCATCCCTTGCAACTCACCATGGTGTGTTTGTTTCTGACAGAAAGAAACCAGATCAGCTTGATTTTATGCTTCAGAAACCATCATTGGAAGAACTTGGCTCGTTGGCTAAAACGCACATGTTCCTCATGGATATTGGTATTTGGATATTAAGTGACCGTGCTGTTGAACTTCTTATGAAACGTTCTCATACAGCAGATGGTAACGAACTAAAATATTACGATCTCTACACAGATTTTGGCTTGGCTTTGGGCGATAATCCCCGTATAAAAGATGAAGACCTCAATACTCTTTCAGTGGCTATTCTTCCTCTTCCTGGTGGAGAGTTTTACCACTACGGAACCAGTAAGGAACTTATATCTTCCACATTGGCTGTTCAGAATCTAGTTAGAGATCAGCGGGAGATTATGCAGCGAAAGGTAAAACCTCATCCTGCCATGTTTGTTCAGATGCCGGGATAGGAATTCAACTCACTGCTGATAATTCAGAATTGTGGGTAGGAAAATAGTCATATTGGTAAACAATGGACTTTAACTCTCAGCATATAATTACTGGAGTTTCCGGAAAATGATTGGGAAATGAAAGCTTCCTGCAGGTGTTTTGTGTCGATGTTGTCCGATGGGGAGAAAAAATGATTATGCTCGCCCGTGCTTACGGATTGAATGATGCATTTCAAAGGTGCGCTCGCTAATAAGGAAACCTTATTTATGGGAATTCCATTTATGAATGGTTATCTGCTAGAGGTATTGCAAATTGAAGAAGCTACTTTTGGACGGACAGACGATCTTCAGGCTGCTAAGTTATTTCCTGTTTGCCATAACAACGAAGAACTTGGAAAGGTATTCCGCTGGATGATATTTGAACCTGAATTTGCAGAAGGACAAGCAAATATGGAAACAAGCTCTTAG
>Ga0268356_10560_pt1 | contig 33439 bp, 49 predicted proteins | sample BioMet10_FD_194415 | JGI IMG/M metagenome (GOLD analysis project Ga0268356, IMG submission 194415) | Sewage microbial communities from Oakland, California, United States - Biofuel 10 (PacBio Assembly) | ecosystem: Engineered > Wastewater > Sewage > Unclassified | place: USA: California | collected...
TTCGATAAGGAGGAGGAAATGCAAGGGTTGCGTATATACCTCAAAAGTGGGTCGTTATCTCTTATGAACCTCATGCTTCCATACTTAAGGGTGGTGCTTATAAATGTATCTCAAACCAGATTATAATCTGAAGAAGTTACAATTTCAGAATTTTAGTCATTTATATACTTCGGATTGAATTGGTTATTGATTTCCCTGGCGTAAATTTGAATGTGATGCTGTTTTTAGTCTCAATAAAAAAGAACTGAAAATGAATTTGGGAGAGATAAAGCAGGCAATATCACTATTCGGAATTTCCTTCTTCTGTTTCAGAACTTCGTAAAGGTTAAAACTGTTGGATGGCTGGTGATACCTATCTGTTTGCAAACCACTTTGGTTGATGAACAGAAAAGTGCTTGTAAAATGTCATAAGTGCTAGCGCTTTAAAATCGTTTTACAGTATAAAATGGTGCCATTAAATTACATTAATGTAGTGGTTTTAATGTTTTTTATTGAAAAAGAGTATCTTTGCATCCCTAACATTTATACAACCTATGGCTATAATTATAAAACAAGTATCTACTAAAAAAGAGCTTAAAAAGTTTATTCAATTCAACAAAGAGTTATATAAAGGCAATGCCTATTCTGTTCCCGATCTATATGATGATATGCTTAATACATTCAATAAGCATAAAAATCCGGCATTTGAATTTTGTGACGCAGAGTATTTTTTGGCATACAAAGATGATAAACTGGTAGGAAGAGTTGCTGCCATAATTAATCACAAGGCAAACAAAACCTGGAACAAAAAGGATGTACGCTTTGGCTGGATAGATTTTATTGATGATCCCGAAGTTTCAGAAGCTTTGCTTAAAGCTGTAGAAAAGTATGGTAAAGAGCATGGAATGGAAAACATTCTGGGCCCATTAGGATTCACTGACTTTGATGCCGAAGGAATGCTGATTGAAGGTTTTGACCAGTTGAGCACCATGGCCACAATTTATAATTATCCTTATTACCCTGAACACATGCAAAAACTCGGCTACGAGAAAGATGCAGACTGGGTAGAGTTTCAGATTTATATTCCAGAGTCTGGCGTTCCAGAAAAGCACCAACGTATTTCTGATATTATACAAAAGAAATATAATCTTAGAGTTCTGAAATATACTTCCAGAAAGAAACTAGCAAAAGATTACGGACAGGAAATTTTCGATTTAATGAATGAAGCCTATAGTCCGCTATACGGATATTCGGCTCTTTCTCAGAAGCAGATTGAACATTATGTCAAGATGTATCTTCCGGTAGTCGACTTAAAAATGGTTCCTCTTATTGTTGACCAGGAAGACAAACTAGTAGCAGTTGGTATAACAATGCCATCCTTGTCTGTTGCGTTACAAAAAGCTCACGGAAGATTGCTACCTTTTGGTTGGTACCATTTACTTAAAGCTTTATTTTTTGGAAAAAGAAAAGTGATTGATCTTCTTTTGATTGCTGTTAAACCAGAGTATCAGAACAAAGGTGTAAATGCATTATTATTTTCTGATTTAATTCCAGTTTACCAAAAAGAAGGTTGTATATTTGCGGAAAGCAATCCCGAATTAGAGATGAATGGCAAAGTTCAGGCTCAGTGGGAATACTTTAAAACAATTCAACATAAACGTCGTCGTGGCATTTATAAAGAAAATAGATTTATAGTATATAAGTTTTGGCAAATTTATAATTATGGAAGAAAATATTGAAGAAAAGATCCTGGTTACAGAATATACCGAGGAAAATATTAGGACCCTAGATTGGAAAGAACATATTCGCCGTCGCCCTGGTATGTATATCGGAAAATTAGGTGATGGTTCTCATTCAGATGATGGTATCTATGTACTTCTGAAAGAGGCGTTGGATAATTCTATCGATGAGTACATGATGGGTTATGGCAAGACTATTGAAGTTACGGTTGTTGATGGAAAAGTTACAGTCCGTGACCATGGTCGTGGTATTCCGTTAGGAAAAGTGATAGATGTTTCTTCAAAAATGAATACGGGTGGTAAATACGACTCTAAAGCCTTCAAGAAATCTGTCGGTTTGAATGGAGTTGGTATTAAGGCTGTAAATGCACTATCTTCTTTCTTCCGTATTTCCAGTTTCAGAGAAGGCGAGGAAAAAAACCGCTGAATTTGAAAGGGGTAATATTATTAATGATTATCCAATTTCAGAAACAGAGCATGATAATGGTACATTAACTGAATTTATCCCTGATGATACAATATTCAAAGATTATCATTATCTGAATGAACATATCGAGCCCTTATTGAAGAATTATGTATTCCTCAATACTGGTTTGAGCATTATCTTTAATGGAAAGAAATTCCATTCCAAAAATGGATTGGTCGATCTGTTAAATGAAAACATGACTACTGACCCGCTTTATCCAATTATTCACCTATCCGGAAGATGATATTGAGATGGTTCTTACCCATAGCGATCAGTATGGCGAAGAATACTATTCGTTTGTTAATGGACAACATACAACTCAAGGTGGTACCCATTTGGCTGCTTTCCGTGAGGCTGTAGCAAGAACAATTAAAGAATATTATTCTAAGAACTTTGATTATGCTGATATTCGATCCGGTATGGTGGGAGCTATCAGTATCAAAGTGGAGGAACCGGTGTTTGAATCTCAGACAAAAACAAAGCTTGGTTCTAAGGATGTTGGCCCTGATGGCCCTTCTGTTGGTAAGTTTATTGGTGACTTTGTAAAGCGTGAACTTGATAACTTTTTGCATATCAACCATGAGACTTCTGAGATTCTGCTTCAAAAAATACAAGATTCAGAGAAAGAACGTAAGGCAATTGCCGGTGTAACCAAACTAGCTCGAGAACGTGCTAAGAAAGCGAACCTGCACAACCGCAAACTGCGCGATTGTCGTGTTCACTTAAACGATTTGAAAGGTAAGGATCAGGAAGAATCAAGCCTTTTCATTACCGAGGGTGATTCTGCTAGTGGATCTATTACGAAAAGCCGTGATGTAAATACTCAGGCTGTATTTAGTTTACGTGGTAAGCCATTGAATTCTTTTGGATTAACCAAAAAGGTGGTTTATGAGAATGAAGAGTTCAATCTGCTACAGGCTGCATTAAATATTGAAGACGGTATTGAAGGATTGCGCTATAATAAAGTAATTGTTGCAACAGATGCCGATGTGGATGGTATGCACATTCGTCTGTTATTGATTACTTTCTTCCTGCAGTTTTTCCCTGATCTGATAAAGAAGGGGCATGTGTATATTCTGCAAACGCCTCTTTTCCGTGTACGAAATAAAAAAGAAACTATTTATTGTTATTCGGAAGAAGAACGTATTAGTGCTATTAATAAACTTTCTCCTAATCCCGAAATAACCCGATTCAAAGGGTTAGGTGAAATTTCTCCTGATGAGTTCAGACATTTCATTGGTAAAGATATTCGTTTAGAACAAGTTACTCTCCGAAGAAACGATTTGGTGAAAGGACTTTTAGAGTTCTATATGGGCAAAAATACCATGGAGCGCCAGAATTTTATTATTGACAACCTGGTTATTGAAGAAGATGTAGCTTAAAATTATGAAACGAGCCATATTTCCGGGAACATTCGACCCTTTTACAGTTGGTCATTTTTCAGTAGTAAAGCGTGCCTTGACCTTTATGGATGAAATAGTAATAGGTATTGGTATTAATGAAAACAAGAAAACTTATTTCCCGATAGAAAAACGTGTAGAGATGATCAGTAATCTCTATAAAGATGAACCGCGAATTAAGGTAGGTGCCTTATAACTCTCTTACTATAGATTTTGCAAATTCTGTCGATGCAAAGTTTATAGTTCGTGGAATTCGTACGGTGAAGGACTTTTGAATATGAAGAGACCATTGCTGATATCAACAGACAATTGGCCGGAATTGAGACTATTTTACTCTTTACAGAACCGGAACTGACTTGCGTGAGCTCCACTATTGTTAGAGAGCTTTTGCATTATAATAAAGATATCAGCTGCTTTATCCCAAAGGGTTGGAGATCTGATATAAAACAGTTTTTGAATGAAAAAAGTAATTATTTCCTTGATATGTTTGTTCGCGGTTAGTGCACAAGCTCAGAATTATGGAACCGTGGCTTCCCGCAAACTGCATATGGCGGAGTTTGCAATTAATAATCTTTATGTTGATAAGGTTAATGAAGATAAGCTGGTAGAAGATGCTATTGTTAAAATGCTTTCAACGCTGGATCCTCATTCAACGTATGCTAATCCTGAGGAGGTTAAAAAACTAAATGAACCCTTGCAAGGCAATTTCGAAGGTATCGGTGTACAATTTAATATGGCCGAAGATACTCTCTTGGTTATTCAACCTGTATCAGGAGGACCTTCTGAGAAGATTGGTATTTTAGCCGGTGACCGAATTATTGCTGTTAATGATACTGCTATTGCCGGTGTGAAAATGAGTACCGACGAAGTGATGCGCCGCCTGAAAGGTCCGAAAGGTTCACTGGTTAATTTAACTGTACTGAGAAGAGGCGTAAATGAACCACTTAAGTTTAAAGTGAAACGTGACCGTATTCCTCTTTATAGTCTGGATGCATCTTATATTATACAGGACAAAATAGGTTATATTCGTATCAATCGTTTTGCTTCTACAACAGCTGAGGAATTTGCTAAAGCTCTCAAGGAATTGAAATCGAAAGGCATGAAGGACTTAATTCTTGATTTGCAGGATAATGGCGGTGGTTATTTGAATGCTGCTATCGATTTGGCTAATGAGTTTCTAGAAGAGAAAGAATTAATTGTTATACAGAGGGACAAAAAACACCACGTAGTGATTTTTTTGCCAAAGGAACTGGAAGTTTTCAAAAAGGCCGCTTAGTAGTATTGGTTAATGAATTTTCTGCATCTGCAAGTGAAATTTTGTCTGGTGCAATTCAGGACTGGGATAGAGGACTAATTGTTGGACGCCGGTCGTTTGGTAAGGGATTGGTGCAACGTCCTATTGATTTGCCTGATGGTTCAATGATACGTTTAACGGTTGCCCGTTATTACACTCCAGCCGGAAGATGTATTCAAAAGCCTTATGAAAGTATTGAAAAGTACAATATGGATTTAATTAACCGGTACAATAAAGGTGAAATGATGAATTCAGATAGCATTCACTTCCCTGATTCTTTGAAATGTAAAACAAAGAAATTTGAAAGAATTGTTTATGGTGGAGGTGGAATTATGCCCGACTATTTTGTTACCTGTTGATACAACTCTTTATACAGACTATCATCGTAATCTTGTTGCAAAAGGGGTTGTTCTTAAAATGACAGCTGAAATATATTGAAAATCATCGTAAAGAATTAGCTTGGCAAATATAAATCGTTCGCTGATTTCAATAATAATTTTGAGATAAGCAGTTCTATGATGGACAACTTGATAAGCTATGGGAACAGAAGCCAAAGTGGAACTGAATAAAGAACAACTTAAGGTTTCCGAAGTCGTTGATAAAAAGCTCAGCTAAAGGCTCTTATTGCTCGCGATCTTTGGGATATGAACGAATATTATCACGTAATGAACTCTACGAACGAGAGTGTAAAAAGGCTGTTGAAATATTACAGACAGGTGATTATGAAAAGAAATTAACTAGATTAAATTAATATGGCTGCATCGAAGAATGATTATTATCACATTGGGTTAAATGACCAGCAGGTTATTGAAAGTCGTGAGAAAAATGGTGTTAACTTATTAACTCCTCCTAAGCGACCTTCTCTCTGGAAACTTTATATTGAAAAGTTCGAAGATCCTATTGTTCGTGTACTGCTCGTTGCTGCAGTGTTTTCATTGCTGATTTCAATTATCGAAAACGAATATGCAGAAACAATAGGTATATTCTTTGCTATATTTCTGGCAACCGGCATCGGATTTTTATTTTGAGTATGATGCAGGTAAGAAGTTTGACTTGCTGAATGCGGTCAACGAAGAAACTGCGGTTAAAGTTCTTCGTAACGGCAAAGTATTTGAAATTCCTCGTAAAGACGTAGTAACTGGTGATATAATCATGCTTGAAACCGGTGAAGAGATTCCTGCATGATGGTGAATTGATTGAAGCTATATCCTATGCAGGTTAATGAATCTAACCTTACTGGTGAGCCTATTGTTGAGAAAACAACTGATGAATCTCGCTTTGATGAAGAAGCAACCTATGCTTCCAATATGGTAATGCGTGGTACAACTGTTGTTGACGGTCATGGAATAATGAAAGTTCTTCGTGTTGGTGATGCCACTAGAGATTGGTAAAGTTGCCAAACAATCTACCGAAAAGAGTGAGGAAGCCTACTCCGTTAAATATTCAATTGTCTAAAGCTTGCACAATTTATTCGGAACAATTGGTTTTTCTGTAGCACTTGCTACTTTCCTTGTTTTCTTTATCAAAGATGCTTTGTTCATTAGCTCTGTAGAGTATCAGGGTACTTTATATGATAACCTTATCGGACCAAAGATCATTTCTATTGCTGCAATTGTAGGATTGATGATTGCTGCAATTAAAATGTGGATGCCTCATAAGTTCTCTTATTCAATAAATAAGAAACCGTCATGGTTCTGGTCGCTCACGGGTATTGTGTCTGCTGTATTAATTACAGTTATTGCTTTTATGGCTTATGGGCTGAATTCAACAGAAACAGATAATTGGCAGGCTTATATAGCGCTTTTCCAAATTGTGCTTAAATACTTCATGATGGCTGTTACCTTAATCGTAGTAGCTGTTCCGGAAGGTTTGCCAATGAGTGTTTCACTTAGTCTGGCATTAAATATGCGCCGCATGCTTTCTACCAATAACCTTGTTCGTAAAATGCATGCTTGCGAAACAATGGGAGCTGTAACTGTTATTTGTACAGATAAAACAGGAACTCTTACTCAGAACTTGATGCAGGTGCACGAAACCAAATTCTATGGTTTGAAAGAAAGCGGGAAATTGGCAGATGATGAAATTAGTAATCTGATTAAGGAAGGTATTAGTGCAAACTCTACGGCATTTCTTGAAAATGGAGAAGCTGGTTCTAAGCCAAAAGGTGTTGGTAACCCAACTGAGGTAGCGTTATTGTTATGGCTTAATTCACAAGATGTGAACTATCTTGAGTTAAGAGAAGATGCAAAGGTATATGATCAGTTAACTTTCTCAACCGAAAGAAAGTTCATGGCTACTTTAGTGCAATCTTCACTTCTTGATAAGAAAATATTATTTGTGAAAGGTGCCCCTGAAATTGTATTAGGAAAATGTAAGCAAGTTATTTTAGGAGATAAAACCGTTAGTGCTTCAGAATATCGTCCAACAGTAGAAGCTCAATTGCTGGCATATCAAAATATGGCAATGCGTACTTTAGGCTTTGCCTATAAGATTGTTGATGCCGATTCTACTAATGACTGTGTAGACTTGGCAGCTGGTAACGATCTTAACTTCCTTGGAGTAGTTGCAATATCCGATCCTATTCGTTTGGATGTTCCGGCAGCTGTGGAAAAATGCAAGTCGGCAGGAATTGATGTGAAGATTGTGACTGGTGATACTCCGGGAACTGCTAAAGAGATTGCTCGTCAGATTGGCTTGTGGACAGAAGCCGACACTGATTGGAATCATATTACAGGTGCTGGCTTTGCTGAACTAAGTGATGAAGAATTATTGGATCGTGTACTAGACTTGAAGATAATGTCTCGTGCCCGCCCTACGGATAAGCAACGCCTGGTACAGTTATTACAGCAAAAAGGTGCTGTTGTTGCGGTTACCGGTGATGGTACAAACGATGCTCCAGCCTTGAACCATGCTCAAGTGGGACTTTCTATGGGAACAGGAACTTCGGTTGCTAAAGAAGCTAGTGATATTACATTGCTTGACGATTCATTTAACAGTATAAGTACAGCAGTAATGTGGGGACGTTCACTGTATAAGAATATACAGCGATTCATTGTATTCCAGCTGACAATCAATTTTATAGCCTTGCTTATTGTATTGCTGGGTGCATTTGTTGGTACAGAGTTACCTTTGACGGTTACTCAGATGCTTTGGGTTAATCTTATAATGGATACCTTTGCGGCATTGGCTTTGGCTTCAATTCCGCCTAGCATTGATGTAATGAAAGAAAAACCACGTAAGAGCTCCGATTTTATAATCACTAAGAAGATGCGTTATAACATTATAGGCCTTGGAACAACTTTGTTAGTTCTTTTGCTTGGAATGATTGTATATAATACTGGTGATGACGGAGTAATGACTGTGGAGAACCTGACTATCTTCTTCACGACATTTGTAATGCTTCAATTCTGGAATCTGTTTAATGCAAGAGTCTTTGGAACGAATGATAGCTCATTTAAAGGTCTTTCAAAATCATACGGAACAATACTTGTATTATTGATTATTCTTATCGGACAGATTCTGATTGTTCAATTAGGTGGAGACGTTTTCCGTACAGAACCTCTTGATCTGCAAACATGGATTAAAATAATTGGTTTAACATCCATTGTTTTGTGGGCTGGCGAACTGTTCCGCTTTGTAAGACGTTTGAATAATAAGTAACAATGAATGATAAGTATAAAGAATCTGATTATAGACTTTGGTGGGGTATTGGTTGATTTAGATCGTTCACGATGCATAAATTCATTTAAAAAGATTGGTGCAGACTGTATCGAGGAAATGTTGAACCCTTATTATCAGCTTGGACTTCTTAAAGATCTTGAGAATGGTGATATAACAACAGATATATTTCATGAAGAGTTGAGAAAAGCTGCCGGTAAAGATATTACCGACAGCCAGATTGACGATGCCTGGAATAGTTTTCTGGTTAGCGTTCCTTCTTATAAGCTGGATTTGTTGCTAAGTCTTCGTGAACGTTACTCTGTTTACTTGTTGAGCAATACCAATCAGATTCATTGGGAAATGTCATTGTGAACGTTTCTTCTCCTATAAAAACCTCACATGCAGAAGATTTTTTCGAGAAGATATTCCTCTCTTATCAGTTACATCAGCTTAAAACCTTCCAAGGAAATATTTCAGACGGTTTTGCTTGAGACTGGTATAAGGGCGGAAGAAACATTTTTTATAGACGACTCTGCAGCTAATTGTAAGACGGCAGAATCGCTTGGTATTCATACATATACTCCCAAAGATCAGGAAGATTGGGGGCATATCTTTAAATAATCAGAATATGAAGATCATTTGCGATCCAAAAGATTATGCAATTGAACCATGTGTTGCAACGATAGGATTCTTTGATGGGGTACATAAAGGACATTGCTATCTCATAGAACAGGTAAAAGCCGTTGCTGCAAGTAAGGGACTTCGTACAGCGATAATAACCTTTCCTGTGCATCCTCGTAAAGTGATTGATGCAAACTATCAGTTAGACTTACTTTCTACATTTAAAGAAAAAGTAGAGCTGTTAAGTAATACAGGAGTCGACTATTGTTTCCTTTTAGAAGTTTACTCCTGAGATTTCTGCTTTAACAGCTCGTAACTTTATGGACCGATATTTTGAAAAATCAATTTAAAGTTGAATCGCTGATAATTGGTTATGATCATCGTTTTGGTCATAAATCGTAGTGAGGGCTTTAATGAATATTGCCAGTATGGTAAAGAGATTGGCATGAATGTATTGCATGCGAAAGAGCTTTCCATTGAGAATAAAAAAATAGGATCTTCATGTAATACGTGCCGCTCTCATATCCGGAATCTAGATCAAGCCAACTTTTATCTAGGATATCATTACTACTTAGACGGCGTTGTTGAGAAAGGATTTCAGCTTGGCCGTACTATTGGCTTCCCTACCGCTAATATAGCCATTACATCCGGTAAGATAATTCCATGCCGACGGAGTTTATGCAGTACGCGTCTGTGTAGAAGGCAAAGAGTATATAGGAATGCTTAATATTGGTGTTCGCCCTACTGTACATAATGGCACCAACCGTACTCTTGAAGTAAACATTCTCCATTTTTCGGATGATATTTATGACAAAAACATTCACCTGACTTTTATTAAGCGTATGCGTCCGGAAATTAAGTTTAGCGGCATCGAAGCATTGAAGGCCCAGCTTCATCAGGATATGAAAGATGTTGAGAAGGTTTTTGAATCTTACATGCCTATTGATTAAAATATTGAGGCTTAATTTTGTATAGATTTTATTGTTATATATCCTGCCTTGTAATATTCCTCTATTGAACTTTATAGCTCATTTTTTTGTTGACCTATATATAAGCAATATTCCTGATTCTTCAATTTTTTTATAAAAAATAATTCTTATCTCGGAATTCTGAAATTTATTATTACCTTTAGAATATTAAAACAGAATTTGAGAGCTTTTAATATTGTTTCTATAATAATTATTTAGGGGTATGGATACGATAACAAGAAGTGTATTTCTCATTGAGAATATAAGACATAAAGAAAAAGCCCAATGGCTAAAGCGAATAATAAGATCTCAGATTGGAGTCTTAAGAGTATCTGTGAATCCTTCGAATATGTTGATGAAAGTGGAATATGATGCAAATGCTATAACACCATCAATGATGCAGATGCTTATTCGTTCTGTAGGGTGTGAATTGCTTATAGATGAAGAGCAAATTCATAACAGATTAAGACAAAAAGGAAGATTAAAAGAGATATAATATCCTTAATAGTTTCTACAATTCTTTTGCACTTTCATTTCTTACCTGGAGCTTTTCCTGGGGATATATTGCGGTAGCAGCTACAGGCATTATTTTTCTGACATTTCTGGTAATATTGATAAAAGAACAAAGGAGGAAAACTTAGTTTCCTCCTTTTGTTTTGAATGCTAACGCATACATTCTCATCTGTTTCACCATGGAAAGCAATCCGTTGCTCCTTGTTGGTGATAAGTGTTCTTTTAATCCTATCTTATCAATGAAATAGAGTTCACTGTCTAATATCTCATCTGGTGTATGGTCTGATACTACCTTTATAAGCAAAGCAATAATTCCTTTCACTATCAGCGCATCGCTCTCGGCTTTAAACATCAGTTTCCCGTCTACCATATCAGCCTGAAGCCAAACGCGGCTTTGGCAGCCTTCAATAAGGTTTTGTTCTGTTTTATATTGTTCTTCGAGTGGTTCCTGCTCATTTCCCAGGTCAATCAATAATTGATATTTGTCCATCCAGTCGTCGAAGTCACTAAATTCTTCAATGACTTGATCTTGTAATTCATTAATGGTCATATTTATCTGTTTTTTCTAAATTTATTTTTCATTATATACAACCTCAAGTACTGTTTGTCCCACAGCTTTGAGTGTTGATCGGTCAATATTACTCATGTTATCATCTGTTGTATGCCAGAAATAACCGAAACCTCCTTCAGGAGTACTTAAGTCGGTAGGAATAATATCGATGCTTGGTATCTTTGTAATCCTGTTTACAAACAAATGATCGTCTGTTACATATCCGCCATCCTGATTGATGAAATAACTTGCGTATCCCATAGAGTTGGCTTTGTCCCATACTTTCTTTACTGTAGATTTAGCAAACTCGCTTGAGTAAGCTTCTTTATAGAATGTAGCGCCTTTGCCTCCCACCATATCGAGAAGAATACCAAAACGAGCATTATATCCTTCTACATGTGGATTGTTTGCCCAGTATTGTGTTCCCAGACACCAGCTTTCCTCTTTATGTTCTCCTTTATAAATTCGGGTGTTCCGTAATCTTCGGCATCAAAGAAAATGATGTCCTACTCCAATTGAAGGGGCTTTTTACCTAACTGGCGTGCAATTTCAAGTAATACAGCCAATACCGCTGGCGCCATCGTTGGCTCCAAGAATAGGAGTGTGGATGCTTTGATTCATCTTTATCCTGGTCGGCCCATGGGCGTGTATCCCAGTGAGCAAAAAGAAGAATACGCTTCTTTGTCTCAGGATTAAGGATCCTATGATGTTTCGGCTTTTCAGGATTGTTCCGTCGTAAGCAGTCAGATCGGCATATTGATCTATGACTTTTGCACCCGTTGATGCAAGTTTCTTTGCAAGATATTCTCCACAAGTCACGTGTTGTTTGGTATTTGGTACTCGTGGACCAAAGTCAACCTGTGCCTGTACGTAATTATAGGCGCTGTCTGCATCAAAATCCGGTGCTTTACAACAGCTGTTGTTCTCATTTTGATTCATGGCAGATTTATTACTGTTACCGCATGACGCGCAGCCAAACAGCAGGAGCTGCAGTGACAAGCATGAAATAATTTCTTTTCATTCTTCTTGTGTTACTTTATTTTTCGGATCCAAAAGTACAAATCTTTCGGGAGATTAATTTCATTTCCTCTGTAGATTTCACAAAATTCAACGGATTGGCTATAACTATTTGAAAATTAATTCAGCGCCGTTATTTCCAACTGTTAGTTCTGTTTCGGAACCACAGATTAATGGCACATTATTAACCACGTGACCAACAGGAAAATTAAAGCATACAGGGTAGCCGTATGGTTTCACCATGTCGGCAATCATTTCGTACACCTCTTTACCTATTGAAAGATCTTCCTCGTATTCAGTAAACTGCCCTACAATCAAACCCGAAAGTTTTTCCAGAACGCCTCCAAGTTTCAGGTTATTCATCATCCGGTCTATATGATAAGGCCTTTCTCCGATATCTTCTATAAAAAGAATTGTTCTTTCTGCCGGAAAATCGTAAGGAGTTACTCTGAGCCCGTACAACACTGAGAGATTGACCACCCCGGAGAGTTCCTTTTGCAGTTCCCTTAATATTTAGTTATGTTTAGGAGACTGATAAGTGGGTAATTCTCCGAACAGTAAATTCTTCAGATTGTAAAGAGCAAACATCGTCTTTAGGTTCTACAGAAAGGTGTCTTGCCATGGGCGAATGTACCGAAGCAAAACCATTGTATTGGAGCAGTTCATGAAGCAGAGTGATGTCACTGTACCCCAGTAACCACTTCGGATTTTCCCGGAACTTTGTAAAGTCTATCTGATCGATAGATGAATAGCTCCGTAAGCCACCACGGCTGCAAAGAATTGCTTTTGTGCTTTCATCATCCATTGCCGACTGAAGATCGGCAGTACGTTGCTTTACAGATCCCGAAAACCGCCCGGCTTCTCCTGCTGCATGTTTACTAATTACTACTTCCAATCCCCAGGACTCAAGAGTCTTTTTGGCATCCTTTAGAAAGTTCTTGTCTATTTTGCCGGCTGGCGATATTATTGTAACCCTATCTCCTTCCTGCAGATAAGGTGGAAATTGAATAGTTCTCATATATTTCTTTTTGTACAAATGTACACTAAAATTTTATTATAGATTATTCTATGCCGGAAATAGTGAATGCTAAGTAGGTTTATTCCTCAATACTTTTTAACTTATTGTAGACCAAAATCTAAAAAGCTGTACACTTTAATGTTATATGCTCTACACTATTTTGTAATTTGCTTTAGTACCTTTAAAAAGATATACTTTTTAATGATTTAAGCATTCTAAAAGTATCATATTGTTATTAAAGAAGGCTTTTTATGGATGAATACTCAAATTGAACTTTCTTTTTGATTGATATTTTGGGATAAGTAGTACAAATATCAATCTTTTTTTGCATATTTGCTAAAAATCACAGGACTATGGAACCAATTAAAAGTTTTGATCAATTGACAGCTCATTTAATGACGCTGAAGAAGCGTAAGCGGATTGCTGTGGTTTGTGCAAACGATCCTAATACTGAGTATGCAATTACGCGAGCAGTTGAAGAGGGAATAGCCGAACTTCTTATGATCGGAGATTCTTCTATCCTTGATAAGTATCAGGCTTTGAAGAAATATCCTGAGTATGTGAAGATTATTCACATAGAAGATTCTGATGAAGCAGCACGTGAAGCCGTACGGATTGTTCGCGAAGGTGGTGCAGATATTCTGATGAAGGGAATTATCAATACGGATAATCTATTGCGTGCCATATTAGACAAAGAAAAGGGCTTGTTGCCTCAGGGTAAAGTGCTTACTCACCTGTCTGTTATGCAGATTCCTACATACGATAAACTGCTGTTTTTCTCGGATGCGGCAGTTATTCCCCGTCCCACTTTACAACAGCGTATCGAAATGATTTGGTATGCTATTCATACATGTCACAGCTTTGGTATTGAACAGCCCAGAATCTCTTTGATTCATTGCACTGAAAAGGTAAGTGCCAAGTTTCCTCACTCGCTCGATTATGTGAATATAGTGGAGCTGGCAGAAGCCGGAGAGTTTGGAGATGTTATTATTGACGGACCTCTTGATGTTAGAACCTCTTGCGAAAAGGCGAGTGGCGATATAAAAGGTATTGCTTCTCCTATAGATGGAGAAGCCGATGTGCTGATCTTTCCTAATATTGAATCTGGAAATGCTTTTATAAGGGTGTTTCTCTTTTCTCAAATGCTACTATGGCCGGACTGTTACAAGGTCCTTCTTGTCCTGTAGTATTGCCTTCCAGAAGCGATTGTGGACTCTCAAAGTATTATAGTATTGCTATGGCTTGCCTTACATGTAACAAAGACTAATTTATGAGAATTCTTGCGATTAACCCCGGTTCCACTTCTACAAAAATAGCAGTGTACGAGAACGAAAACCGTCTTTTTGTAACAACATTCTATCATTCACCCGAGGCTCTGTCTCATTTTCCTACAATCCTTTCTCAGTATGATTACCGAAAGGAATTGATTATTGATGAGCTTAAAAAAGAAAATCTCTTTTCAGATTTTGTCGCAATTGTTGGCCGTGGCGGATTACTTAAGCCAATTGCCAGCGGTGTATATGAGGTGAATGAGGCTATGAAGAACGATCTTCGGAATGCTACTATGCAGCATGCATGTAATCTTGGAGGACTTCTGGCCGAAGACATTGCTCTTCTTATCCCTGGTTGCAAAGCATACATAGCCGATCCGGTAGTTGTAGACGAACTGGAAGATGTGGCTCGCCTTGTCGGGCTCTCCATTAATGATGCGTAAGTCTGTTTTCCATGCTCTTAATCATAAGGCTATAGCTCGTAAATATGCTCGTTCAGTTAATAAGAAGTACGAAGAGTTGGATTTGGATAGTAGCTCCATTTAGGTGGAGGTAATTTCCTGTGGCTGCTCACCGTCAGGGAAGGGTTATAGATGTAATAATGCCCTTGAAGGCAGTGGCCCGTTTTCGCCCGAAGAGCAGGAACGCTTCCTGCCCGACAATTGGTTGATCTTTGCTTTAGTGGCGATTATACCCAAGAAGAGATTAAAAAGATGATTACCGGTAGAGGTGGATTGATGGCTCATCTGGGACAACCGATGCACGAGATGTGGTTAAAAGAATCAAGTGAAGGAGATGCAAGGGCCGAGCTTGTGCTGAAATCCATGATTTATAATATTGCCAAAGAGATTGGTTCAATGAGCGTAGTACTTCACGGAAAAGTAGATGCAATTCTTCTTACCGGAGGTATTTCATACAATGATTATTGCATTAATAAACTTAAGAATATATTGCTTTTATTGCTCCCGGTTTATGTGTTCCCCGGTGAAGACGAGATGGAAGCAGTTGGCCTTTAATGCTTTAGGAGCTTTAAGGGGAAAACTAAATTGTAAGGAGTATTATTAAAGAAAGCAATAGAATTAAATAAAATTTGATATTTTTGTGGCTTAATTTTAACAAGCATAAGAATGTCTCAATTAACATGTAAGAACTGCGGTAACGAGTTCGAAGGTAAATTCTGCAATAATTGTGGTCAGAAAGCCAGCGCAGACAGATTAACCTATAAGTCATTGGTGGAAACATTGATGCATGGATTCCTCCATGTAGATAAAGGTTTCTTTTATACCATAAAAATGCTGTTTATTAATCCGGGAGAGTTGGTGCTGAATTATATAAATTGTAAGAGAGTTCAAATATTTCCAGCCCTTCCCTTTGCTTATTATTCTTTCTGCAATTTATGGTCTTCTTCATCATTGGTTAGCTCCCGAAGTTGTTGAAACCGTGAAAGCTGGTGCAAAGCATTCAGATGGAATTTTTAGAATCGCGCTAGGTGATGGAACACCTTTCCAGCTGAACAAGACTTTTATTAATATGCTGGAGTATATAATAAACCACCTGTCGGAGAATTATGCTTTCATAAATATCTTTATTATTCCTCCGTTTATTCTGGCTACTAAGATTGCTTTTCGGAAAGCAGGAGCATACAATTATAATTTCGTGGAATATCTTTTTGGTGGTGCTTATCTGTCCAGTTTATATATTGTTATTTCAATCTCTTTATGCCGTTTGAACTTTTGTTGAAAGGTTCTTCTTATTTATCCGGTTGGGAGAATATTACCTGGATAGTTTACTTTTTGGTAACATTGTACTTCTTTTATCATTTGTTTGAGGGAGGCATCAGAAAAACAATCAGAAGAACAGTTTATACCTATGTGCTGTATTTTCCCTTTTCTTTTGATCTATGTTATTATGGGAGTTCTGATAGCAGTGCTTATCGCTTTTGCGGGACAAGGATTAGGCCATCCTCACAGGCCTTTGCTGATTATAAAAGAAAGGATGCCATAAGGCATCCTTTTTAGAATTTGTATGTTCGTTTTGGGTTTTTCGGAAACCATCCTTTTTTTACCCTTTCTTCCTGTTCAAAGACCTCTTTTATAGTCCAGAAAGAAGAGAATGCAAATACGCCTGATAACGAAGAAAGAAATATATCTTCAGTAGAGAAAGAGGCAATAACACCAACAATCCCTAATAACAGGAATATCCACCAGCATTTTGTTCCCCAGTAATACTCAGCTTTAACCACAACGGGATGAAAGAGTCCGATTATAAGGAAAGTACAAATGCCAATTACAAGTCCTGTAAGATGGTATGAATTAAGCAATTCAATCATCCGCTAGGTTCTTTTGTATTTTGATTGGAATTTCTTTTTTAATACTTTGTTCCAGAGAAATCAATGTTTCAGTAGCGGTAACGCCTGGAATTTCCTGCATTTTAGAATTCAGCAACTCCATTAAGTGCTCATTGTCGCATGCATATACTTTGGTAAGCATAGTGTAAGGACCGGTTGTGAAATGACATTCTACAACTTCTGGAATCTTTTCTAGCTGAGCTACTACATTTTTATACATAGAACCCTTTTCGAGCTTGATTCCTACATAAGTACAAGTTCTGTAGCCTAAGCTTTTTGGGTTTACGTGATATCCAGATCCGACAATAACACCCAGATCTATCAATCGTTGCACACGCTGATGAATGGCCGCGCGTGAAACGCCACATTCTGCAGCGACATCTTTAAAAGGAATACGAGCATTCTGTGAGATTATCTCCAGAATCTGTCTGTCAAGATTGTCTATCTTTTCCATATAAATTGATTAATAAGTTCTCTATTTGTATCAAATAGTAAGCAAATATAGATAAATATTTTAATTTACCTATCAATTATCTAAGAAAAATCAAAACTCACTTTCTAATTATCCGTTTTTTACGATATGAAAAAGAAAAAGGGATGTTCTCAAAGAACATCCCTCGCTAATATATTTGCGTGTTAATTACTTAACAATTTCTAGCAATTCAACTTCAAATACAAGAGTTGAGAATGGTTTGATTTGACCTGCGTCTCTTGAACCATAAGCAAGATTCTGAGGAACATAGATAATCCATTTTGAACCAACAGGCATTAATTTCAATGCTTCTGTCCATCCTTTGATTACCTGATTAGCAACAAATGTTGCAGGTTCTTTACGTTTGTAAGAACTGTCAAATTCTGTTCCGTCAATTAAAGTACCTTTATAGTTAACTTTTACTTTAGAAGTATCTGAAGGAATTGCTCCAGTACCAGCCTTTACAATTTTGTATTGAAGTCCGCTAGCTGTTGTTACAACACCTGGTTTTGCTTTGTTGGCAGCAAGGAAATCTTCACCGGCTTTTTTGTTTGCACCGTAAGCTTTTTCCATTGATTTTGCCTTAATAGCTTCCATGTTCTTCTGAGTGTATTCCTGAGCTTGTTGCATTGTCATCTTTTGGTTTTTGCCCAAAGTTCCTGCAACGAAACCAGCCATGAAGTTATCAACACTGATTGTTTTAGTCGAATCTGCTCCGAACAATTCTTTGTTGACACCTTTGATCATTTGATTCTTGATTTGTTGACCAATCTGAAGACCAGCATAGTAAGCGTCTTTTTTCTTACTAGTTTCTTTAACACCTTCATTTAATCCTTTGATGAATTCATCCATATAGGCAGTATCCATCTCTACTCTTTGTACTAAGTAATCTTTTAAACCTTGAGTCTGGCTCATACCAATAGAATAAGACAAAGAGTCGATGTCTGTCTTAAGATCTGCTTTTGGGCCTTTACCTGTACAAGAAGCAAGAGTTGCTGCTGCAGCAATAGCCATAAAAATACTAACTTTTTTCATTTTGCTTTTAAAGTGTTTATTATAAAACTTGAATTAATTCAACATCAAAGATTAATGTGCTGTGAGGAGGAATCATTTCTCCGGCACCACGAGCTCCATAAGCTAAATCTAGAAGGTAATATAAAGTCTCCATTTAGAACCTTCCGGCATTAATTGCAGAGCTTCTACCCATCCTGGGATAACCTGGTTAACTCCAAATACGGCAGGTTCGCCTCTCTTTATTGAGCTATCAAATAAGGTACCATCAATCAATGTTCCTTCGTAATGGCATTTTACCTGATCTGTTGCTTGTGCTTTTTTTCCTGTACCTTCTGTAAGAACCTCGTATTGCAATCCACTAGGCAATGTTATTACATTGTCTTTTTTCTTGTTCTCTTCAAGGAATGAAGCTCCTTTTTCAATATTGGAAGCATTCATTTCGTTCTCAAGTTCAGCAAAATATTTATTAACAATTTCTCGGGCTTCTGTGTGAGACATTGCTGGTTCTTCGTTATTCAGAACTGCTTTTATAGCGTTAGCAAAGTCATCAACATTGATATTTTGAGCGCCCATGCTCAGAAGGTTTTGGCCTATACCTAAGCCGATAGCATAACTAAATTTATCCATTCTTAAATTATAAGTGTTATCAATAGGCTCTTTGTTAAACCCGACTAAGAGTCAAAAGCTTACAAAGTAGCACACAAAAATAAGAGTTTTATTTGAATGAATCTTCTTTTATGCTTTTATTTTATTATTTTTGTAAAAACGTTTAAATAGGAGAGTACTTTTATGAAAAAACTAGTTGTTTTATCGGGTGCAGGTATAAGTGTTGAAAGCGGTGGTAGCACATTTAGAGGTGCTAACGGGCTGTGGGGCAAATATCCGATTGAACAGGTTGCCACTCCAGAAGGATATGCTTCGGATCCGGAATTAGTACTGAATTTTTATAATGATATGCGCCGCCAATTGCTCACTTCATTACCTAATAAGGGACATAAACTGATTGCCGAGCTGGAAAAGGAATTTAATGTAACTGTCGTTACTCAGAATATAGACGATCTTCATGAACGTGCAGGAAGTACAAGAGTGATTCATCTTCATGGAGAACTAACTAAAGTGTGCTCTTCTTATTCTCCTTATGATCAAAGATACGTAAAGGAATTACCTCCGGAAGAATATAATATAAAAGTTGGAGACTTAGCTCCTGATGGATCGCAATACCGGCCTTATATTGTTTGGTACGGTGAAGCTGTTCCTAAAATTGATGAAGCTATCCAATATGTTCAGGAAGCCGATATTTTTCTGATAATAGGAACTTCTTTGAATGTATATCCGGCTGCAGGTCTATTAAACTATGTTCCTTTTAAAACTCCGGTATATCTTGTCGATCCTAATGAGGTAACAGTAAATACCAATCATCATCACATTCATGTAATCCGTAAGGTTGCTTCTGAGGGGATGAGTGAGTTCGTAAGGCTTTTAACTGGACAAGTTAATGCATAGTTTATTTTTCTCTTTCTTCCGGAATTGGTAAGAGAATTTATTTACGAGCTTTAAAAATTAATAAAAAGGAGGTCTTAACATTTAATTCTTTAGCCTGTTAATTGCCTCTTTGTTATTATGTAATATATTTAGCCATCTAAAAAATGAATCGTATGACAGAAACAGTCAGAATATATTGCCAGAATAATAATACTTATAAAGATTTTCCGATAGGAAGTTCACTGATGCACATATTTAAAGGGTTTAATCTGGACTTCCCTTATCCGGTGCTCAGCGCCAAGGTAAATAATCGTGCCGAAGGTCTTAATTTCCGTGTTTATAATAATAAAGATATCGAGTTTCTCGATTTCAGAGATTTATCGGGTATGCGGACCTATGTTCGTTCATTGTGCTTTGTTCTTTGTAAGGCAGTGGCAGATGTTTTCCCGAATGGGAAGATCCTTCTGGAACACCCGGTTTCAAAAGGATATTTTTGCAACCTTCTTCTTGGTCGTTCCGTAAAGTCCGAAGATGTAGAGCGTATTAAAACCCGGATGCAAGAGATTATAGATGAAAACCTCTCTTTTCGTCGCACTGAGTGTCATATTACAGAAGCCGTAAAACTGTTTACTGAGCGTAATATGATGGATAAAGTCAAGTTGCTCGAAACGTCCGGATCTATCTATACATACTATTACACACTTGGCGATTATATAGACTACTATTACGGAAGTCTTCTTTCTCGTACCGGAGATATAAAATTATTTGATGTTGTGAAGTACTATGACGGCTGCTTCTTCGCATCCCAAGCAGAGAAAACCCTAATGTTCTTGAAGAAGTTGTGAAGCAGGAAAAGATGCTTGATGTCTTTAAAGAATATCTCAAATGGAGCGACATTATGGATATGAATAATGTTGGCGATTTTAATGTGGCATTGCAATGAAGGACATGCAACAGACATTATTAATGTGGCCGAGGCACTGCAAGAAAAAAAGATAGCTCAGATTGCCGACACTATTTATCAAAGAAGAGAAAACGGAGGGAAAGTTAGATTGGTACTTATTTCCGGTCCTTCTTCATCTGGTAAAACAACATTCTGTAAACGCTTGTCGGTGCAGCTGATGACAAACGGTCTTAGACCTTATTCCATTTCAGCTGGATGATTATTTTGTGAATAGAGAAGAAACTCCTTTGGACGAGAAGGGTAACTATGACTATGAATCGCTGTATGCTCTCGACCTGAAACTTTTCAATGCCCATCTCGAAGCATTGCTAAGAGGAGAAGAGGTTGAAATACCTACCTTCAACTTTGCTTTGGGTAGAAAAGAATATAAAGGAAATAAACTTAGAATAGAGTCAAATACAATTCTTATACTGGAGGGAATTCATGCTTTAAATCCGGAGCTTACACCTCTTATCCCTGCAAAGAATAAGTTTAAGATTTATGTCTCGGCATTGACAACCATATCATTGGACGATCATAACTGGATTCCTACTACCGATAATCGTTTGATTCGTAGAATTATCCGGGATAGTAATTATCGTGGATATTCTGCCAGAGAAACGATTTCCCGCTGGCCAAGTGTAAGAGCCGGAGAAGATAAATGGATTTTTCCTTATCAGGAGAATGCGGATGTGATGTTTAATTCTGCATTGTTATTTGAAATAGCAGTGTTACGGACGCTTTGTAGAACCGGTTTTAACAGGAGTGCCCCGCTAATTGTCCGGAATATGCAGAGGCTTACCGGCTATTGAAGTTTATCAAGTATTTTGTGCCGATACAGGAAAAAGAGATTCCGCCAACTTCCCTTTTAAGAGAGTTCTTAGGAGGCAGTAGCTTTAAGTATTAGTCCTTTGTAATATTTTGTGGCAACAAATAAATCAGGAATGGTATACTATATCGAACTATTCATTAAATTTGTATCGTATATAAAAATTGAAAGGTTTAAATAATTAAGAATGGCTCAAGGTACTCATCAGATACAGTCTCAACAGCAGGTGCAGACCCTCTCACCGCAGCAAATTCGGTTGTTAAACTGCTGGAATTGCCGGCAGTGGAACTGGAAGATCGTATTCGTGCCGAGATTCTGGAAATCCGGCTCTCGAAGAAGGAGAACCGGATAGCTCTGCTGAATGATAATTTAGATAAAAACGGTCTGGATGATGATTCTTTTTCAGACTCAAACGAAGATTATTCATTGGGAGATTACCTTACGGATGATGATATTCCCGATTATAAACTCCAGGAAAGTCAGTCGTTCAAAGGAGGAACGTGCAGAAGATATTCCATTTTCTGAGGTACCTTCATTCTATGAAATTCTGAAAGAACAGTTAGGAGAACGTAACCTGACTGAGCACCAACTTGAATTAGCCGAATATCTAATAGGCTCTCTTGATGATGATGGACTTCTGAGAAAAAGCTTATATAATATTTCTGACGAGTTGGCAATTTATGGTGGAATTGATGCCAGCGAGAAAGAGTTAGAGAGTGTGCTTAATATTATCCAGGATTTTGATCCTGCCGGTATTGGTGCCCGAAATCTACAGGAATGCCTGCTTATTCAGATAAAACGGAAAGAAGATTCATACACAAAACAAAATGAGATTAATATCATTGAAAAGTGCTATGATGAATTTACCCGTAAGCATTGGGATAAAATTATGCAGAGGCTAAACCTTTCTGAAGAAGATTTTCAGGAAGCACTTCAGGAAATAACCAAACTAAATCCTCGTCCGGGCAGCTCTATGGGCGAAGCTATTGGAAGAAACCTGCAGCAAATTGTGCCCGATTTTATTGTAGATACGTTTGACGATGGAACTATTATATTAAATCTCAACAACAGAAATGTTCCTGAATTGCGGATGAATCGTAATTTTATGGATATGTTGGATGAGCACACCAGGAATAAACAGAATCAATCAAAAGACTCTAAAAATGCAATGCTTTTTCTGAAACAGAAGATTGATGCAGCTCAGGGTTTTATTGAAGCGGTAAAGCAAAGACAAAATACACTCATCACAACGATGCAAGCTATTATTGATGTGCAACGACCGTTTTTCCTTGAAGGAGACGAATCTTTACTGAAACCAATGATTCTGAAAGATATAGCAGATCGTACCGGTTTGGATATATCAACAATATCTCGTGTAAGTAACAGTAAATACGTACAGACAAACTTTGGAATATTTTCTCTTAAATACTTTTTCGGAGAAGGATTTACTACGGAAGATGGTGGAGAAATGTCATCCAGAGAGATTAGAAGAATTTTAAAAGAACATATTGATAACGAAGATAAGAAGAAACCTTTAACTGATGATGAATTGACAGAGATTCTGAAAAAAGAAGGTTTCCCCATTGCCCGCCGTACTGTTGCCAAATACAGACAGCAGATGAATATACCTGTGGCAAGGCTTAGAAAATAAATATTAAACAGATTGATGTAATGAGAGATAATGATAAAGTTATAAAAGTAGCAAAAATTATATCAGCTATATTTAATCCTTTTGTTGTGCCATTTTTTAGCGTTCCTTGTTTTATTTTTCTGCTCTTATCTGAGCATGCTTCCTTTAACCTACAGGCTAATTGTATTGGGAATTGTATACGCTTTTACTATTCTGTTGCCAATGATAGCCATTTTCTTTTTCAGGAAAATCAACGGGTGGGGATTTGGTGCATTCAGAGACAGGAAAAAGCGTTTTGTTCCTTATCTGTTAACCATTATCTGTTATGTCTCTTGTCTGGTAATGATGGTAAGAATAGGTCTGCCCAGATATATGACAGGAATTATACTTGCAACACTGATGGCTATGGTTATTTGTATTGTTGTGAATATAAAATGGAAGATCAGTGAACACATGACTGCTATAGGAGGCGTTATTGGAGGATTAATAGCATTTAGTTTTCTGTTTAATTATAACCCTACCGTTTGGTTAAGCCTGTTTATATTATTGGCAGGAGTATTAGGGTCGGCTCGCATTATATTGAGGCATCACACTCTGCCTGAAGTCTTGACAGGTTTTGCGGTAGGAGCTGTCTGTGCTATATTAGGAATCTTATATCTTTAATTATATAACTATAAAAAACATCGCTTATGAACTTTCCTGAACAATTGAAGTACACAAACGAACACGAATGGATTCGTTTAGATGGAGAATTTGCTTATGTAGGTATAACAGACTATGCACAAGAACAATTGGGTGATATTGTTTTTGTTGATATACCAAGTGTAGGCGATACCCTAGCTCAAGGAGAAGTATTTGGAACAATCGAAGTAGTGAAAACTATTTCAGATTTATTCCTTCCTGTTTCCGGTGAAATTGTTGAAATGAACGGATCTTTGGAAGATAATCCTGAATTAGTAAACTCTGAACCGTATGATAAAGGATGGATTATTAAAATAAAACCATCAGATATGTCTGAGTTCGACTCATTACTTGATGCGTCAGCATATCGTAACTTAATTAATGAATAAATAGAATTATGACTCCAGTAGTAAGTATTATTATGGGCAGTACCTCAGATCTGCCGGTTATGGACAAAGCAGCAGCTTTCCTGAATGACATGGAAGTGCCTTTGAAATAAACGCATTATCTGCACACCGTACTCCCGAAGCCGTAGAAGAATTTTCAAAGAACGCAAAAGAGCGTGGAATTAAGGTTATTATTGCAGCCGCAGGTATGGCAGCCCATCTTCCGGGTGTTATAGCAGCGTCTACAACTATACCTGTGATTGGTGTTCCCATAAAGTCTACATTGGAGGGAATGGATGCCTTGTTGGCTATTGTTCAGATGCCTCCGGGAATTCCAGTTGCAACTGTGGGTATTAACGGTGCTCTTAACGCAGCAATTCTAGCCGTTCAGATGATTGCTCTTTCTGATAAGGAACTTGAATTGAAACTTGCAGCTTATAAAGAAGGCTTAAAGAAGAAAATTGTAAAAGCCAATGAAGAGCTGAAGGAAGTTAAGTATCAGTTTAAAACTAATTAATTGAATTTGTAAACCGGCATGCCAACAGAAACCATTTTAGTGGTTTCTGTTGGCATGTTGGCTATTAACCCCTAACCAGACTAAAGATGGATTATTTTAATTATTCCCGTCGTGAATCGTCAGCCGTAAATATTGGAGGTACTCCTCTTGGAGATAAAAATCCTATCCGCATACAGTCAATGACAAATACTTCCACACAAGACACGGAAGCATGTGTGGCTCAGGCAAAGAGAATTGTCGATGCCGGAGGTGAGTATGTCCGCCTTACCACTCAAGGTATAAAGAGGCTGAGAACCTGATGAATATAAATATCGCTTTAAGGCAAGCAGGATATATGGTTCCTTTGGTAGCCGATGTTCATTTCAATCCTAAAGTGGCCGACGTGGCAGCACAATATGCCGAGAAGGTAAGGATTCAATCCGGTAATTATGTGGATGCCGCACGTACTTTTAAGAAACTAGAGTACACTGATGAGGAATATGCTTTGGAATTACAAAAAATACGCGATCGTTTTGTTCCTTTCCTGAATATCTGCAAGGAAAACTATACTGCAATCCGCATAGGCGTTAATCACGGATCTTTATCAGACCGTATTATGAGCCGCTACGGTGATACTCCCGAAGGTATAGTTGAATCGTGTATGGAATTTCTCCGTATTTGTGTTGAAGAGAACTTTACTGCTGTTGTAATCTCCATAAAAGCATCCAATACTGTTGTAATGGTAAGAACCGTCCGTCTTTTAGTTGCTACCATGGAGAAAGAAGGAATGAACTTCCCGCTACACCTTGGAGTAACCGAAGCCGGCGATGGTGAAGACGGAAGAATAAAATCTGCTTTGGGAATTGGTGCACTTCTTTCAGATGGAATTGGCGATACTATTCGTGTATCTCTTAGTGAAGATCCCGAATATGAAATACCTGTTGCCCGCAAACTTGTTGATTATGTCGCAGCAAGAGCCGACCATCAGTATATACCGGGCATTGCCGCTCCTGAATTTGATTACCTTTCTCCTTCAAGACGAAAAACCTTTGCGGTAAAGAACATTGGTGGAGATAACCTTCCTGTGGTAATTGCCGAGCGTTTTGATGGCAAAACAGACTATAATCCTTTGTTTACCTCCCGATTATATTTATGCAGGCCGTGAACTTCCGGCTAAATGTATCTCGGAAGTTGGTTATATATTGGATGGCGATGTGTGGAAAGGCGAAGAAAATACCTATCCGGCATTTAATTTTAACAGCATTGATGCACTCCGAAATCGGAAGCAGAGCTTAACTTCCTTTTCCTGCCATTTATGGCATTAACAGAAGAGCTGGCGGAAGAACTGAAAGAAATGAAAAATGTTGTTATCATTTCTCAGAGCAACCATCAGAACAAGTTAGGCGAGCATCGTGCATTGGTACATCAGTTAATGTCGGCAGGCTGCGAACATCCGGTTGTATTCTTCCAATACTATACCGAAATCGATTCAGAAGACTTGCAGATAAAGTCTGCTGCCGATATGGGAGCTCTTGTCTTTGATGGCTTTTGCGATGGTGTTTTTATATTCAATCAGGGAGAGCTAAGTCATTCTGTGGTCGATTCCATTTCATTCGGAATTTTGCAAGCCGGACGTATTCGCACAAGTAAAACCGAATATATATCATGTCCGGGATGCGGACGGACACTTTTTGATCTGCAATCTACCATTGCCCGTGTAAAAGCAGCAACCAGTCACCTTACCGGTTTAAAAATTGGTATTATGGGCTGCATAGTTAACGGTCCGGGAGAAATGGCCGATGCCGATTATGGCTATGTTGGCGCCGGTCGTGGCAGAATAAGCCTATACAAAAAGAAAGAATGTATTGAAAAAAATATCCCTGAAGAAGAAGCTGTAGAAAAGCTTATTGAACTTATAAAGGCTAATGGGGATTATATTGAGAAAGTGTAATCTTTAAAGAATTACTGTTAAGTGGTACATTTGTAGCTTACATTACTTTTTTAAGTACTGTATATACAATAAAGTATCAAATTCATTTAATGTCTGAATATCAATAACCCCATTTTGAATTTCTCAAAACAGGGTTATTGATTAAAAAATATTTATAATTTTCTAAATAAGAATCCCTTTCATTAATTTGCTTTAAGCTGTCAGGTGATATTATCTGAAACTTTATTGGATATACTTCAAATTGCATGTTGCAGCTAGATATATCTAAATAGTGTGAAATAGAATCTTTAAATATAGTCAACTTGTGACTGTTTAAAACATTCAACATTCTAAGTTTTTTTATATTGTAAAAAACAACAAGATTTTTGTTTCTAAAAAAATAGCCATCAACAAATTCTTTTCGATAAAAATATGTTTTATACATAATTACATAAGTTTTGTTCTCTACATTGGCAAAACGTATTACAAATAGTTTGTGAGGGGTCTTGTCACTATTAAAATTTATCAAAATATCTAGTTTTCTCGATAATGCATTACTTAAAATTATACTATCTTTTTTTACAACATAATTACTATTCATAGGACGGTTACATCCTCCTAAGCAAAGTATGATTGCAAATATAAAAAGTATTGTTCTCATAATTCAATATAATTACTTTTAATAGAAATCTAAGGCTTGTTGACTCTTTGGTTATTTCTGATCAATTTTTAATACTAGATTTAATAAGTTTTTTAGTATTGATATACATATTTGTCGGTGAATCAATCGATCTCCTTCTCCCAAAATAAACATCAAGATGGCATTAACTAATGATATTTCTGCATTTCAATACTAAGATCTTTCGCAAATTCATTAATATCGACTATAAATCCAGATTTACCTTTAATCGAGAAAACATTCATTAACCAATTGTTTTTTTCAATCATGTCGATTATCTCCTCTTCAAATTCTTCAAGAGTTATCTCTTTAACAGAAAAACTTCTCCATTCACCAACTACATTATCCTCTGCAAACTCAGAAGCAGACCAAACTGATAAAACAGCACTATTTTCAATATCTGCTATTGCAAAAGTTCCATTTTCATCAACAAGAGTGTACATTTTTTCAGAGTCTGCAACTCGTTTTATAAAATATTCATAGCGTTGGAAAGCTTCCAGTTGAGATACAGCTTCAATCTCTTTATTTGTTATCTTCATTATTAATTGGGGTTTTCTCTGTTTTTTTCATTATAACGGTTATTTCCCTGATGATTCTAAATATAGTAATAATACAAATAAGCCGTAAAATTGCTATCTTTTATTTAATTGAGATCAACCTACTTTATGACGAAAACTTATTATTAATATTAAATTAACCATAAAACATACAAAACAGCAAATGGGATAAGTAACCGAAGCCACAAACTATCTGTAATATATATGACTAGAAATGCAATATATAAAGAAGAAAAATCTCCAATAATAAATATTTCAACATAAATAGGTTCTCTTTGATATCATTTCGCAAAAAATATGCTGTAAGATATAATAGAAAGACAAAGAGGATATTTAAACAGACTAGCATTAATATAATTATTAATAGCCAGGTTAGGAAGCCGAATTGATTCGATAAAGGTTCTTTTAAAAAGATGAATAGTGATCCACAGGAAACTATTCCAGCTAAAAACGTCAAGAAGCCCACTTTTATTATTTTAATTAACCATTTCATACGCTATTATTGATCTTGTTTATTTCTTATCTCTAATAATATTTTTATTCTTATTGATAATCAAAAAGATTATTGGCTATCTCCAAATTTGATTTATTACTTTCTCATTATACTAATGTTACACAAAGAAAACTATTCTTAATGATACTTCTTTTTTAGTTTAATGATTGATTGTCCTCCGTACATTATCTGAAGTAATTTACAATTCTGAGGATTACTTTGGGCATAAACAACAAAGCATGTATCGCCAATATCAATATTGTCATACTTATATGAATATCCGTAGCTACTTTTATACTTCACATTATTGACATAAAACTCATATCTAACTCTACTTTGCCCTTCTGTTCCACTAAATTTTCCCACAATTAATCCTTTCGTATAAATGGGTTCTTGTTTTAATTGATTTGCATCATAAACATAAAAACCAATTATAAGAACAATAGATAATAAAAACACAACTATAATTATCTGATATTTAAAAATCTCTTTTCTTCCATCGTTTTTCATGTTGTTTTCTTTTTATTATTTTTGAGAGGAAGTATTTGGAATGGAATTATAGATCTTTTCTGCATTTTATATTTACTATTTTCATAATATCGAATATTTAATGTATCATAATTAATTCTGATTTTTTGTCTATTACTAGTTAGAACTGAGTCAATCAAAGAACGTACTCTATTTATAAGGTTAATTTCTTCCAATTTTTGTTTGCTAACAACTAGCCCCCAATTACCTGATGAGTCTTTTTTTATATCATTATCAAACAAAGTTTTATTTATTGTTAACGTTTGACTTTTTAATGAGTTTTTAAGAATAACATCTTCAACTTTCGTTTTAGATACACTCACCATGCCTTTATTTATAGTAAATGTACAAGTAAAATAAGCAAATCCTTTAATTGTATCATTTACATTGAGCTTGAATGTAACATTTTTATCTAAGTATACATCTTTAATCGGATATTTATCCTGACTAGTGCTACTTATAAAAAGTAATGATGCAGAAATAATTAGAAGTTCTTTTTTCATATTCCAATCTATTTTAACTGATAACATGTAAAGTTTCTGTTGTGTCTTTAGTTATTAATTAAAGTCGGCTGAAAGATATTCATCTGACCTTTAAGAGGATTTTTGTTTATCATATCTGCCAGATTTATGTTCTAGCATTAATAAATCTATTGTTTTTATATATAAATTGATAATATCCAGACCTATGGCAACCAGTTGTTTCCGGCCAACAACTTACTTTAACACGTTTACCATCAATATCCATTTCCTCATATAATTTATATTGATTATCCGGAAAATAAATATAATCAAACCTTTGTTTTTTTTCAGTTGGATAAATGAACGCACTAAAAGCTTCCTCAAATTCAATTTTAGAATTTATTCTTGATAGCAAAAGTATTTGAAAGTTGTTTTTAGATAAATAGCCAATTACTCTTCTATTTTGATTAAAAATATAATAATCTCTTAACTCATTTTTTTCATGGAACGAGAACCAAAATTCAGGGATAGAGTCATTAACTAAAAATTCAAGCACAATAATCTTTCTTTCTTCTTCCTTGTATTTTTTTTATATTCTCGTGTTAGTATATTTATTAAAGAACCCAATTTATGGTTTGAAACTTCAAAATTCTGCAATACAAATCCAGATGATGGCTTGCTGCAACTTGCTATCACAAAGATGAGACTTATTATAAATATGAAAAGTTTGAGCTTATCTATCAGCATCTTCTTTTTTATATACTCCTCCTTCATTATAATATTTATATTGGTTAGTTTATACATTTAGTGCTTTCTTATGGAGATTTGCAATGCAAATTTACAAGTCTCACAAAGGGATTATATCAATTAAAGTTTATCAATACCATTCATCGCTATGGTAAGTCAGCATCCATTTATTTCCAATGAATGAAAATTCATTAGTAATAACCCAATCAGTTTCTCTAGAGCGAATCTGTTCACGAATAATATTATTTTTCTTTTCAATCGTTTTAATAAACTCCTTATCATGGCTATGAAGAGTTTTTAAGGGTATCCATCCTTTCTTTTGCCAATAGTATCTATTATTCTTTATAAGAAAAGTATCATTTACCTGATCTTCAACTACTGCATCACCATATATAACATCTGAATTAGCACCAGATAATGGGAATAAAATACGTGAAATTTGAAAATTGCTGTCAGAATAGAATCGATTATAGAATTCATCAAATTTTTCTTTTTTCAAAATCACTTTAGGTGGCACATCCTTTATACTTCTACTTTTATTATCACCATTTCCTTTATGGATACATCCATTAAACATTAACATGACAAACAAGATTAATAGTTTTGTATACATCATAAATAAGTTCTTTATTTTCAATAACTATGAATTGTAAATATGTAATATCGTTATATTCTTTTCATTTAGTATATTCCCAAATTTGATATATTACTTTTTCATTATACTATCCATCATAAAATGCTCAACAACTCCCTTTTCTGGCGATTGATAAATTGTTGCTAAATGTACATAAAATTATAACCAATGAATGATATTTTTCCGAACTTAGGAACTATGTTTATATTTTATTCTTTAGTTTGCAAATCCGTCTATATAATCGATTAAATACCATTTCCCATTTATTGATTTAAATTTCAATATAACCATCACAAATTCATCATCTGAATGTATGAGATTTTCTTCAATGAATTTATTTGTTTTATGAAATCTTCTTTTATATGTTATGCCCTCAATTATTGCTATACTATCATTGTCTTTGAAATGAGCATTATTTAGAAAAACCCAATTATTTTTATTATATGGATGATAATTATTCTTTTTGTGCATTTCTATATTATCGGAACCTCTCAAAGCGCTTGTGTATTCTTTCTCTATTTTTTTATCATTTTCTAGTGGGAAAATAATTCTATTTAGTTGAAATAAACTATCCGAGTAGAATAATTTGCTAAACTCATCAAAGCTTTCACTTTTTTCTATAGAGTAACCGATAGGGGTATTCCTTTTTATTAATTCTAAAATAAAGTCAGTTATTGCTTTGATTTTTGCATTATCATTACAGAAAGAGCTTTTATCTAACAAAGAAATAAATCTACGATTACATATTCCAATTAAGCCAAGTTCATTATTCCAGAATATATAGCTAGTGGAGTTTGTCACATTCGAACGCAACTCATATACTTGGATAATAGTATTCTGGGATTTATAGCAAAACTTAGTTTCATATATATAATTCATTTTATTTGTGACCTTATCTCTTATAACGTAAAACTGTTCACTGGTATTTTTTTTGACTACAAAATTATTTTCAATAATATATTTTCCACTTTCTGTATTTTTGTGGTAAAGTATATATATCGTTTATCTTTATCCGATATTTTTATTAGCTGATTTTTAAAATTTAAAGTAGTATCTAATATATAAATAATTTTACCTTCTATTTTATTTGCTTTATAATAATTAAAGGTAACTTTCTCATAATGTAAGCCTTCGGTGAAATGCATCTTTTATCCAAATTTCTTTCTTTTTATTTTTGCCTAAAAACAAAGCATTATGATGACAAAAGAAGAAATAGCTTCCATAGTCCTTTATTGCAAAGATAATAATGTAAGCTTTAAGGACCGTTTGAGAGAATTAGGAATAACACCATGGCGTTTTTATGAGGCAAAAGCAAGTATGCACAAAAACAATAATAATGAGTTATTAGAAATAGGGAATAAAGGTAATTTCATACCTTGTCCTGATCTTACCAGAAAATGTTCTCATGTGAAAGAGCCCAAGATGAAAAAGATGTAGTAATATAAATATTGAATTACAATCTGCAACGGCACAATCATGAGAATACATGGCGAGCTTAACAACCTCTCAACTCGAAAGTATCATCTTATCAGCCACAAATCATGTTTAGCCTCGGTGACAGTAACCGTTATCTGTTGTTCAGCGAACGACGGACATGAGAAAGAGTTTCCATACAGTAAGCGGATCTGTGACCAATATCATGGGTGCAAATCCCCATAATGGTGATGTTTTCATTTTTATAAACAAGCATCGTAACCGCATCAAACTCCTTCATTGGGAACCGGGAGGTATGGTAATATACAGTAAGATGCTTGAAAGAGGAACCTTTGCACTTCCTGACCTGTCTTCTGCAACCTCTTCATCATATGTCATGCAATGGCGTGATCTCGTGCTCTTGGTTGAAGGAATTATGGAAAAGGCAGATAGTCGTCAGAATCGTCTCATGCATCTGAGAAACATGCAGTTATAGTAGTAATTATATTTACAAACACTTGTTTAATTAGCTGATTATCATTATATTTGTTCCATAATAGAACACGATAATGACAGAAGCGGAAGTAATAGCCCTACAGCAAGAAAATGAACGTCTGAAGAACTTGGTAAGCAGCCTTGAAAGCCAGCTTGCGTGGCTCCGTAAGAAAGTTTTTGGCAGTATGAGCGAAAAACACCTTCCGCTTAATCCTGATGAGCTTCAACTGAATTTGTTTCCCGAGCAGATGAGTGACGATCAGAAGGCAAGGCTTGAAGCTGAAGTCTCTGCAGAACAGAAGAACATAGACAAGATTATAGGTCGAACAAAGGAGAAACCTTCCAGAAAACCTCTTGATACATCCAAACTGCCAGTCAGGGAAGAGCATATATATCCGCAAGGAATAAACGCAGATGAATACAGTGAACTTACTCCTGAAATAAGCGATTCTCTTGAAAGAATACCAGCAATGGTATACATCAGAAGAATAATACGCCATAAGTATGTACTCAAATCTGATATACAGATAAAAAGTCCCGAAAGGAAAGCCTTTGAAATCGCTCCTATGCCGTTAGCTCCTGTTGACAAGTGCATTGCAGGCGCATCTGTCCTACAGATATCATACTTGACAAGTTCATGTATCACCTTCCTTTCTACAGGGTCCAAAAGTACCGTGAAAAAGTACCGTGAAGTGGCATTGTTTTCAATGACTCTACCATGAATGG
>Ga0268356_10559_pt1 | contig 33398 bp, 28 predicted proteins | sample BioMet10_FD_194415 | JGI IMG/M metagenome (GOLD analysis project Ga0268356, IMG submission 194415) | Sewage microbial communities from Oakland, California, United States - Biofuel 10 (PacBio Assembly) | ecosystem: Engineered > Wastewater > Sewage > Unclassified | place: USA: California | collected...
ATACGATGGTGTGAAAGTAGTAGAAGGTAATTTGAGTTCAGAGAACGAACCACTTCGCTATGCTAGCTTATATACTTCCGGTCAGTTGCGTGATGCTACTAAAGGAAGCCGTACTGGATATTTGCTTTACAAGTTTATTCCTATTAAATGTAATAAGTTCGATGACGGTTATGGATGGAGCAATCACTTTCATATTCATCTGAGCTGGATGCGCTTAGCAGATATCTATTTAATGTATGCCGAATCAGCAGCAAATGCTTCTGAATCTGCTACGGGCAAATCATCAAACTGTTCATTGACATCAGTCGACGCTGTTAATAAAATTCGCAAACGTGCGGGAGTAAAAGAGATTAATGCTAAATATACTAGCTCATTAGATGGTTTTATGAGTGAGCTTCGCCGTGAACGCGCCGTAGAATTGGCTTATGAAGGACACCGTTTTAATGATTTGCGTCGTTGGTTATTACTAACAGAATCTCCTTATACAATTAAAACGTCACAGGAATTTATTCGTTCAGGAGTTTTTGATAAGACAGATCCTACAAAAAATGCAGTAAGTGGCTTTACAGAAAAAGTGATTTTAACTCGCAACTTTACAGAAAAGCATTACTGGCTACCTTTAAAGAAATCTGATACAAGTCTTTATCCTGAATTTCATCAGAATCCTGGTTGGTAATAGGTATTAACATTAAGTTTAATAAAACAGAAAAAGAATGAAAAATATACATGCAAGAATCGTTATGGGGACTATGATGACTTTTACGTCATTGGGGCTGATAGCGCAAGAGAATGCAGAAATGGTGACACCTGCAGACTCTTTAGCCAAGCAAGAAGTCAATGTGGCTTTCCGTACGGTGAATCAGAAGGACCTGATGGGTGGTGTTTCTGTAGTGGATATGGTGCAATTAACTGATAAAAACTACTCAACGTATAGTTTAGATAATATGCAATCACTCGTGGGTGGATATAATGGACAGCTATGGAATATGGGTGACGCATTAGTCTTAGTTGACGGTGTACCCCGTGATGCAAATAATGTATTGCCCACTGAAATAGATAAAATAACATTTCTGAAAGGTGCATCTGCTGTTGTATTGTACGGTAGCCGTGCATCTAAAGGCGTTATTTTAATTACAACAAAACGTGGACGCGAAGATGGACTCCAAATAAAGGCTCGTGGTAATGCTTCAATGTTTGTACCCAAAGCATATCCTGAGTATTTAGGCGCTGCAGAATATATGACTATGTATAATGAAGCGCGTGCCAATGACGGCTTATCTCCTACTTATTCAGAAGATTTGATTTATAATACTTCTACAGGAAATAATCCTTATCGTTATCCGAATGTAAATTTCTTCTCATCAGATTATATAAAGAAAGCATATAATCGTTACGATGCATCTGCTGAATTTTCTGGTGGTGGAAAATATGCGCATTTCTATACCAATATTGGTATCTATAATGTTGGCGACCTGATTAATTTTGGAGAAGGTAAAGACAATCATACCAATCGTATGAATATACGTGGTAATGTAGATTTGCGTCTGAATGATTGGGTTACAGGTTGGGTAAACGCCAACGCAACATTTTATGACATACGTAGTGATAATGCTTCGTTTTGGTCGAATTCTGCCACATTACGTCCCAATCGTGTAAGTCCTTTGATTCCAATTTCCTATGTTGAAGAAAATGATATTCCTTCCTGGACATTAATCAATAATAGTAATTATCTGGTAAATGGTCAATACTTGTTAGGCGGAACTCAGTTGGATCCAACCAATCCATTTGCGGCTATGTATGCTGCCGGTTACAACAAGTACACTTCTCGCCAGTTTCAATTTGATACCGGTATTAATTTGAATCTTGAAAAGATGTTGAAGGGACTTTCTTTCCGTACACAGTTTGCAGTTGATTATGCTACAAGTTACAATACTTCTATCAATAATAATTATGCAACTTATGAAGCACTATGGAACAATTACTCAGGCAAGGATTTAATTACATCGCTAAATAAGTACAACAAAGATAGTAGTACGGGTACGCAAAATGTATCAGGTAGTGCAGAAAAGCAAACTATAATGTTCTCTGGACAGTTTAATTATAATCGTACTTTCAACGAGGTACATAATGTCTCTGCAATGTTGTTGGCACATGGTTATCAACAAACAATTTCCGGAGAGTATCATCGTCTCAGTAATGCGAATTTAGGTTTGCAACTCGGATATGATTATAAAAATAAGTATTATGTCGATTTTAGTGCGGCCGCAGTTCATTCAGCAAAATTTGCTCCGGGAAATCGCCAGGCTATCTCACCTACCTTAACAGCTGCATGGCGTTTAAGCAAAGAAGATTTCCTTGCAGATTCACCGATTGTTGACGATTTGAAGCTTAATGCCTCTGTTTCCATGTTGAATCAAGACTTAGACATAAAGACTACAATTGACGATAAGAGTGTAGAATATTATCTATACGACAATGTCTTTACTTCATCGGGAACTTGGTGGGGATGGTCTGAATCCTATGGTAACAGCATGCAGTCTGCTGACTCTCGTCGTAGTGGTAATGACAAATTGTTTTATGTAAAGCGCAAAGAAGTTACTCTTGGTTTAGATGCTTCTTTATGGAAAGGCTTATTAAAATTGAATGCCAATTTTTTACTACTTCAACTGAAGGTTTATTGACTACTCCATCTACTATTTTCCCGAGTTATTTCCAGACTTACTGGCCGGTTTCATCTTTTTTGCCATATATGAACTTTAACAACAACAGACGTACAGGTTTTGACTTTGCACTTAATCTGAATAAGAAAGTTGGCGATGTAGATATGACATTGGGAGTAAACGGAATGTATTACACTTCTAAGGCTACAAAAGTTAATGAAAATGTAGAATATGATTATTTAAAAGCACAAGGAAAACCTATTGATGCTCTTTGGGGGTTACAGAGTAACGGTTTCTACAAGGATGAAACTGATATAGCAAACTCTCCTTCATCTAGTTTTGGTCAGGTTAAACCAGGTGATATTAAATACATTGACCAGAACAATGATGGTACAATAGACAGCAAAGATCAGGTTGTATTGGGTAAATGGGGAGCACCTTTTATTTTCGGTGTGAACTATACAGCTAAATGGAAAGCCTTCACTTTATTGCTGCCGTTACAGGTAATATAGGAGGAAAAGGAATAAAGAACAATTCATATATGTGGGTGTATGGTGACCGCAAGTATTCAGATGTTGTGCGCAATCGCTGGACTCCTGAAACAGCTAACACAGCAACTTATCCTCGTTTAACAACGCAAGCGGCGACAATAACTTCCGCGCTTCCGATTTCTGGATTTATAGTACTAGTCGTGTAGATTTGGGTAAGGTACAAATTACTTATGATTTTCCGAAAAATATATTTAGAAACGGTATCGTCAAAGGCTTGTCAGTGTACTTAAGTGGTTCTAGCTTGCTGACTATAGCCAAAGAACGTAAATATATGGAGATGAATGTAGGTAGTACACCTCAGAATCGTAGTTATAATCTTGGTGTGAAAGCTGAGTTTTAAATGAGATAGATTACCAAATAAATTATTTGTCATGAAAATATAATAAAAATATTAGTCCTTTCTTCTTTATTGACAGGATGCGATGATCTGTTCGAGCCAGCCATTGAGAATAATCTGGGATTTGAATATATGTACGAAAATGCGGGATATGCCGAAGGTGTTTTATCTAATGCATATACGCGCATTCCATCTGCTTCTTATTCATTCAATGATGTTGCAACTGATGATGCAGTTAGTAATGATGCTGCAAATAGTTATCGAAAAATGGTTGCAGGTGCCTGGCAGTCAGACAATGACCCAACTGAACGTTGGCGCAATTGTCGTGCTGCAATTCAGTATCTCAATCTTTTTCTAGCCAATGCTGATAAAGTACATTGGGCAAACGATGAATTGGCTGCTAAAATGTATAATGATCGCTTAAAGGGTGAAGCTTATGGACTACGTTCCATGTATATGTATTATTTGCTTCAGGCGCATGGCGGATGGACAGCAGATGGGAAATTACTAGGTGTGCCCATTGTTACTGAACCAGAAGAAGCTTCAACAGATTTCAACTATGCACGTGCTACTTTTGACGAATGTATGAAGGCTCTTTATGCTGATGCAACAAAGGCTTTGGAACTTTTACCTACTGATTATGGCGATTTAACTAGTAATCCTGATATACCTTCAAAATATTCGAATGAAGGTGTAAACCTTACTCAGTATAATCGTGTGTATGGTATAAAATTTCGTGGACGCATTTCCGGACGTATCGTAGAAGCGATCCGTTCTCAAGCTGCTTTGCTGGCTGCAAGTCCTGCATTTTCTAAAGGCACTACTACAACTTGGCAGAATGCGGCTGATTATGCAGCCAACGTATTGGATAGAATCAATGGTGTAGCAGGTATTGATGCCGATGGTGGTACTTGGTATAGCAACAAAGAAATTGAATCTTTAGGTAGTGGTGAATGTCCTCCTGAAATATTGTGGAGAGGAACTAAGTCGTCAAGCAATTCATTGGAAAAGGATAATTATCCTCCTTCTATTTATGGTAAAGGACGAATTAATCCTACACAAAACCTGGTTGATGCTTTCCCTATGTTGGATGGCTCTCCTATATCTGCTAGCAAAAGTGGTTACGATGCAAGTAATCCTTATGCAAATCGCGATCCTCGTTTGGCTGCTTATATTTTATACAATGGAACGAAAGCCGGTGTAAATAATAAAGTCATTACAACTGCAGCAGATGGTACAACAAACGATGCTTTGGACAAAGAAGAAGGTTATTCAACACGTACAGGTTATTATATGCGTAAATTATTGCGTCAGGATATTAATCTGGATCCAACTGTAAATAGTACTCAAGAACACTATCAGGCACGTATTCGTTATACCGAAATTTTTCTAAACTATGCAGAGGCTGCTAACGAAGCTTTCGGTCCTACAGGAAAAGGTTCTCATGCCTACTCTGCTTATGACGTAATTAAAGTAATCCGCAGTCGAGCTGGTATTACTGGTGGTGACCTATATTTGGAGTCTATCAAGGATGACAAAGACAAAATGCGTGAACTTATTCGTAACGAACGTCGTTTGGAACTTTGTTTTGAAGGTTTCCGTTTCTGGGATTTACGTCGTTGGAAAGCAAACTGGAATACAACTGCTATGGGGGTTAGTATTACAGGAGATGCTACTAAAACCTATTCTCCGATAGAAGTTGATAAACGTACGTATAAAGATTATATGTATTATGGGCCTATTCCTTATAGTGAAATATTAAAATTTAATGCTCTGGAACAAAACCAGGGATGGTAATCATTACAATGTAAAATATTAACTTGATTAAATATGAAAAAAATTATAGCCGCTATTATGATGTTAGGCGCACTGGTTACATCCTGCGAGAATGCTGATTGGGATTTTCCCGATTATGGTAAGACAAGTGTTTATTTTGCCAAACAAACGCCAATACGCACCATTACATTGGGTACAGATACGTATGATACAACCTTGGACAATGAGCATAAATGTAAAATTATGGCTACTATGGGAGGAGTCTATAATAATGAAACCAATCGCATAATAAATTTCGAGGTTGATGAATCTTTGTGTAATGGGTTGACTTATGAAAATGGAAGTGACATTATACCTATGCCTTCTTCTTACTATAAACTTGCATCCAACCAAATTATTATACCTGTCGGTAAAGTATTGGGAGGAGTCGAAGTACAGTTTACAGATGCATTCTTCAATGATCCGAAATCTATTTCAACAACTTATGTTATTCCATTAAGAATGACTAGTGTAGAAAATGCTGATACCATCTTGCCAGAGTAAAAACTACATTCTTTACGCTGTTAAATACATCAATAAATGGGATGGTAATTGGCTGAGCCGAGGTACAGATGTAATTGATGATAATGGATCTGTTACTACAGTAACACGCCAAGCTAAGTATATAGAGAATGATGAAGTACGTAGTCTTACAACAACTGCCTATAAGCAAGTTGTATATCCGGTATCAACAGTTGTAAATGTATATAAAGAAGATTGGTACATTGGGTACTAAAACATTATCATGTACCTTATATTAACATTCGACGACAATGATAAATGCACAATTACCAGTGGAACTGAAGGTTATTCTGCTACGGTACTGGTACATGGACAAAAGAAGGTGCAAAAAAGGCTTGGGGAGATAAAGATCGTGATGAACTGAAGTTAAACTATGTATTGACTTATAACTACCAGCAAAAAGCAGGTGGCCCGATGTTGTATAAAAAGTACACATGTGATGATACATTGGTTGCGCGTGACCGTGGAAGTAAATTGGAAACTTTTAAACGAAAAACAAATAATCGATTGATTCCTAAAAATATACAAATGAAACAATATATAAATAAACTTCTGATAACAGCATTAGGATCGGTCATAATAGCCGGGTGCGCTGATACTGGTATTGATGATTTTTCTGTAGAAAAACCAAATACTATAGCAGGTATGGAGTATCTTAATGATTATTCTCCGCTAAAATCGTATATAGATCGTACCACCCACCCCAACTTTAAGTTGGGATCGGGTGTTTCGGAAAGCGATTTTAATCAGGGAGGTTTGGTCTATAGATTGGCAAGTGCGAATTTCGATGAGATAACTCCGGGTAATGGCATGAAATACAGTTCTTGTGTTGCTAAAGATGGTACTATGAGTTTCTCTGAAGTAACCAAATTTATAGAAATGGCCAAGTCGGCAGGTTTGTCAATCTACGGCCATACATTGGCCTGGCATTCTCAACAGCAGAATGAGTACTTGAAGAGCTTGATTGCTGATAAAGAAATAAAAGTGGATCCCAATAACGCAGAACATGCATTGCATATAAAACTACGGAAGCTAAAGCAAATGTTTGGGATTGGCAAATCTATTATACTTTGCCTGCAGCTCTCACTGTAGGCCAGGAATATACAATAAGTATGCGTACCAAAGCAACTACAGCAACTGATATTGCTTTTTGGCCAAACAATGCAGATGGATCGCAAGTACAATATTTATCTAATTTGTCTGTAGGAAAAGAATGGAATACTTCTTCTCTTAAATTTACGGCTACTATTCCAATTCAGAAATTGGTATTCTCTTTCGGTAAATTTAGCGGTGACTTGTACATTGACGATGTTAAATTGATTGCTACTGGTTCTAATACCAATTTGATTGCCAATTCATCTTTTGACAATACCGATTTGAGCAAATGGAGTAAACCAAGTTGGCATAGTTATACTTACGCTATTGAAGCTTTGGCAGCAGGACCTACTACTTGGTTTACAAACCTGGTTAGTAATAGTAACTGTGAATCAGATGATGTTTCTTCGTTCTATGCAACAGAAGCAACAGTAGGACCTAAAGCTGCAACTTTTGGAGCTGCTGGTACAGGTGCAGATGGAGTAGGCCGTTCTATTATTGTAAAATCGGCCAGCAACCCAACTAATAACTGGGACACTCAATTCTTTGTAAAAGTGCCTTATAAATTCAAAGAAGGCGACACTTATCGTTTTACAATGAAAGTAAAAGCTGATAATGCAGGAACTATTGAGTCTCAAGCACACAATAACCCAGGTGGATATTGTATTGGTCTATGATTGGTAACCCTAGTGTAACTACCTCTTGGCAGGAATATACCAAAACTGGTGTTATTTCAGCTTCGCAAGCAGGTATGAATACTATAGCGTTCAGCCTTTCTCCAAACAAAACAGCAACAACATTCTATTTTGATGATATCTATTTCGAGAAACAAGAATCAGGCAATACTATTCCATTAACTCCAAAAGAAAAGGCTGACACACTGACCTGGGCTATGGACAAATGGGTAAAAGGAATGATGCAAGCTTGTGGTGGATACGTTAAGTCATGGGATGTAGTAAACGAAGCACTTTCAGGTGGAGGTGACGACGGAGAAGGCTTCTATGTATTGCAGTCTGCATCAAACGGCGACCCTCTTAAAAACTTCTACTGGCAAGATTATCTAGGAAACGAAGAATATGTACGTAAAGTCGTTGGTATGGCTCGTAAATACTATGCCGAATTCAAAGGAAATCCTTCGGATCTAAAACTGTTCATCAATGATTATAATCTGGAATCAGATTGGGACGACAACAAAAAACTGAAAAGTTTGATTCACTGGATACAACGTTGGGAAAAAGATGGTGTTACCAAAATCGATGGTATTGGAACACAAATGCACGTTTCTTATTTTGCAAATGCAACTTCACAAAAAAGCAAAGAAGATCATATTGTGAAGATGTTTGAATTGTTGGCAGCATCAGGTAAATTAGTGAAGATTTCCGAATTGGATATGGGATATATTGACGAAGATGGTAAAACAGTAAAGACTGTTAATGTGACTCAAGAGCAACATAAAGCAATGGCTCAATTCTATAAATTCATTGTGAAAAAATACTTCGAAATTATTCCGGTTGCTCAGCAATATGGTATTACGACCTGGTCTATTACAGATAGTCCTGACAGTGATTCTTCATTCTGGCGTGCTGGCGAACCTATCGGTTTGTGGGATTTGAACTACTACCGTAAACATGCTTATGCTGGATATGCTGACGGATTGGCTGGTAAATAATAAATTAGATTTTATTGCTGTCCATTAAACTTAATTGTTATGAATAAAAATCAGGGCTGAACTCTCTAAAGTTTAGCCCTTTTTTTTGATATCAAAAAAAATTACCAGAAACTTTTAAGGAGGTCATCCGACAAATGCATAATTAATTAATGAAAAAGCAATTTACTTATAAACGTTATCCAATAATTAAAATTAAACCTCGGATAGAGACTTGAAGGAAAAATATATAAAAAAGGGATTGTTCCATCTTTATAGAACAATCCCATGAGTTATTTAACCTGCTATTTTTTATGTTGCATTAACAGCGGTTTCAGACGAGCAGTCCAAAGATCATAACCAGTTTGATTCATATGAAGGTTATCCTTCTTAAAAATGTCTTTACGGAGCACCCCTTTCTCATCATACATACAAGAAGCTACATCAACATAGAATATATTTTTTACTGTATCAACATACTCTTCAAGCAATGTATTGATTACTTTTTGTTTTGGTATTAACTTCTCACGTGCATAAGAAGGTTTTATAGAAAGTACATAAAGCGGAATACCCGGATAATCACGCTTTATTCTTGCTATGAAAATACGAAAAAAATCAAATGTCTGACCTATTGTTATATCTTCAGGACTATTAATCATATCGTTCTCCACATAAAGAACAATACATCTGGGATTATAACCGCGCGCAATTACATTATAGTTGTAAAGCATATCACGTAGAGCTGCACCACCATATGAACGACGTATAATCTTCATCGGAGCCATATCATTATAAATATTATCCCATAAATTAATAGATGAACTTCCCAAAAACAATACATCGCACGACTTATCTTTCAATTGCTTATTTTCTTCTGTGTATTTATCAATGTCTGCCTGATAACGAGTAACCCAGCTAAAAGCATCAGCATGTTTTACCTGAAGAAACTCACACAAGCGTACGGAATCTTGCGTGGACTGTGCCTGCACGATGAATGGCAAAGACAACAGCATAAATAATAAAATCAAAATACTTTTTCTCATTCTCTATATTTTCTTATTTAAATCCCAACTTATTTAATCCTTTACACACATCCGGGTGACTCATAAAAAGCTTCCATAAAAATCCTGAACGATAATTCTCTATCATTACTGCTATTGGTCCCTGATCAATAGCCAAATAGCGCTTGGGATACCATCCATCCGTTTCACTGAAAGCATCATAAAAACCATATTTGCCGAAAACCTGATCACGCATCATATATAAGTGACGCATTACATCCATCGATTCTTTAGGAGTGTACACTATAGATGAAAGAGCTGCGGTAGGAGAAATAACTCCCAAATCGCTGTTTTCATTAGGAGCATGACCGGAATAACCTGTAATACTATAACTTGCTGTCAATCCCCAACAATTATTGTCATAACCTTTATAACCTTTCGGGTTACGAATGCAATAAGCCCGGTTAATCAATGTGTAATTTTTCATTTCTTGAAAATAATCTGCATATTTATCTTTCAAACCATTTGGATTAAGTCCTAGAAATGAATAGTGAGCCCAGAACAGAGGTCCGGCCTTTGTTCCTTGATAGCGCAAGTTTAGTGAAAAGCCTTCTACCTTATGCGGGGAAACGATGGCTCCATTTTCTGCCCAACCTTGGTGATACACTTCCGGAAAAACTCCATGAGTTGGTGAAGCTGCCGCCAATATATATAAAATAAGACATTCATTAAATCCATGAATTGGGAAGTTCATTTCCCAGGCATACTTAGGGCTCCAATGCCAGTATATTACATTTTGTTCATTACAATACCAGTCCCATTCTACTTCTTTCCAAATTTTATCTATACGCGAGGCCAAAGCTTTTTCTTTTTCAGTACCATCAGCATAATGTTGATGAACAGCCAGTAATCCTTGCATTAAAAAGGCTGTTTCTACCAAATCACCCCCATCATCTTTCTGTCCGAAAGGCTTTACTTTCCGGTTTCGCCATTTAACCAATGAGGATAAGCACCATGGAAACGGTCTGCTCGTTCAAGAAAAGATATAATTTTCTCAAAGCGGGCAAATCCTTGTTTATCTGTAACATAACCTCTTTTTACACCAGCCAATATGGCCATCATTCCGAAGCCACTTCCACCAATAGTTACAATATTTTTATCGTTTTCCGGATAAATGCCATCTTCATGAAAGCGCTCGCGCGCCAAACCACTTATAGGTTCAGCACCTTCCCAAAAATAATTGAAAGTACGATACTGAACAGTGTCCAACAACTGACTATCCGTAAGCCTTTTTTCTATTACATCTGATTTATTTGCACAATTCCCCAAAAGGAAACTGCTACAAAATAGTATAAAGGATATAAGTCTTATCTGTTTCATATTCAATTCTTACTTAATTATTATATTTACAAGAACCGGATTATGATCCGATAAATATCCTTGTTCGGGAGTATCTTTAATAACACAATATTTGTTTATCTGAACAGAGGCACTGACAAAGATGTAATCAATTAAAACTCTTTCACTATTTTTCAAACGTCCGAAATCATGGAAACTCCATGATGGTCCATATACTACTGGAGATGCTGCACGGGTGTCTTTCATCCCATTGTGAGTTATAATCTGTATGGGTTCTGAATCTGATGTACCGTTAAAGTCTCCCGTAATAACGACCGGAAGTCCTGGAGCTAATTCTTTTGCTTTGGTAAGCAATAATTTTGCACCTTCCCTACGGGCTATCTCTCCCATATTGTCCAAATGCGTATTAAAACAAACGAAATTCTGGCCTGTTTTCTTTTCTTTTAATATAGCCCATGTAACAATACGTTCATATGCTGCATCCCAGCCTTTTATTCCTATTTTTTCCGGAGTTTCACTAAGTCCAAAGTTTCCCTCTTTAATCAGTTTAAAACGATCTGCTTTAAAAAACAGAGAACAATATTCTCCCGCTTCTTTGCCATCAGTACGCCCAACACCTATAGCTGTATACTGAGGTAACCGTTCTTTCAGATCTACCAATTGGTTATACAAAACCTCCTGCATCCCTAAAATATCAGGGGCATAATAACGAATCATATTAGCAGCATTATCCTTACGGTATTGCCAGCTATTTAAACTGTCTGAAGGTACATTTAGACGAATATTGAATGTCATAACATCCGCATTGAGAACCTTTTGTTGCGTACCACACGAGGTGGTAAGCACACAAAAGGCAGCCAAGATAAAATTTAAAATATATATTTTCATCTAATTACATTTTCAAAGTGAAACTTGCGTTTTTAACATCACAACTGTTCCCCCCGATCATAAGATTAAAATCACCTGGTTCGCAAACGTAGTTAAGGTCGTAATCATAGAATTTTAATAGTTCAGGAGTTATTTTGAACGTCACTTCTTTTGATTCGCCCGCTTTCAGGAATATTTTCTGGAATCCTTTTAGTTCTTTAACCGGACGGGTAACACTTCCCACCAGATCACGGATATAAAGCTGAACTACTTCTAATCCATCTCTTGTACCAGTATTTGTAACCGTAACCGTCGCAGTAAGTTCCTCATTCATACCAAGATCTTTGCTACTCATGGCTATATTGCTGTAATTGAAAGTCGTGTAACTCAATCCATATCCAAAAGGATAAAGAGGATCATTACTTACATCAAGATAATTACTACGGAACTTTTCAAACCAACGACCTTCTCCTAAAGGACGGCCTGTATTCTTGTGATTATAATATAAAGGAATCTGACCTACATTTTGAGGGAAAGTCATTGTTAGTTTTCCACTTGGATTAGCATCACCAAACAAAACATCTCCAATCGCATAAGCAGATTCGCTACCGCCAAACCAAACATTCAGGATAGCAGGTACATTCTTTTGTTCCCAGGTAAGCACAACAGGACGTCCGCTAAACAGAACCAAAACAATTGGTTTCCCTGTTTTCAACAATTCCGTTAATAAAGTACGCTGCACATCAGGCAATTCCAAATTAGTGCGGCAACTGCTTTCACCACTCATTTCAGATGATTCACCTAAGGCTGCAACAATAACGTCAGCATTAGCCGATACTTTCAGAGCTTCCTCCAACATGTCCTTATCAGTTCGGTTGTCACGATGCAAACCGCGACCAAACATTGTTGCACGTTTCTCATAAGCAGTATCACTAACCAGATTACTGCCTTTTGCATAAACAACCTTTGCTTGGTCACCCAATGTTTCTCTAAGTCCTTTAACAAGTGAAGGGGTCTTATCAAGCACTGCAGCTACACTCCATGTTCCTACCATATTTTCACCAGCTTCGGCTAATGGGCCAACAACAGCTATGTTTCCTTGTTTCTTCAGAGGAAGTAGATTATTTTCGTTTTTCAATAAGACAAAGCTTTCTGAAGCAATCTTTCGGGCTTCTGCGCGATGTTCCTTTGTATAAATATCTTTTAACGGCCGTTTCAGATCACAGTATTTATATGGATTATCAAATAAACCAAGTTTATATTTTGCTTCCAGAATACGACGACAGGCTTTATCCAGAGTGTTTATTGTAATAATTCCCTCATCTATAGATTTCCTTAAAGTTTCTGTAAAACCAGCACTAACCATGTCCATGTCAACACCTGCATTAATTGCACGTGCCGATACTGTTTTCAAATCACCTATACCGTGATATACCATTTCTGCAATTCCTGTAAAATCAGTAACAACAAAACCATTAAAGCCCCATTGATTACGGAGCAAATCTGTCAATAACCATTTATTTGCAGTAGCCGGAACACCATCTATTTCATTAAAAGAAGCCATAATGCTTCCTGCTCCTGCTTCAACCGCTGCTTTGTAAGGAGGCATATATTCATTCATCATACGAATACGACTCATATCAACAGTATTATAATCACGTCCAGCTTCGCTTGCTCCATAAAGTGCAAAATGCTTTATACAAGCCATAATTTCATTATTGGATTTCAGCCCTTTGCCCTGATATCCACTAACCATAGCTTTCGCAATTTCAGATCCCAAAAACGGATCTTCTCCACAGCCTTCAGAAGCGCGTCCCCAACGAGGATCTCTGCAAATATCCAGCATAGGTCCAAACGTCCAGCTAATTCCGTCAGCACTAGCTTCGATAGCAGCAATACGGGCAGCCTTTTCTATTGCTTCCATATTCCAGGTACATGACAAACCTAAAGGTATAGGAAATATTGTTTCGTATCCGTGAATAACATCCATCCCAAATATTAAAGGAATTTTTAATCGACTCTCTTCCACAGCCAGTTTCTGAACCTCTTTAATTTTACCAACTCCCTTCAGATTAAATAATCCTCCAACTTTTCCCTGACGAATTTTTTCAGCCACATCGCTGCTTTTTGCCTGTCCTGTAGTTATATCCCCAGTCACAGGTAAATTGAGCTGTCCTATTTTCTCTTCGATAGTCATTTTTTTCATCAAAGCATCTATAAAACGGTCCATATCTCCGGGAGATCGTTGTGCAAACGTACATGTAGAAATCAATAGAATGAGGGAAATAATATATTTTTTATAATACCAATTATTCATAAGTTACTAATTTTACCAATTGAATTGAAATAAAAAGTCTAAGAAGGTTATGTCTAAACACCCCCTTCTTAGACACTTGTTCATATTTTAACAATACCTATTATTTGTAATCAGGATTCTGAACCAAGATTCCATTCGATTTATCAATTTCATCTTGTGGAAGTGGCAGATAACGGTGTTTATCCTGATATTTCACCTTACCAACATTATGTAGAACATCTTTTGCAATACCCCAGCGAACCAAATCATAAAAACGATCGAATTCAAGTGCCAATTCAATACGGCGCTCATGGCGGATAGCATCTCTTAAAAGAGCCTGATCTGTTTGTTGTAACTTTTTGCAGAATTGTATTATCATTACCACGGGCACGAGCTCTGATCATTTCTAAATCATCTGACGCTTCTTTTGCATTGCCTATTTCATTTGCAGCCTCAGCAACCATCAAGACAACATCAGCATATCTGATCAGGCGGATATTTACCCAAAATCCACTATTAGTAAATTCCTTGCGCTTAGCAGGGTTTGTATAGGCCTTTTTATTATAGTATGCTCCCATTCCTGATGAAACAGGAGATTCTCCATAAGGTTTATTAGTATTTTCCGGAGTAATAGGTTCATCTGCACTTTTTCTGAAATAAAGCAAAGTTGCATCTTTTCGAGGATCTCCCGGTTCATAAGCTTCACCTAGTTCTTTTGTTGCCATGTGCCATCCCCAGCCTAAATTCCACAGTCCGGAACCACGTACACCCTGTACCTGGCAGAACTGGCTTCCAATTGAAGTACTAGCAGGTAATGCAGCTGTAGAAGCACATTGTAATTCAAAAACAGATTCACTGCAGTTTTCACCTTCATCAGTAAATATTTTTTCATATGGGGTATTCAAGTTATACAAACCCGAGTTCATTACATCTTTAGCCGCAGCATACATGTTACTCCAGCTATTTCTCATCATGTAAGTACGTGCATGAAGTGCGCGCGCTGCTCCCCAAGTCAAGCGACCAATATATTCTGAGCTCCATTGCTTTGGAAGTAGCTTTTCAGCTTCGTCCAAATCTTTATCTATCTGTTCATAAATCTTTTCAGCAGTTGTTTTAGGAACATTTGCTTCAGCTGCATCCCGAATTTTAGCTGTAACTAGAGGAACTTCTCCAAAGCTCTTACCAGATTGAAATAGCAATAAGCGCGGAAAAAGAGTGCTTCACCTTTGTTTCTTTGAGATGCATCATCCTTCGAATTTAAATTATCTACAGAATAAATTACCGAGTTAGACTGATATATGATCGTGTAATTTTGTGACCAATAAGCTTTTACGGTTCCGTTATTCGTTGTGTATTCAAAATCATCCCAAAAAGCAGCCTGATCTGCACCATCACCTACAGAGCTTCCTTTTTCTGAATCTTCTGAACGAACATAGTGTATCATGAACGCAGGGATACCAGCAGTAATATTATAACTTCGCATTAACGTATAGATACTAAAGACCTGCCCATCAATGGCAGAACCACCTTCGGGAGTGTCATCCTCTGTGAACTGCCCAAGAGGACTGCGGTCAAGAAAATCGCTACAACCTGTAAAGCTAAAAGCAGAAGTAGCCAACATCAACGATAATATATATTTATTAAGTTTCATAGTTTGCAATTTTAATAGTAATTAGAAAGTTAAGTTGAGACCAAATGTATAAACCGCCGGCATAGGATATGATCCGTCGTCAACACCAAAAGCTGTTGCAGAACCACCAAGTTCAGGTGTATATCCGGTATTATGCTTCCAAGTCTTCAGATTCTGAATATTTGTATAAATTTTTAATGCTTTTATACGTAGTTTATCCAGAAATTCTTTATCAAAATTATAAGCTAACTGAATATTACGGATGCGGAAGAAACTGCCATCTTCAATGTAATAATCTGAATTCTGATTATTGATTGTGTGTTTTATATTCAACAAAGGTTGCGAATTTGAAGTCCCTTCACCATGCCAACGATTTATTCGTTGTGCCATGAAATTAAACTGTGACCAGTTATAATTATCCCATGTGCGGAAAATTTCATTTCCCTGTTGTCCCATCATATCAATACTTAATTCAAAGTTCTTATAAGACACTCCTAAATTAATACCATAAGTAAAGTCTGGAGTTGGATTACCTATAATAGTACGGTCAGCCGGAGTTATAAAATTATCTCCGTTTATATCGACAAATTTCAGATCACCAGGAGTAACTGTTGCAAGTTTATTAACTGGAGAATTCGAAATATCAGCAGCAGACTGATAAACTCCTTCTACTTTATAACCATAAAAATAGCCGATGGGGTAACCCGATTGTGTATAACTCATGCTTTTTGCCCCATCAATAATAGAATATCCATTTTGAACCAAACTTAAAACCTTATTCTTTATTGTGGTTAAATTACCTCCAATGCTATATCCCCAATCACCCTCTGCGGTCATTCCATGATGCAGCCAATTCAAAACCTTTATTTTCAATTTCACCTAAGTTGCCAATTCCAGGTACAGTACCAGATAGTCCAGGAACAGTAGCAAGCAAATCCTTTGTATTCTTTTTATAATACACCCCTTCAAAATGAAGACGATTTTTCAACATATTTGCTTCCAAACCAGCTTCCCAAGCTTTTACTTTTTCCCAATGCAAATTTACATTTGGCAAATATTCTAATTGATAACCCGGGATAATATTATTTCCAAATACAGCAGAAGATGAATTAACCAATAATGGTTCAGCCGGATAAGCTGATTTCATTGCCTGATTACCAAGAGTACCCCAAGAACCTTTCAACTTCAGCATATCAAAGAAGTTTTGATTAGCCATAAATTTTTCTTCAGACATCAACCAGCCTCCACCTACTGAGTAGAAATTTTGCCACTGATTACCTGTGTAAGAGAAAGCTGAGGAGCCGTCACGACGGAAAGAAGCATTTAACAAATACTTTCCATCATAATTATAAAGTACGCGTGCTAATGCAGAAACAGTTGTACGTTCCCATTGTGTACTACCATTGGTTGAAGCTCCGGCATCGCCAATACTTACGTACCATTTATCCGGATCATCTGCAATCACTAATCCAACACCCTGATCACGTCCGGCAGTAAGCAGACTATAAGAATTATAATAAGTTGTAAAACCTGCTGTTGCAGTAATATTATGTTTGTTAAATGAATTCACATAAGTCAATAAATAATCACTCTGCACTTTTGTTTCATCGCTTTGTTTGTTCAATTGCAGTTTTCTTTGTGCCTAATATGTTAATATCTCCTTCAGCATCTGGGTCGTACACTTTTATAATAGGTGTGTATTTACGATAATTGTTTTGAAGCATAATCCATTGAAAAAGTAGTACGGAAAGTAAAATTATTTAAAAATTTCCACTCACCATAAATATTACCTGCAGTACGATAATTGGTTGCACGTGCAGTATTAGCGCGTTCTTCAACATCTACCATTGGATTGGTTATCTGTGCTTTCTGAAAATCCGGAAGTGCAGCAAATAATTTATATTCATCATTATAAACCGGAGCTACCGGAGTAGAACGAATTGCATTCAGTACTTCTTTTGCATCAGTAGGTAATATACGTGCACCATTGAATTGGAAACCAAATTTCAGATTTTTATTTACGCTATACTCATTACTTGCATTCAAAGTTATCTTACTATACTTTTCATGTTTTATATTACCCTGCTCACCAGAATATCCTATACCTAAATAAAATCTATTTTTTTCTGAAGCGCCAGTAATACTGATATTATTATTGGTCACAAAACCTGTCTGAAAAATTTCATCCTGCCAGTCTGTATCAGCAGTCCAGTTTGTAAAGTCAAATTTACTAGCTCCCTGGTTCACCAATTGTTCATTATAAAGTTCTTTAAATTCGGCAGCATTTGCCATATGAATTTTGTCTACTACTTTTTCCAACCAAAAGAAGTGTTTATATTCACTAGAGTCTGACCTTCCTTTGCTTTTTTTGTAGTTACAATTATTACACCATTAGCACCACGTACACCAAAAATTGCTAAAGAGGAAGGATCTTTCAAAATTTCCATTGATTCAATGTCTGCCGGATTCAGGAAACTAATATTGTCATTAAACAATCCATCCACAATATACAGCGGAGTGAAACCATTAATAGAATTTGTTCCACGAACACGGATTTCCGGATCAGCACCAGCACGTCCGCTGTTAACCACTTGTACACCGGCAACTTTACCTTGTAATGATGCCAAAGGGTTAGTTGCTGGTTTATTAGCAATCTCATCTCCTTTAATATTTGTAATTGAACCTGTCAGATCTCGTTTCTTTGCTGTACCATAACCTATGACTACGGTTTCTGATAACATTGTAGCATCTTCCTTCATTACCACATTGATAGTACTTCGTCCTTCAACTTTAATTACCAAAGTTTTCATTCCGATATAAGTAAACTGTAAAGTGGCATTGGGAGCTGCTGAATAGAATAATTTCCATCAATATCTGTTGTTGATCCTCCTGAAGAACCAACAACCCGGATTGCAACTCCAATTAAAGGCTCGTTTTGTTCGTTAGTAACTTTACCCGCCAAAGTTTTATTCTGAGCAAACACTGAAGATATAGAAATACCCATGATACCTATCAAAACCAGTATGGTTCTTAGCCAGGACATGTTCTCCATAGAAATTGTTTTTAAAGATTGTTTTTTCATCGCATTAATTTTTAACCATATTTCCAACTATAATTGTCTGCGTTCAGCAACGCTTTAATAACTCATCACTGATTAAATGGGCCCCTATTACAATCAAGTATCAAGTTAACAAAGTTTAGGTCTGAGATTGCTGACAATCAAATTCTGTTGCAAACATATAAATGGGAAATTGCAGGAACAAAAAAAAAACCCTCACAATAGATACATGAAGGCGCTTTTAACAAATAAAAGACCTCACATTTACCTCTCAAAACAAATTTAATCATTGATATACAACGTATTATAATAACGTTTTAATCTATATCAATGAAACAATCATTCAGGTTTTGAGTAGGCTTTAGATCAAGTTTTTTTCTGAGTCGGTAGCGGTTGTTTTCTACTGCGCGAACTGATATGTTCATTAAAGAAGCAATATCTTTAGATTCCAGACCTAGTTTTTAAACAGGCACACAATCTAAGATCATTATTGGTAAGTTGCGGATACATCGTTTTAAGTTTCTTAAAAAAGTTCTTATGTTTTTGCTCAAATCTAATTAGAAACATATTCCAATCGTCTTCTGTATCCATATTATTGGCTAAAAGTATATTCATTTTCTGGATAAAAGGTAGTAATAACGATTTCTGAGCATTCTTGGTATAGAAGTCATCTACAATCTTTTTTAAATTCAGTATCAGCTCATTCTTTTGATAATAAAAGAAGTCTGAGTAAACAATTCGGCATCTTTCTCTTCTATCTTATTCAACAAATTCTCATTCATTTTTCTTAGATACTTGGCTTCTCGTGCACGGACTTTCTGTAAATGCAAATTACGATATCTTCGTAATACAAGCAGCCATACTAAATATAGTATCAAACCTGTAATTACTAAATAGAGCAAATAAGCCCATATTGTTTGATGCCACGGAGGTAATATTTCAAACTTATAGATAGTTTCCTCCGATTTATGTCCCAAACCATCAACAGTTCGCAGTTTAAAGGTGTAGTTTCCTTTTGGTAAACGAGCATAAAAAACCTTCCCGGTTGTAGACGGTGCGCTCCATTCATTGTTCACACCTTCAAGAACATACTGTACTGAGAGATTGGAAGTAAACGAATGACTCTCTGTAAAAGTAAAAGTTACATTATTATAATTATATGAAATTTCAGAATCTTTTCCAGGATCAAGATAACGTTCTTTTCCTTCTGATATATTAATGCGTACAGATTCTATTAAAGGAGCATTTAATCGTACTTGACTGAAATTCTTTTTATGCAGATTGTGAAGTATAAATCCTGCATCCAGACATACAAGTGATATTGAGTCATTCAAGACAGAAATATTTTCATCTGCATTAACTAAGGACAGATTGTCATTATCCACATTATAAGCCTCCAGAATTCGTGCTATATATCCGTCATAAACAAATCTGTAAATTGAAGAACCGGTTATTGCCCAGCTTTGGTCATTATTGATATGCACCATTCTCTTTAAATCACTGATAGATGAAAAACACTTGTTCAGTCTATTCTCAGGAACTATCTGATCTCTGTTTTCATCATAAGTCCAGCACTTATTATTACCCAGAAATACTATTCGCCCTCCAATTTTAAAGAGTGATAATTTTTCGGGAAGTGCTTTATTTTTCTCTATGCCATAATAAAAGTGATAATGGAATGATTTATAATCATCGGATAGTTTGCACTTATATATACCTTGCCCAACTGTTTCCAACCAGATATTATTCAAGTGATCCACTTCTGCATTAATAATCGATTTAGAGATGTCTCCGATTTTCCATACCTGATGAGTATCCATGTCGACAACTGTCGGTCTGTTATAAGTAACAACAAATAAAAGGTTCCTGTCTTTCACTGGAAGCTTCATAATACGAAATATTCCGGTGTTTAATTGATAAGGAGTAGACGTCTTCAAATCTTTCCCTATCTCAATTATATTCATATTGTGTCCACAAAACAAGCGACCATCTACTATAGAGAATGTCCAAACTTGCCCTTGAGTACCTTTCATAAACTTCAATGAAGAAAAACATGCAGGACTATATAAATCTTTTCTCGGAATATAATATACTCCCTGATTAGTACCTATCAGCAGATAATTATTCCAATAAGTAGCACAATATACAGCTCCTATATCCTGAGAAAAAAAGTTATAATAGCTAAGTCCGTTATTATAGCGTATGTACGCTAATCCTCTATCCATTCCTACCCATATGTTATTCAGATTATCCTTGCAAAGAGCTAAAACGGTGTTGTTCTGCAAGGAATTTTGTGAAGAGTAATGAGCTATCACATTTCCATTTTCATCAGTTTCATACACTCCATCGAGTAATGTTCCCCCAATAATATGTACCCTCTTTTAGGCACATCTACCCCACAGTTCAGCTCCTTATCCCGAAGTAACTGACTAAAGGAGCTATTCCAATGAATAAATTCCTTTCCGTTATACAAATAGATTTCTCCAGAAGAAGTTCCAATCAGACATTGGTTCTTTCTATACGGCAAAATAACTCTTGCTAATTTCCCATTAAAGACATTACTACCTTCAACTTTTTGCAAACGATCATTTTTTAAGCCGGTAAAGTGAACCGTTTATTTCTTGTACCCAATATTCATTTCTTACTTTATAAAGAAAAAGCAAATCCGTTCTCCAAACCTACTTTTTTGACAGACGTTCCATTATATATATATATATGTCCAAAAGACTGATAATAGATTTTTTTATTTTACTATCAACACAAACTTTCCAGATTGTTTCATTATGCAAAGTACCTTTGGGTAGTAATTCCTGAAAGTTGTATATTTAAGATTACCAGAATATCTCTGTCCCAACGTCCTATATCTTCAAATCCTCCGGTATATATGAGGTTATGAGAACCATACCAATTCCTTTAATATAAGAAACCATTGACTGCGCAGTTTAACTTCCAGGCCATTCCGTCGAATTCCAGCAGACCTTATCATTACCAAAGTACATTATTCCTCGTTCATCCTGGCAGGGCATTCCAGTTTTATTTGCAGCCTTATATTTATCCCGGTAATATTAATGATATATGGTTTCTCGGTAGCTTGTATTTCTAAAAATGAGAGTATAAAAAGAAAGATAAAAGAAATTTTTTTTGTTCATAATATAATAGTTAAGGTGCCACAAAGATATAATTAATAGATAATTATTTTAAGTGTGATAACTAAAAATTATTATTTCAAGGGAAAAGAAGAATATGTATGTACAATGAAAATACAAATGTGAGATATTTGCAGTATCGAAAATATGGATTGTAAAATGATCATTGAGAAGTAAATCGTTACCTTTAAACAGCCATTTAAAATAGAGAATGATCAGCTCTTTCCGCAAATGCTGTCAAAGTTTGGATAAATAGATTTGTGTAATCTCAGCGAGCAGAGAAAGATGGTACACTCAAGGTACATCTCTCCTATAATAAGCTGTAGTGTTTATTAAAAGGTATGAGCCCAGCACAATACCGAGCTCACACAAATATAAATTAATTATTAAACGTCTAACTTTTCGGAGTAACTTCAAACAAGCTCTCCCTTTATATTCCCTGAAAAGCAGCTTAGCTTTTATTATAATTTTATTTCCACTTTAGTTCCTGTATAAGAAACCTTTTTCCCTATTGTGCTTGTATGAATTCCCAAACCTCTATTTTCACTTACCAGGACACATTAAAGATACGTTTTGCTAAACTGCCTGTATAATTTCCTTTTCTATCTGAGATAGTTAATGATTGGCTCTTTTCATTCCAATTGAACGAAACAATTGTATATCTCCCTTTCTCATAGTTATAATTATCTCCTTCATCTTCGTATAAATCAAATTTAGCATCAGCTCCTTTATACACACGAATTTCAAGTGTATCGGTCGATTTTTCACCTGTATATTGGATAATCTTACCCATTGGAATAATAGAACCAGCCTTAACGAAAAGAGGAATTTTATCTAATGGGACATCAGTTTTTATACTTTGACCTCCATAAAAATGTTTACCCGTCCAAAAATCGAACCAACCTGCCGATTTGGGTAAATAACATTCCATTCAGACACATTAGCTTCAGTAACCGGAGCCACTAATACAGATTTTCCAAACATATACTGATATTGATGGTTTACAGCGGTGGTATCTGTATTAAAATCCATCACCAACGGACGCATCATTGTAGATCCATTTTTAGTAACCTGCCATGCTTCGGAATAAATGTATGGAAGTAAACGATAACGAAGATTCAACATCTTACGCATATTGTCCTCAACTTTTTGACCATATTTCCAAGGTTCGGTTTCGGTTTGATAACCGTGAATACGGAATATTGGATTGAACGTTCCCCACTGGTACCAGCGTGTAAGCAGTTCGTGATATTTCTCATCGGTGTATTGAGAATTGCCGGGACGGAAAAAAGCCACCAATATCTGTTGTCCAATATGGAAACCCTGTAATTGTGTAATTTAATCCGGCTACAATTTGATTCTTGAATATATCCCATGTTCCGCCAATATCACCCGACCAATTGATAATTCCATAGCGCTGCTGACCCGAGAAAGCCGAACGAGTAAGAATACAAACCCGCTTATCAGAAGTCGCCTCGCGTTGACCTTCATACACAGCCCCTACTCACCATTAATGGATATGTTAACCTGTAAAAGTCGCCTGCACCAATATGTGTTTTTGTTCCTTTCAAAGCATCATTTTCAGGTTCAACAGCATCCATCCACCAGGAATCTACACCATTATCAAACATATTTACTTTCAATGTATTCCAATATTCTTTTCTGGTTTCTGGGTTGAAATAATCTAGCCATTTGGTATCTGGAATAAAACGGTTTTTAGCCACATATTCTTTACCAATTTTAGAGTTCTTATCCGGGTTCGACCAGATTGATATGTTGAAATGTGCATTCAAATTGTGCAGTTCTTTTATAAACGCTGAAGGGTTTGAGTAGTTTTTTTCATCGAACTGAGGAACACCCCAACCCTCTAATCGCCCCAATATTGCCAATCTTGTACAATTACATCCAACGGAAGATTCCTTTTTCGGAACTCTTTTACCGTTTCAACCAAATGATTTCCGGAGGTATAACGTTCGCGACACTGCCAAAAGCCATAAGCCCATTGTGGTAACATGGGTACATTGCCCGATAAATTACAGGTAAGATGCGATCACATTATCTGCTGAGGGTCCATAAAAAACTACATAATCGATCGCTTTAGCAGCTGGCGACCGAAATGTTGTGATGTTATCACTCAGCTTCCACGACAATTTGGGAGTATTATTTGATTTGCAAAGTACCTGTACCTGATGTTCACCGGCTTTTAATTTTACCAATGTACCTACAGTAGGCGGAAGCCACATATTACTTTGATCAATACAAGGTTTCCCATCAATAGCAACAAAGTGTCTGTTACCCATATCGCCCAGATCCAGAAAGATAGAATACTCGCCATCTTTCGTAACATTAAACTTACCTTGATAAAGCGATTGGTTTTGTGATACTTTCTGAGTTCCTGAGGTAGTAGTAACTTCGGCCATTTGACTATTGTCTGAAGTTGATTGCTCTTGTTTCTCGAGTGCAATGAAATTATCTGCCGGATTAAAATCCGTTAACCCATACTGATGCCATAACAAACCGTATCCTTTACTGGAATAAATAAATGGAATTGCAATCTGCGTGTTTACCTGTATTAAACGGCGAGTTACGCTTTTAAGTTATATTGCCCGTCCTGAAATTGACCCAAACCAAATATATATTCATCGGATGGTGATTCAAAACTCTGTTCTGCCTCATAACAAGTTTTCGCCTTGAATAGAGCTGGGAGTTAATTTCCGGGAGCCTGTTTCTTCGCTCAAAAATACTTTGCCGACATTATTAGCATACGATAATTTGCCTGTATGCTTATCCAATAACACTTGAATATTTTTTGTTTTTATCTCAAGCTTGGTCGGCAATCTAAAACTTGAAACCTTGGAGTTTCAGCACCCGAAGTAAGAACTAGCTCTGGCATGTTTCCTTCACTTTCTTTATAGAATTTGATCCTCACGGCATTCTCGGTTAAGGGAGATATACTGAGTGTTCCATCTGATAAAGTAATATTTATCTTGTCGGACAACCGTTTAAAGCCTTTCACAACTTGTGCCTCACAAAGTAGTGGAAAAAGACTAATCAATAAAAATAATTTTGGTTTCATTTATTACTTATTTAATACAATCAATTTTATATTATAAAACGAACTTAACGTAAATTTTACTCAAACAGATTAGAAAATAATAAAATCAAGAAATATCTTCCCTATCTACTACTAAATGCATAAAAAGCCTTTGTTAAAGGCTTTCAGTTAGTGGGAGATAAAAAATATAAGACTATTCATCTGCTACTAACGAGAATCATCTGCCACCAGCGTACTTTACTTTAATAAGCCCAGCAGACATTTTAAAACTTCCCAAATGAGATTTATTTTTTCTGGAATAACATTTATTACATCTTGTACAAAAGATTGCATTCTTCTGTACAAAAGAATTAAATACCTTGTACAAAAGAATACAATCTTTTGTACAAGGATTTATATATTAGACTAATCATTCTAAAAAAATCAGATCAGACATTGATCATTATCCGCACTAATCTTTTCAAAAGTCCCCTTCTGAGTTGTGACAGATTAAATATTAAAGAGATATAAAGAGTTTACCCTTCTATTTTCAACTAAGGTAAAACAGTAACAATTTTCTTCCCTTTATAAACTATTACTTTATCATATTCATTAGAAGTGCTCTTACCAGAATTAATCAGTCTAATTTTGAATTTGCGTTCTGCAAGCATTCCAGGAAAGAGCCTTTACGATTACTAATAGTCAATGCACTTCTTTGCATCGTTCCAAGTAAAGGTAATGGTTGAATATGCTCCCTTTTCGTAGTTGTAATTATCGTTTTCGTCCTCGTAAAGGGTGAATTCCTCCATTAGCACCTACGTAAACACGAATTTCAAGTTCATCCCATTTCTTCTCAGTGGCATATTGCACTTGCGGTCCGAAAGGAATAATACTTCCCGATTTGATGTATAAAGGAATCTCATCAATCGTTGTTACTTTTACTATTTCCTGACCGCCATTGATTTTCTCATTAGTCCAGAAGTCATACCAGGCAGTTCCTTCGGGCAAATAAACTTTCGTTGATTTAGCCTGAGCGAAATTCACAACTGTACTTTTCTTTCGCCTGTAGCATCATTTTTATCCCAACCTGTTTCCGCATCAGATTTTACGATAGTTTCCGGGGTATATTGTGCATTAACAACCGGAGCAACCAGTATTGATTTTACCAAACATATACTCATTGTTCATGTCTTTAACCTTCTTATCATTGAAATCCATCACCAAAGCTCGCATAATTGTGGATTGGTTATTTGTAACCGACCAAGAAGTAGAGTAAATGTATGGCAACAGAGATAACGCAAATTAATTGTCTTTGCTATTGCATCAAAGATAGTCTCTCCTTTTTTACCAAAGTTATATATTTCTCTGGGAATATCGGTACCGTGCGAACGCATCATAGGGGTAAATGCTCCAAATTGAAGCCAGCGAACATACAGTTCCTGAAACGACGGATTCTTAGTTCCTTCACTCCATCCATTTTTATAAGCACCAGCCAAAAAAACCCGCCAATATCTGTATTCCAGTAAGGAATAGCACTCATTGAGAAGTTGAGACCTGCAGGAATTTGGTTGCGTAACGATTGCCAGGAAGAATTTACATCTCCCCGACCATGTATTCGCTCCGTAACGTTGTTGCCCGGCAAATGCCGAGCGGGTAGGATAAATATACGTTTATCTGAACTTGCCGAACGTTGATGTTCTGCAACTCCTCCTACTGTCATCAATGGGAATGCGTTGCGTACCTTACGGAATGAGCCCAGGTAAGTTTTAAGATCAAAATCGGAAGGTTTAAAATCTAAGTGGTCGGGTTCTGTTGAATCCATCCACCAACCATCAATTCCTAATGAGAAAAGTCCTTTTTGCAGATGTCTCCAGTATATATCACGAGCCTCAGGATTATAAGGATCATAAGGTTGTACACCAGATGGATATTCGCGGTTTGGAGGCCAGCTTTCCAATCCTGATTGTGGCCATGTACCGAAGTTCAGAAGCATGCCCTTCGGTTCCATTTCGCGGAATTGTTTTGTCTGCGGTCCAAAAGAAGACCAGATAGAAATAATTAAGTGGGCATTTTGATTGTGAATATCTTCCACCATTTTTTTTTGGATTAGGAAATTCAGTATTAAGAAACTCCATTGCATTCCAAAGGTAATTGTTGCCCCAGTATTGCCAATCCTGAATAATTCCATCGAGTGGCACACCTAGTTCACGGTATTTATTAACTACACCCACCAGTTCGTTCTGGCTTTTGTAGCGTTCTTTACTTTGCCAATAACCAAAAGTCCACAAAGGAAACATAGGAGCTTGTCCGGTAAGGTCGCGCATACAAGCAATAGATCCATCAATATTTCCACCGAACATAAAATAGTAATCAATGCAATCGCCAACGTCTGATTTAAATGATGTACTTTCGGGTTTATCTTCAAAAACAGTGGGGGAATAATTATCCCAAAATAACCCATATCCTTTTGTAGAAACGAGGAAAGGAACATAATCGTCAGTGTTTCCCTGTACCATATTGAGTTTTGTGTTACGCAAAGACAACTTGCCACGCTGCTGTTGGCCTAAGCCATAAATAGCTTCGTCTTTATCAAGTGCAAACGACTGATTTATTGTGTATGTTTTTGTACCTGCATCATTAAAATCAGTAAAGGTTGCACCAGATTCTTTTTCGCTTAAAAGTTGTTCTCCGGAAAGAGTATAATAGGATATTTTTCCAGACTTTATGTCGATATCAACTTTCAGCTTATTGCTTTTCAACGAAACTATATCTCCTTGTTGTTTGATAGCAAACTTAACAGCCTGAGGCTCTTTTACTACCGTTAAGCTTTTCTTTTCAAAAGTTTTTCCCACAGGAGATTTCAGCACCCTTACAGTTGAAGGTCCATAAAATTGAATTTCAACATCCGTTGAATTAATTTGAGTTTTGATACCCAAATTGCTTTTTGTGTACGATTGTGCCTGACTACCGATGGCAAAAAACATCAGTAACAAGAATACTAAATTGAGTTTTTTCATATATTATTTTTAAGCTTGTATTATTTCACAGGATTCATACAAAATAAACCATCGGTACAGGATCAAGGCCTAAATATATTTGAGCAATCGTGCTATATGTCAAGCTGCTCCCTCAAAAGAGAGTAGCTTGACTAAAATAAAAACATTTATTTCATTTCAAATATAGATCTTATCTTCTAATATTTAAATCTATTATACATTAAAAGTTTATTTAGCAGGCATAAATTTATAGAGAATTACCCCATGTGCAGGAACTTTAAGTCTTAGTATACCAGTTTTGGTTTCGATGTTACTGATATCTTTCTGTCGCCAAAGATCGCCGCACTTTATATCGTCCATTAAGACCAAGCTTTTCAAAATCTTTGTAGGAAACATCTACTACATCAAGACCAAAGTTGCAGAAACCAACCGCATGACTACCATCTTCGAGCTCCTTTACATAAATACGCAAATCACCAATCGTCTGCTTACAAGTTGCCTGCTTGCCAAGCGGATCTTGATTGACCTCGATAACTTCATCGTTGGTTAGTAAATTCAATGAAAAATCATCCAGTTTCTCCATGTCACAACCAATAAGTAGCGGTGCGGAGAAAAGACTCCAGAGACTAACATGAAGATATTGTTCATCCGGTTTAAGCTTGCTTAAGTGTGGATTACCCAACCGACAGTACCAATAACTAGCATATCCGGATCGTTCCAATTACCCGGTTTAGCCCATGCTGCAGCTTCGTCCTGTGCCAGAGCTATATTTTTTACACTCACCCACGTATCTGTAATATCATTAGTTGTTCGCCAACAATTACCTCCAACAGAATCACCCCATTTCCATACATCTGACATTCCATACTGACATACGCTAAAACAATGTCACGGGGCTGCTGGCGAAGATAATCACCCATTACCTTAAATGGTTTCATGGCAGTATTCAATTCGTTACCACCATTATACGACAAAGAAGATACTTTGTATGGGTCGTTCTCAGGCAAACCATCAATTACATTACCATAACTGCACCAATCGTATTTCAGGTAGTCGAAACCCCATTTGGCATAACTTTCGGCATCTTGTTTTTCGTAACCATAACTACCGGCACTACCACCACATGTCCAAGGCCCCGGGCTTGAGTAAAGTCCTATTTTTAATCCCTGTCCATGAACATAATCGGCAAGGGCTTTCATATCTCCAAATCTGAAATTGGGAATTATATTGCCAGCCTCATCACGCAACTTGCCACGCAATGTAGAATCTTTTGAGTCGCGATGATTTTCCCAAAAATCGTCTATATTTATATATGTCCATCCGTGGTTTATAAGCCCACTTTTTACCATTGCATTAGCAGCACGTTTTACCTTATCAGCCGAAACCTCGTTGGCAAAACAGTTCCAACTATTCCAACCCATTGGTGGAGTGAGTGCAATACGGTCGCCACAAACAATACGTAGTTTTTTTTCTGCCTTGCCTTTAGCATTTTTAGCACCCAAAGTAACCTCAAATGTACCAGCCTTGGGAAGAGAACCCGTGATAAGACCTGTTTTCGAGTCAATCTTTAACCCTTTAGGTAAACAAGAAGCCGAAAAAGTCATGGGACGGTCGCCCGTTGCTGCCACAAGATATTGGAAAGGAGAACCCGGACGTACTCCAAACACTTTTGAACTATTAATTCTTGGTTTGACAGAAGGTAGAGGAGTTAGGATATATGGCTCACTTGATATCGGATTATATGTATTTAAGGTAGTTACGCCCGTAGTCTCAAATTTAGCATCAGCCCAATCGGCATGATCGTAGTAATTACCGTTTCCTCCATCAGTCACTACTAATTCAAGCTTCTGTATTCCTGAGAGTTTTACAGAACAAGGTCTGGCAGAATCTCCTAAATGTATCACACCACTCGACCATAGTTTTTTACCATCGCCAATAATAATAAACTCGACGGCTGGCTGACGGCCTTCTACCTCATCATCAATACCAACCTGAGCTGTAAACTCACTCGCTTTCCCATCAAGTAGAACCAAGAGCGAACTTTCAGCATGAGTACCAAAACCGCGTTCGAAAGTTTTTCCTCCAATTGTAATTGCCTTACCATCAACAGATTTATTCTTATTCGGTGTACCGAAACCCTGGGTAGCAGCACTGAGATCTAATTGATCAAGCCATACCGTTTGAGCAGATAAATGTTCGGTCCCTATCATACTGAATAAAATAAAAAGCCCTGCAGTGACTGCCAATCTAATGTTATTTGCTATTTTCATTAATGCCGTTTTATTTGGATATTATTATTTTTATTAGATTCAGCAAAAACCTTATATCTTTGAGCGATAAAGGTCTTAGCCGATAAATCCACACTCCTTTAATTTTGGTGGTGAATCATCATTCTTCTTAATTAATTTATTTGATCGTTATTTTTAATGATTTTAGAGCTTTTGCATCTGAACTATTTCCGTATAAAACCTCGTAATCACCAGGAATAACCATCATTTTTCTTTGAGCCCAATCAAAGAATTCGAATGCAGAAGGTGGTAAATCAATAGTTGCCTGTCCGGATTTGCCAGCAGCTAACTCTACACGTTGAAATCCACGCAAAGTTTTAATTGGTCCTTCAATATCATTAACTTTGTGAATGTAAACCTGTACAATTTCCGTTCCACTCCTTTTCCCTGCATTGGTTACCGGAACTGTTAGTTTTACAGTTTCGTTGGATTCAATTTCTGATTTATCTACAGTAGCTTTCCCTATTTTGAAATTAGTATAACTTAATCCAAAGCCAAATGGGAATAACGGATCGGACATATAACGATAGGTTCGTCCTTTCATTGAATAATTTTCAAAATCAGATAATTGATTTATGCTTTTATAGAAAGTGATCGGCAGTTTTCCTGATGGATTATAATCGCCAAAAAGCACATCTGCTACAGCCTGACCTCCCGATTCGCCACCATACCAAGCCTGAAGAATGGCATCGCAACTTTCAGTTTCAGGAACCAAAGCAATAGCCGAGCCCGAACAATTGACAAAAATCACCTTTTTTCCTGCTTGCTTTAATGCCTTTAAACAGTTACGTTGTACCACAGGAAGCTCAATATCGGTACGATCACCACCCTTGAAACCAGGATATGAAACAGGCATTTCTTCTCCTTCCAATTGTGTAGAAAGTCCTCCAACAAATACCACAACATCAGTCCCTTGAAGCTTTTTAATCAGGTCAGTATAATCAACACCTACTTCCTTACCTAAATTGAATTCTATATTCGCTTCCCAATTATTTAGTTGTGCATAGCGAATCTCAATTTTATATTTCTTACCGCTTTCAACTTTATACGGAATTCTTGAAGGTAGCGTTCTCCAGTTGTTATATTTAGCAAGAGATTCTCCATTCACAAACAATTCAAAATATCCTGTAGCTCCGCATTTGAATACGATCTCTTCACTTTTAGATGGAGTGAATTCTGTTTCATATTTACCGGAAAATCCTTCCAGACGAACTCCGGTTGCAAATTCATGTTGACCAGCTGTAGTCAATTTTATAGGATTTACAATTTGTTGGGTTGCAACAACATCACCTGTGAAATCTTTATTATTCCAATAACTAACCTTAAAGCCTTTCTTTCCATCAATTGAGCATTGAGAGAAATAACTTTCGGTCACTTTATCCTCTACCAAATCGCATCCTTTCTCATAAAGAACCTTATCTGCTGAAAGTTTAGAAGTAATTCCATCTAAAATTGTAATCGTTCTTACGGGAGTTCCATTATAATTTCCCCAAAGCATTGGTTTATCATTAGCATTTGGACCAACTACTGCTATTTTTTTTGATTTAGTAAGTGGGAGAACATTGTTTTTATTCTGAAGAAGTGTCATTGATTCAAGAGCCATATCTAACGCTAGTTTCTGTGCTCATCGTTATTTACAATCGACATAGGAATTTTTGACCATGAAACCAGGTTATCATCATCCATCTCACCCAAGTCAAAACGTCCAATCAATACCTTCAAAAGGTGTTTATTTATTTCTTCTTCTGAAATCAACCCTTTAGCAACAGCTTCTGGCAATTGCTTATAAAGGTGATCAGACCATTGGCATTCTACATCTGTTCCATGCTAACACTCCTTTTGAAGCAGCATGAACAGCATCTGATGAAACTTTGTGGCTTGTATAAAAATCAGATATAGCACCACAATCAGAAACAACCATATACTTATAGCCCCAATCATCTCTCAAAATTCGTTGTAGCAATTGAGTGCTTCCACAACAAGGTTCATCATCTAAACGCTGATAAGCGCACATTACCTGACGAACATCAGCTTTTCTGAACCAACGATTTAAAAGCAGGAAGGTATGTTTCCCACAATTCTCGAGGATTAACATCGTTAATATTTAAAGAGTGACGACTCCATTCAGGTCCTGAGTGAACAGCAAAATGCTTGGCACAAGCTAAAAGTTTTCTGTATTTAGCATCTGAAGGACCTTGAAGTCCTTTTACAACAGAAATTCCCATACGTGAAGTTAAGTAAGGATCTTCGCCATACGTTTCCTGCCCCCGTCCCCAACGTGGATCACGGAATATATTAACGTTTGGTGTCCAAACCGAAAGACTTAGAAAACGTACATTTTCCTGACCGTTTTTTCTGGCTTCATTATATTTAGCTCGTGTTTCATCCGAAACTGCATTGAAAATACGATATAGCAAATCATCATCGAATGAAGCAGCCATTCCAATAGGTTCTGGAAAAACTGTAACGTTACCATTGTTGGCAAGACCATGCAAGGCTTCACTCCACCAATTAAATTTTTTGATTCCCATACGTGGAATAGCATCTGATATATCACACATCAAAGTTGCTTTTTCGCTTAAGGTTAAGCGAGATATCAGATTTTTAGCACGCTCTTCAGAACTTAAATTAGGATTTTTATAAGGCAACAACTGAGCCCAGGAATTTACTGAAATTAAAAGGGTTATTCCTATAAACAATCCCTTTTTGATAATTAACCGTGTTGATTTTTTCATAATATATATATACACATTTACTAATTAATTGGTTTCAGAGAAGCAACAAAACTATCCCCTAGCAATAATTTTACTTTTGATTGGGATATATTATAAATTGCTTTTTGATTATTAGTTAGAAGCAAATGTAAGTTTATCCTTTAGATTGATACATAACAAATCTGATAATTCAAATTAGTATGTAAAACATTAACCTCAATTCTTATTACAGCACCTTATACATTCTGATTATTACATACGGTTCATCTCCCGGTTTTTAAATCAGGCATGGTTAAAGTTCCCAGAAAAATAGCATGGTTAAGGTAATTGTAAGGACTGTTGTTTGGCACTTCAATATCCAAAACCGATTTACAATAAAATGAA
>Ga0268356_10070_pt1 | contig 33274 bp, 35 predicted proteins | sample BioMet10_FD_194415 | JGI IMG/M metagenome (GOLD analysis project Ga0268356, IMG submission 194415) | Sewage microbial communities from Oakland, California, United States - Biofuel 10 (PacBio Assembly) | ecosystem: Engineered > Wastewater > Sewage > Unclassified | place: USA: California | collected...
GGATAAGGCGTACATTCATCAAAAGCCATCATGATATCGGCGCCAATAGAACGCTGAATATCTATTACCCTTTCGGGCGAAAACAAATGCCGTGAACCATCAATATGCGATTGAAAAGTTACACCTTCTTGTTCCAATTTGCGCCGGTGAGTTAACGAATATACCTGGTAACCACCGCTATCAGTCAAAATAGGTTTATTCCATCCATTAAAACGATGCAATCCGCCAGCACGCTCAAGAACATCGGTACCCGGACGCAAATACAAATGATAGGTATTTCCCAGTATAATCTGAGCCTTGGTATCCTCTAATAAATCCTTAAAGTGCATTGCTTTTACGGCTCCCAACGTACCAACAGGCATAAAAATGGGAGTCTCAATGGAACCATGATCGGTAGTAATAACGCCTGTGCGGGCAGACGAAGCATTATCAGTATTTTGGACTTGAAATCTGAGCATTTAAAAATTTTTCCAAAGATAGTGGTTATTCGTTTAGAATAAATAAATTTGTAGATTCAATACCGTATATGCTATGATGCTCGAACCCTTTGAAACTAACCAGCTTTTGTATATTCTGTTTTTTGCTTTTCTTGCTGTTACCTTCATCCAGTTGTTTATTTCTGGGGAATTTTCAGCAGGCTTGCCTTTTATCGGGAAAAAGCAAAAAACCCGGTAAAACAACCCGTTTCGGTTGTCATTTGTGCTAAAAACGAATATTCTAATCTTGAAAAAAATCTGCCGTTCATCCTCGAACAGGACTATCCCGATTTCGACGTTGTAGTCGTGAACGACTGCTCCGATGATGACACCAATTACCTTCTCCAGGATTTTGCCGAGAAATATAAAAACCTTAGTATTGTTAATATTACCCAAAATTTAAACTTTTTCTACGGCAAAAAATTCCCGCTTTCTATCGGCATCAAATCTGCAAAACATGACTTGCTTATCCTTACCGATGCCGATTGTAAACCCCAAAGCAACCAATGGCTAAATAAAATTCAGGAAAACTATACCGGAAAAACAGCTATCGTTTTAGGCTATGGAGCTTACCAACCACGCCCCACACTGTTAAATACCATTATTCGCTACGACACCCTCCAGATTGCCATGCAATATCTTTCGTATGCCATCATGGGACTGGCTTATATGGGCGTCGGGAGAAATCTTTCGTACCGGAAAATCGTTGTTCTATAAAATAAAGGTTTTTCCTCCCATTATAAGATACAATCGGGCGACGACGATTTATTTATCAATAACGTAGCAACGGCATCAAATACACGAATAGAAATTTCGCCCGAAAGCTCATACTCCTGTCCGATGCCAAAACAACTTTCGCGAAACTGGGTTATCCAAAAAAAAACGCCATCTTTCCACCGGAAGGTATTACAAATTTAAAGCATACCTTTCTGCTGGGTCTTTTCTCCCTGAGCCGGTTTTTATTTTATTCCCTTTTTATTTTACTAATCTGCTATTTATACAATTGGATCATCGTTTTGAGCGTTTTTGGTTTACGTCTGATCACCCAGTTTTTCATAACCAAACGTTGCATGATCAAACTTCATGAACGGAAATTCTTACTTCTTGCCCCATTTTTAGAAATTGTTTTAATACTTTTTAATTTCTTTGTAGGGCTATCAAGTTTTTTTATCAAACAAAATAAATGGAAGTAAAACGGAGCTTAAGCGATAAAGCCATACGCGATAATAAAATTATCCAGGATGCTCTGGAAACCGGAAATCCCAAAGCTTACGCCAAGTTATTAAAGTATTATTGGAATCCGGTATACTTTATGATTTTTAAATGACCGGCGATGAATCCTATGCCGATGATTTAACCATAGAAGTATTTACCAAAGCCTTCAAAAATCTTCACCAGTTCACTTCCGACTTTGCTTTCAGCACCTGGCTGTACAAAATAGCCATCAATCATTCCATCGATCATTTCCGGAAAAAAAATCAGAATAATTTCCTTTCGAATTCTACTGCCGATCATAAAAATCTGAATCCAATACCCGAAGATATCCCTTCACAAAATCCCGATCCGGAAGAAATGCTGATTAACAAGCAAAAAATAGACCTTATACGGGAGGTGGTTGAACGGCTCAAACCCCATTACCGGACGCTAATCGAATTGCGGTATTTCAACGAACTTTCCTACGATGAAATTTCCAAGCAGATGCAGTTGCCCCTTGGCACAGTCAAAGTTCAATTATTCAGGGCAAAAGAATTACTTTACAACATTTTAAAAACCTCACAGGAAAAAATATGATCAACGACACCCTGATTAACTCATTTTTTGCACGATATGCAGATTCAGCCGTATCGCCTTCCTTGTTTTTTGCACCGGGAAGGGTCAATTTAATCGGCGAACACACCGACTACAACGGCGGGTATGTTCTCCCCTGCGCATTAACATTTGGTACTTATCTTGCCATCCGGCGTACCAATGATTCGCTGGTGAAATTTTCGACAACCAATTTCGATTTTTCGGTTAGCATCCCCTTGCATGCACTTTCAACCAAGATTGACGGGCAATGGGTTAATTACCCCTTGGGCGTAATAAACCAGTTTATAAAACGGGGATTGGAAATCGGGGGTATGGAATTATTGTTTTCGGGCAACATTCCCAATGGCGCCGGGCTATCCTCGTCGGCTTCCATTGAACTTGTAACGGCTGTAGCCCTAAACGATTTATTTCAGTTTAATCTGGATAAATGGGAGTTGGTAAAGCTTTCGCAAAAAGCCGAAAATGAATTTGTGGGTATGAACTGCGGCATCATGGATCAGTTTGCTTCGGCCATGGGGAAAAAGGACAACGCCCTCTTCCTTGATTGCAATAGCCTAACCTACGAATACGCTCCCTTTCTTCTTACCGATTACGAACTGATTATTACCAATTCCAATAAAAAAGAGGACTTGTTGACTCAAAATACAACGAACGACGCCAGCAATGCGAAAAGGCGGTGGAGGACATCAATAAGATTCAGCCGTTGACAAACCTTGGCTCAATTACGTTATCCGGATTTCAAAAGGTACAAACGTCATTGCCGACAAAACAGTACAAAAACGGGCATTGCATGTAGTTTCGGAAGATCAGCGTGTGGTAGAAGCGGTAGAATCGCTAAAGAACAACGACCTGTTGGCTTTCGGACAATTGATGAACCAGTCGCACGTTTCTATGCGCGAAAATTTCGAGATTACTTGTTTCGAAATTGACACCTTGGTGGAAGAAGCACAAAAACTAAAAGGTGTTATCGGAAGCCGGATGACGGGTGGCGGTTTCGGAGGATGCATTATCAGCTTAGTGGAAAAGAATGAAACCAGTGCGTTTTGCGAACAATTAAGCGAAACCTACCTCCGGAAAACCGGTTTAACCGCCGACCATTATACAGCCCAAATAGGCGACGGAGCAAAACGAATCAGCTAATTTGAAATTGCAGATTTTAGAGACATTCCATGTTTTTTCCTGCCAATAGCCACAACTATCAACCAACAGCTAACAACTAATAAACCTAGCCGCCATTGCCTTAAAGCTGATGATGCATTGCATCCCTGTATCTAAGTGAAGCCGTTCCACCGATTGACGGGTGATGAGTACGGCAAATGCTATACCTTTGACATCTACCCGCACTTCAATGCCACGTATGGTAGGTATGAGTTCGAGGATGGTTCCTGGCAGGTTGTTCCTGGCGCTGCTTTCCGCCTTATGCAGCATCAGTACGATGTCTTCGGCGGGTATCATCACAAAACCTTCGCCGGCCACGCCATTATCGCCCATTTCAATGATGATGTTATTCGGTAACGTAGCAAAGCAGGTATTTTCTTTTTCATTCCTTACGGCAACGGCAGGAAAGAAATTTTTTATTCCTGCAAAGCGGGCAATAAAATCCGTCCTGGGATGGAGAAAAACCTCCTCGGGAGTTCCTGTTTGCAGGATTTGTCCTTTGTCCATCACCGCCAGTCGGTTTCCCAGCGAGATGGCCTCTTCATAGTCGTGGGTAACGTGCATTATCGTTTGTCCGTTACGATTAAGCTTACGCAAAAGACTGCGCAGTTCCGAGCGTAACTGAACATCAAGAGAGGACAATGGTTCGTCTAATAAAAGGATGTCGGGACGCAAAGCAAGGGTTCGCGCCAAGGCTACCCGTTGCAGTTCGCCACCCGACAAGGTGGCAGGACTGCGGTGCAACAGTTGCGAAATGCCCATCATCTCCGCCAGTTCTGCGGTTTTTTCTTTAATTTTGTGCTTAGGCAGTCCTTCTGTTTTTAACGTGTAGGCTATATTTTCCTGCACCGAAAGATGTGGAAATACGGCATAATCCTGGAACACCAGCCCTACTTTTCGTTTTTGAATCTTCTCATTAGTGATGACCCTTCCATTCAGGATAATCCTGCCTTTATCCGGACGAACCAGCCCGGCAACGATCTCGAGCAGCAGTGACTTTCCTGCCCCCGACTCACCAAGTAGTATAAAATACTCGCCCGGCTTCACCGATAAGGTTATTCCCGAAAGCAAAAAACCTTCATACTCTTTTTCTATGTTTTCCAGGTGCAACATTCTTTTTTAATAGTTAATGTGCTAATTAAAGAATTATCATTAACTCATTTTCAAATTTTCAAATCAACTCATCTTCAAATCAACTTTACCTAATTCTTTTTCTCCTTCGCCAGGCTTCTCAAAAGGATAAAAAACACTAGCGAAACCAGAATAAAAATTACCGATACCGGCCGGGCATATTTCAATCCAAAAGCACCAAAACGTTCGAAAATAAGCACGGAAGTTACCATCGGATGATAGGCAATGATCACCACGGCACCAAATTCGCTCATTCCCCTTGCAAACATCATGATCAGTCCGGAAATGATGCTCCGCCATGCCAAGGGCAGGGAGATGGTAAAAAACACCCTTAACGGAGAAGCTCCAAGGGTAAGGGCTGCCTTTTCCAGCCTTTCGGGGACGGCAGCAAAACCATCGCGTGCTGCATTGAGCAGGAACGGAAGACTAACAAATGCCATAGCAACGGCTATTCCCAGAGGATGGCCGACGAAATCGAGTCCTGCCACCGAGGCAAGCTTTCCCAATGGCGAACTCCTCGAAACAAAGCCCAGGATAGCAATACCGGCAGCCGAATGAGGGATCACAATAGGCAAATCCACGATGCCGGAAACCAGTCGCTTCATAGGAAAATTCCTGCGGGCAAGCAGGTAGGCTAAAGGAATAGCTCCCAGGGCAAATACTACCGTCGCCAGCATGGATGTCCATAACGTAAGGAAAATACTATCGGTAACCTCTTTATCGCGGGTGGTTTCCACTATATCCTGCAAAGGCGTCGCCAGAAACATCCCTGCCAGAGGTGCAAGAACAAAAGCAACACCATCCCGCCAAGGAGCATAAAAACCCAGTGCATCATATCTTTTCTGTATATCTTCACCGGATTTGCTTTTTAGTTAAACTTCAGATTATTCCTGCAAGGCTATTTCGTAAATACATTCACCCTTGCAGTGGATTTGAACAATTTATGTATCCAGCCTTCTTTTTCGGCTTTCTGTACGATAGCTTCTGCCTGGCGTATCAACGATTCGCGGTATACCGGATCCTGCACGTAGATGTTCATTGTTTTGACAAAATGTCCGAGCGAGCGTTCCATATAGAAAAAACTTTCCGCTACCGGCTTAAGTCCGTAATCGGGTGCCCTTTTCAATGCCCTGTAGGCTTTTCTTTGTATCAGCAATTCGTCGTGCAACAAACTACTAAGCTCGTAATAACATCCTTTTTCCAGCGATGGTTCTATAAATATAGCCATGCCTTCCGGTTTCAACACTCTGGCACATTCCTTTATGGCATCATTAAAATGCCCTTCGGGTACATGATGAAGACTCGACATAAACAAGACAGCATCTGCATAATTATCCGCAAAAGGCATCTGCTGAGCCATACCTTCGAGGTATTTCTCGTTGCCTGCTTTCGGAAATGTTATTGCCTGAGCAATCAGTTCCGGGACATCCACCCCGGTAACATCCGCACCTTCCAGAGCAAGCCAGCGAACCAAATCGCCTATGCCGCAGCCAATATCAACAATCGTCTTACCGGCAGGCTGCAACCATTGCAGCAATACTTCCTTTTCGGATTCTGATTTAGCATAGTATTTCATGTGTTATTAACTTTACTTTTTAGTAGTCAAAAAATTCATCTCACTGCTACATATTTCTCCCTATCATCATTCCCGCGGCTGTCAGTTTGATTTATCCTCAAATTATATAGCTTACCTCCGGCAAAAGTAACTAATGCTTCAAAAAAAATAAAAATATTTTTCTGTTAGCGGATATTTTTAAAAAATATACGTATATTTGTCTTGCTAAAACGTCCTGTACATACTGATTATAAATAGACTGATTAAAATCTACCTCGACGGAAGCAATGTGGCCTTTGCCGACGAAAACCGTAGCGATAAAGCCAAACCTTATTACCGGAATATCATTATCATGGCCGATTATATCAAAAATGTCCTGCGCTACAAGGAAATCATTGTTATAGCCGATGCCTCCCTGCGCCATCGCGTAGCCGATGAATATGCCTTTTCGAGCCTCCGGTCCATGATTAAATATATCGAAAGTCCCGGACAAACGTCAGCCGATGAATTCCTGATACAAAGCGCCAAAAAAGATAAATGTTTTATCGTTTCCAACGATACCTTCCGCGACTGGAAGGCAAAAGATAGTTAGATATTTCAAAACATAGACAAAATACGAATTCCGTTTATCCGTATCAACGACCATTTCAGCCTGCCCGCATTGGAACGGCTGAAACAGTAGCCTAATCGAAAAACAACATTACCGTAAACCGTAATGGAATTCGTAATTCGTAAATCGTAATTCGTAATTGAAATTTACTCTTTCATGAATTTAATTTCCGTCAGTGCTTTCACAGCCCTGTCGGAGAAGAAATCAGCGGCAGGAAAGATAGAAAAACGTCCGCCATCGGCATTTTTGCCTTTATCTATCAGCATAAATTCGGCCTGATCGTTACGATTCATCAGTTCGCTGAATGTGCAGGCACAACGGTAGCCGTCCTTTCCTGCAAAGACAAAAATCCCTTTTTGCAAATTTTCGCGGCTTACCGGAAAATACTTAGCGGCAACATCTTTAAGTTTAACTCCGGTAAATGGCGTTACGGAATGTATGCCTTTGCCGCGGCCGTAAAATATGGTTGGATAGGTATTCATACATAAATCGGCAGGCAGTTGCTTGATCTCGCCTTCTTTTTTATTACCGTTAAGGATGGGAAACTCAGAAGAAAACAACGGATTCATTTCACGCTCCACCTTGTAGGATGCATTAAGAGAATGAACAGTAATTTTAGTTGGGTTAGAAATGTTGCGTTCGGTAATCAGGTCGCTGGCAACAATAAGACGGCTTTCAGCCGGTAAAGGCCATAAATCCTTGGTTTTGCTGGGTACAATGTGCATCACCTTGTTAGCAATAATAATTTCGTGCCGGTGGATAGGATAATAAATCTCGCCCCAACTGATCACCACCGATTCGCCTTTGTTGTTCGATACTTCCACGTACAGGTCGATAATGGGTGAAAAATCAGCTTTGTTTTTCTTTTCCAGAATAAACTTATTCAGGATATCGTACAGCGAATAGCCATCGTAACGGTATGCACCAACAAAGCTATCCTTTCCATCTTTCAACACGGTCTCCTTACGATAACCGAGCGCACCGGAAGCGTGGAAAATTGCACCGTTCCGGGATTAGAAATCTCGCCGGTAACTTCTATGCTGGTAGCACCCGGAAGCGTAATTGTTTCGGCATCATCATAAAAATCGTTAGTGGCGGTTTGGGCATAAGCCCCACAGCAAACAGCTAAAAAGGCAAATAATAAAGTTAAAATCTTTTTCATGAATTGGATTTTTTAAAATTTATAGGATATTTCTCCGGTAATCAGCCTGCCGGGGCAAACAGCACTTTTGCTGTCGTAATATTTCTCATCAAAGATATTCTGAATGCTCAAAGTCAAGCCAAATTTATTATAAAAAGTCTTGGAGGCTTTTGCATCCATCGTGAAAACGGAAGGATATTCATACCTGAAAAGATATTTGTTGTCGAATCCGTTTTTATCGTTTATCCACATTTCTCCGGTATATTTTGCCAGGATGCTGAAACTTGCAAACCCGGGTGTAAAGTTTACCCCGCCGGAAACCAGATGGTCGGGAACATCGGTCAGGTATTTGCCGTCCAAATCGGCATCTACTGCGGGATCATTTATCTTGTAATCTTTATTTTCGGATGAGTGTAAGCATAATTGGCAAAGACATTAAAAATGGTATTAAGTGTAAAAGTAGCGTTGCATTCCAAGCCATAGATTTCCACCTTACTGATGTTGTCGCGCATCATCACAGGCACTTTTCCGGTAGGCATATCCACTGAGTCGCCGGTACTGATGTAATACATAAAATCTTTCCCAGTGCTGTAGTAAGCAGAAACTTCCAGCCGTAATTTGTTCCACAGGGTAGCATCTCCTCCTATTTCGTAATTATCAATATATTCTGGTTTCAGGGAAGGATTAGCAATTTAAAGCCTCCGCTGATTTTTCCGGAACGGCACATGTCGTCAAGCACCGACGGACGAAAACCTTTGGCATAGGAGATATACAAACGATAACTATCATTAAAGCGGTATTGTACCGAAAGTTTGGGACTGAGAGCCGTCCAGCTTTCGTCTTTCATATCCGGAACCTGGTAATAATACAGGTATTTAAGGGCATATGAAGGGTCTTCGATGGTGAATTTGCCATCGTGAAAACCGGCATAGTCATAACGCAGTCCGGCAACAATTTTCATTTTTTGTTTTAATAGCAGAATTTCATCCTGGGCATACAAAGCAGCAAAATCCATGGTTCCGTCATTATTCACCTTGTCGGTGGAAGTGTAATATACATCGGAAGCATCAACAGCACCCTGTTTCAATTCCATGCCGGCAATGACGTTGTGTATTTCTCCGAATTTGCGCGAAGCATTGGCAAACAATCCCATATCGCTGCGTTTGGATAAAACATCCACATAGTTATAGCGATTATCGCTCATATAGTCGCTTACCTTGCTGTAATTTTCCTTTTGGTAAAAAAGTCCGGCATGAAAGTCATATTCATTCAGTTTTACATTGTAAGCAGCATTCGCCTGCCAGGTTTCCTGACTGGTGTAATTTCCATTTTTCTGGTAAACTTTTTCGCCAGTTCCATGATAGTCATTGTAATAATTGATGCTGGCGATAATATTCTGGTCTTTAGAAATATCGTAACCTAATTTTCCGCCAACAGACATTTCTTTAAGATTCGATTTACGGGTGTATGGCGTACGGTCAATGGGTGCCTGAGTGATATACCCGTCGCCCTGACGGGCAAAGCCATTCAGATTCCAGAAAAATTTACTGTCCTTGGGACGTCCGGCAAGGAAAATTTTACCGCCGAGTGTGTTGTATGTTCCATAATCAAGAGAAATTTTTCCCGATAACGGCTCTACCGGTTTTTTGGTAATGATATTGATGACACCCCCCATCGCATTGCCTCCGTAAAGAGAAGATGCAGGACCTTTTGCCACTTCCACCCGCTCAATATTATCAGCATTGATGAGATTCCAGTTTACGGTTCCGCCGTCGGTTTTGTTTACGGGAATGCCGTCTATCATCACAAGGGTTCTGGCCTGTTCTTTTCCACTCAAACCCCGCATGGTAACCGTAGCTTTGCTGGAATAAATCCCGAAAGGACGGTTTACGTTGATGCCTGAAACGTATTCAAGTGCATCGTCAATGGTTTGCATAGGAATGGATTTCAACTGTCTTGGCGTGAGTACATTGATTCGGTTAGGGACATTTTTAAGCTGGTTTTCGGTACGGGTTCCGGTGATCACCACCTCATCGGTAAGAAATTTCAGAGGATTAAGCTGAACATCGAGTATTTTTGTCTGATTTTTTCCTAACACAATTGTTTTTACTACCGTCTGGTAGCCTACAAAACTGAATTCAAGTTTATAGGTTCCTGTATTGAGGTTCTGTAGCATAAAATCGCCTTTGCTATCGGTAGTTACGCCTTTGCCTTTCAGATAAACAACATTGGCTCCTGTAAGGCTTTCGCCACTCTGGGCATCCGTAATTTTTCCTTTGATCACACCCTGAGCCTGAATATTTACAGTAAACAGGAAAGAAATGATGGTGATGAGTAAAACTTTGAATCGCATATCTCTTTATTTTTGAACTTTAATAGCAAAAGTAATTTTCCCGTTTGCCTGGGTGTCGGCTTGCAGAACTTTTATCAGTCCAATCTTCCCGGCAATGGTTTTGAAAGGGAAAATGGTTCCTGCCACAGCATATTTATATTTTCTTCTGCCCCAGTATTCGTTATACGCCTTGATGAGCAGGCTGTCGTTATCGGCTTCATCAAACTGGGCTTCGGTAATTTTGGTTACGTAATCGTATTTTGTATAGTTTTTGGTTTGCCAGGTATTTATTTCAGGATAATAATCCGGAGCATCCTGATCGCCTGGTGAGGAGAATGTAGGAGAAGGACCTGTGCCATCGGTAAAATAATAAATCAGCAAATCTACCTTGGATTGATTGGCAGTGGCATCTGAAGTGGAATATACCGTACCGTCGTCCATTTTAAGAAAATGACCATAGGTTGAATTTCCCTGATATCCCATGGTAACCGACGGAAGGTTTATGATATTTCCGTAATGAGTAACAGAATCTTTTTTAATGTTTAAAGTAATAGAAGCCGTTTTGCGGTCGACATTCATGATGCGAAACGACCAGGTTTCGTTTTCAAAATTGTTTTTATAAAAAGTAATTACAGTATCTAATTCATCCTTGTAAAATCCTAAGTCGAGCATCGTAATGGTATCCTCACTACTTCGTACTTCAATGACCAGGTTGGTAATTTTAGCGCCTCCGCCCAGCATATGAATTCCAAATTTCATTGGCATTCCTTCTCCAACTACCGCACCATCTTTTGTAAGGGTGGTATCGTTCTGAATAAAGGAAATCGCTGGTATTTTATCTGTGGAATCTTCCTTGGAGCAGGAAAACAAAAAAGGTAATGCCCCTGCAAGCAGGAGCATTACATACAAGGACAATTTATTCATTTCTTACTTACTTTTGAATTTTTACTGCCATTTCCAGACTACCATTGGTTTCGGGAACCACACTGGTAACCTTTAATACACCAAATTTTCCGGCTTGGGTTTTAAATGCCCATACATCTCCAGCCTGGAGGTTTTTGGCTTTTTTAAATTGATTTGAGGGATCGTATGATTGCAGTATTACTTCATCATTAGTAATGGCTTCAAACTGAGCAGCCGTAAGGGTTGTTTTTACAAAATAAGTAAGATTTTTAACGGTATAGTTATCAGGAGCTGTATTTCCGCTAAAAATGCCGGTTATGTTTGAACCAGGAGCACCAAGAGTAGTAAAATTCTGATGACTTGTTGTATTTTCGTAAAAACAGAACATATCTATTTTTGCCTGGTTATTAAAAGCAGCTGACTGAAAATAAGTAGTTCCATCGCTGGTGGAGAAGAAACTTGGATCTGTCGTATTATCCTGGGCACCAAGTTTTACAGCACTATAAGAGGCTATTTCTGTACTTGGACGGGAAAGTACAATATTCGATTCCGTTACCTTACCCGCTGCATCGGTTACCGAAAACTTCCATGTTTCGCTTGCAGAGGCTCCTTTAACTATGTTAAAATCCAAAGAAACTTGTATAGCATTTAATGTGCTATCCATTATTACCTGATCATCGGCTTTCAAAACAAGTTTTACAATATTATCGCTTCCATTGCTGGTAGCCACAATTCCAATTTTAACTGTATCATTATAATTTACAGTAGCATTGGCTGAAGTATAACCAGTTCCGGTTTTAAAATTTAACGTAGGAGCGCCTTTGCCATCGTCCTTAGAACAGGAAGTAAAAAGCATGCTTGCCGATACAAGCATCATAAATGCAAAAAATAAACGTTTTTTCATAGTTTTAATTAATTGATTAATAATGATTATGGTTTTGAAAAATTGTTAATACTTTCATTTCGTTATGAATAATTGTACATAACGTTGGCAAAAATAAATCATTTTTTTAATTGATACAACAATTCAACCGAAATAAATCTACCGGGAGAAAGCCTTCCTTTTTTATCAATGATTTCTGTATCAAATAAATTTTGCACTGTAAAAGATAACCGGAACTCTTTGGCAAAATTTTTACTGAGTTTTAAATCAAAAAGAGAATGGTCGCTAAGAGAAATGGTATTCTCTTCATCAAACCACTGTTTGCCGGTATACTCCCAAAGGAAAAAAGCAGTAAAAAACCTGCTGTCCCATTGCATAGATGCAGACCCCTGATGGCCGGGAACTTCTACCAGATATTTGCCTTTGAGATTTCCTGATGGGTTGTCTTTAACGTTGATTTTTTTGATATCGGAATGATTATAAGCATACGAAGCTGAAAATATCATGGCCTTGCCAATCGTTTGTTGAGCACTGAGTTCTATCCCGTTTATTTCCACCGTCCCTACATTTTCGCGACGCAATACCGGTTTCAGGGTTCCGCCGCCGGTGTCCACGGAATCGCCGGTTGGAATGAAATATTGAAAATCGTTACCAATAGAATGATACAATGAAAGATTAGCCACAAAAACCTTTCCATGCACGATAATCCATTCCCCATTCCACGTTGGAAAGGACTTCTGGTTTCAGCTCGGGATTTGCCAGCTTGAATCCTTTGGTAATCTTCCCCGAACGGCAAAGATCGTCCAGTTTGGGAGGCATAAAACCTTCGGCCCACGAAACGTATGTTTTCAACTCGGGATAAATTAGGTATTGCAAAGCAAGTTTCGGGCTAAACGACTGCCAGCTATCGCTTCGGAATTTGTCCTGATAAGATTTCGTAAAACCAGTATTGGAAGTAGGATCGGTAACTTTAAGGGAACCATTACTGAATTCGGCATTGTCGAGCCGCATTCCGGCAACGAACCTTCCTTTCCCTGAAAAAAAAGACATTTCATCCTGAAGATAAAAACCATAAAAATTCATTTTCCCTTCGTAATCCAGAATATCAGTTGACGTTTTGTAGGTGTCCGTTCCATCCATGTCGCTGAGCTTGACGTCCACCCCGGCAAGCAATGAATTCGAGGAAGAAATCCGCTGATTTACGTTAAACATCAGTCCTTTTTCGTTGTTGCGGGAATCGGTTTCCGACAGTTTATAATCGCCCGTCGCATTGATATTTTCGCTTTGCTTCAGGTAATGTTCTCCATAATAAAACAAGCTCGTATTAAAATGGGTATTTGCATTTCCGGCCTGCCAGGTTAGTTTTACAATATTGGAAATGTAGCGGTCGTAACTACCATCATTTTCGTAAACTTTTGTTCCGGAACCTCTTTTATCATTAAAAAACGAATAAGACATTTCCAGAGAATTATTGGCATTTTGCTGGTAACCGGTTTTTATACCCATTCCTCTTTCTTCGAGGTAGGCTTTGCTGCTAGTGGAATCTCTGGTTTCCTTAGGTTCAATAACGTATCCATCGCCCTGGCGGGAAAAACCATAAACGTTCCAGTATATTTTTTTGGAAAAAGGGAGACCCAAACCTCCGGCTGTTACCGAAATTCCTTTGGTATTATAACTTGCATAGGAAAGTTTAGCGCGTACCTCCAGATCGCTATCCGGCTTACCGGTAAGCAGATTGATAGCACCGCCCATGGCATTATTCCCATACACAGCAGAAACAGGTCCTTTTACCACTTCTATTTTCTGAATATCATCGCCGGGAATCAAATGCCAGTTAATGGTTCCCCCCGAAGATTTGTTTAGCGGGATGCCATCGAGCATCACCAACGTACGGTTAGCTCCTTCCAGTCCGCGCATGGTTACGCTGGCATTTTGGAAAAAATTCCCCAGCTACGGTTTACATTCACGTTGGCAACCCGATGCAGCAAATCATCCAAATTGGAAGCTGGTGCATTGCTGATTTCCGATTTTGTAATCACAGATACCCTGCCGGGAATGTCGGCAATCTTTTCATTGATACGGGAAGCCGTAATCACCACTGTTTCCATTTTCCACCGTATCAGGCTTTGTGCCTGTTTGTGCAAAAAGGTTTGAAACCGTCAAACCGGAAAAAAGAAGCACGAAGAAGATGTTTTTTTTCAAAGCAAAAGATTTTTCGGTAATATTTATTTCTGAATTTTTACTGCAATTTCAATATCTCCTCCAGCAGTTCCGTTTACTGTCTTCACCCGGAAAGCTCCGTATTTCCCGCTTTGCGTTTTAAAAACATAAATATTTCCGCTTGTCAGGTACTTGGCTTTACGGTTACCTTCGGAAATTCCGTAAGCGGCAATGAGCAAACTATCGTTTGCCATTGTTTCAAATTCTGTCTGTGTAAAACCGGCCGTTTTAAACCGGGGTAGTACGGCGGACGCTCCAATTTTCGAGGGCAGCAGGACCGGTAAAAACTCCGGTTTCGATGTTAGCTCCGGGAGAAGCTATCGTATTTCCTTCGCTACCGTAATAATAAATGAGGTCAATGGAATCCTGTTTCTGAAAGGCTTCGGACAAGGTATAGACCTTTTTGCTGATAAACGAAAAGAAACATCCGGTGGAAGTATTGTCTTGCGCTCCTAAAAGTAAACTTTGATATTCATTCACTTCACCAAAAGAAGATGTCTGGCTTTTCGACAGCTTAAACGAAACGGAAGCCGAGTTGCCGTTTTTATCACGGATGATAAAAGTCCAGGTTTCGAGCGAATCCAAGCCTTTGGCAATCTTACGAACGAAATTCATGGAAGCGGTATTCATCCCACTGTCAAGGTAAACTTCATTATTTACTTTGATAATAAAATTGGTAAGGTTGACGCTGCCTTTTTCCGCCAAAATCCCTACATTTACCGTTGCTCCTATAGCCAACGTACTATCATGGGAAAGATAACCCGGACTGACAACGAAACTGAGGGTCGGATTTACTTCTTTTTCATCGTCCTTGCCACAGCTTAGAAAAAGAAAAATCCCGGAGCAGAATAACAATGCGAAAAGCCATGTTCTTCCGGCTAAAATTTTACAAAAACGACCCGTATTTTTATTCATATCGGATTGCATGCTAAAGATTTTTTAATGGATTATTAATTATTTTTTATTAACGTTACTCTTTCTGTTTCGGATCAAAGACAAGCCTTCTGTTTTTCATTAAAATTCCCCATTTTAATGAAATTTCTACTGCTTTGGCAGATTAATGCACCATTTCGGTGGAATTTTCACCATTTCGGTGGATTAACGCACCGTTTTGGTGGGTGAATCCATCGTGGAGGTGAACCAACGCACCGTTTTGGTGGAATTTTCACCGTAGAGGTGAGTTATCGCATTGCAGAGGTGAAATAATTCATCAATAAGGTGAAGAACCGAAACTGGTAAATGAATTATGATATTATAATTTAGCTCCTACTTCATTTACCGATAAATACTAAAGAACAGTTATTTAAAATTTTATATAACAATTACGATTTTTTAATTTTGTTTACAGTAAAGATGATCCCCGGCACCAATCAATCCGCCAAGCAGGCCGAAAAAGAAAAAGCTTGCCGTAGTGGCTGCCACACCGTGCTTCATGAAAGAAGAATACGAAATTCCAACAACCAGATTAATTATCAACCTGCTCAAAGGAATGGTCATATAGGCAACCCCGGAGACCAGGGCGATAAACCACATCTTTTTCTGTAAAGAAGTATAAATTCCGAAAAAAACGTCAAGGAGTATCCCGGGAATCATATAATGGAACCCCATCATAGGATCGGAAAAGCCAAAAACCGGGAAAAGCAACAGCAAACCTATGCCGAGAGACGAATAACTTGTAGCTACGGCATGCCGCGAAAGCATGCGTCCGCTGATAAGTATGGCCATAAATTCCAGTCCGTGTTTGCCAGGTATGCCCAACGGAATACGCAAGCGGGCATGCAAAACAATTGCCAGCATTCCCAGCAATGTCAGAAACAGAATTTCGAGTGCCACAGCTATGTTAAGTGACAGACTTGATGTATTCCTTGGATGCCATTTTCCAGTCTGATTTTCCATCTGTATCATTCTTTTCAACAATTAAAGTGATTTTTTTATTCTCCGGATTGGCCGGAACCATTCCCCCACATCAATGGTATCATCCACAGAAACAGCAATACCCTGTTTGGTTTCTATGGATTCTATGCGCAGCAAAGTTAATAATTCTTTGACAGAATGGATTCCGGTGAGTTCGCGCATTCCGCTCAACCATAAATATCGTCCGTCGTTGCCGGCTTTTTGCAGTCCGATAGCAGCCAACGAACCAATTACGCCTATCCGCATCCCGGTAAGGCCTTGCAGAAAAATTCCGTGTTTTTCTGCAAGCAGATGGGCATTTTCTTTTTTCAAAACTTCTTTTCTTGCTTTTTCGCCCCATTGCATAACCTCCTCATCTATTCTATCCAAGCAGGCAATACACAATCCTGCATCAGAACCTTCGGCACTTTCGTGAAGCAAAAAATCGCGGCAAAAGGAAGTCAGACCGGCAAGTTTATCCGATTTCACTTCAAGGCAGGCAGAACTGTTGTGAGAAGTGTAAGGAATATCCGGATGAACCAGCAACTGATGACGCGTGATGCCCAAAAGCTCGCCCCAACCGGCTTGCTGCAACGATAACCCCATCTGTCTTGCCCGGTAACCAGTTCCCCGGCTTTGCAGGTTATCGGTATCATCAATTCCAATCAGATAAGTATTCATCAGGGCGTTGCAAAAGTTTTCAGGGAAACCGGCAGTTTTTTATAACCTGTAGCCTTCGACGGAATTACCGAAGGCTGACCGCACTGTTGCATAATTTTCATGCCTTTATTTTTATCAAGCATAAATTTCACAAAGGCTTCGGCAGTAGCTTTATTGGGAGCATTTTTTAAAATTGTCAGTCCGTAAATCATGGCTTCCCCGTTCTGAATTACTTTTTCGCCGGGTTTGTCCCCGTTGATTTCTACATTTGCCATAGAATAAAACTTATTGAAAGCGGGGTTTTTCAGATTAATATTATCGGGCAACGCAAGATATTTCAGCCCATGCTGGATAGCTACAGATTTATAAATAAAAATATAATCTACCGACTGAGTTTCGAGCAAAGCCAAAAGATCCACTTCCTTCGGACGCATCATGTTATTATTTTTTGCCAGCAGCTTCCCGGCAAGACCCGTTTTTTTGTAATATTTTTCGGCTAATTTGCAGGTCAGAACCGTACGGTAACCGCAAGGATCGCTGTTGGGGTCTGCCCTACCTACCAACACATCTTTTTTCGAAAGAATATCGTACCAGTTATTGCGGGTAATTTTATCGGCATATTTCGACTGAGAGGTGTAAACAATCGCCATTTCGTTGCTGGCGAAACGGATATTCCAGTCGGCATATTTCGGAATAAGCATTTTATCTATCACCTGATAATCGGCAGAAGCAAGAATATCGCATTCGCGGTTCAGGTCAATGATTTTACGTGCAGAAGCCACACTACCTGCTGCCTCAGCTTTAACATTTACATTAGGATATTCTTTGTTAAAAGCTTCAATCATCTTTTTCATAGGAACAGCCAGACTTCCGGCATGAAAAATAATCAGATCACCGGTAATCTTCGGCTTTTGTGGAAAGGCCAATAAAAAAGAGAGAAGCAGAAGCGAAAGCAGAGCAATTTTTCTTATCATTTTCTGAATTTTTATAAACCGGATGGAACATCTCCCTGTTTCAATCTTTTCTTCAAACGTATGATTACCTGATTAACCGCCTCCTGGAATTCCTGGTGAAACTGTTCGTAATTCTTCACAAAACGTTTTCCTTCTTCAGTAAGGGTGGTTGTACCGCCATGAGCTCCGCCCCTTTGTTTTTCGATAAGACAAAAGCCAAGAATATCTTCGGCATTTTTCATGTCGCCCCAGGCTTTGCGGTAGCTGATTCCTAACTTTTCCGCGGCAGCGACAAGCGAACCATTGGCATCGATGGCTTGCAGAAGCTGCCATTTTTCGTCATCCAGCACACTTTCTCCACCTTCGGCATTGATCCAGATGCGGTAGTTTACACGGACATTAGAATACTTGTTGAATTTCTCCGGAGGCTCATCCATATTCAAAAATTTTATTTATATTTACAAAGATACGCAACATCGCCCGGAATTTTCAATTTAAATTTACTATCCTTGGCAACGATGAAAGTATCAAAAGGACGGTAAGTTTTCCATTCCGTTTCATTGGGAAGCAAAACCGTCATCTCACCGGAAATCACGGTCATGTATTCGATGGTAGAAGTGCCAAATTCATATTCACCGGCAGCCATTACGCCTACGGTTGCAGGACAGTCTGTTGTTGCAAAAGCGATGGATTTTACATTTCCATCGAAATATTCGTTGGATTTAAACATGATTTAAAGTTTTAAAATGATTATGCAAACTTAGATTAAAAAGTAAAGGAAAACAAATTGACAACCGAGTTTTGCGAAGTTTGAAACTTCGCTCAAAGAAGAATTAATGATTACTAATCTATTGTCTCTAATTTATATCTGCTGTTTTTAATAAAAAAATCACCTAGTCTTTTTAGATTTCTAAAGTTAATACCATAAGAAGACCGTTTTACTACATAATAACCCTTTTTGGTATGTTTCTCAAAATCAATTCTTCTCCATCAGGACCAAAATCCATGGATGTAGATGAAGGTAAGGATTGATAATTAATTTGTTTTAAGAATGTCTTCCAATTTATCCCAGATTTCAATACTGGATATCGTTTTATAATGGTGATATTTAACGCTGTCCAAAATATTTTTTCGTACGTTATTTTCATAAATTATTCTGTTGGAAATATATTCAATATGATCTTTTTCAATTAAATAAACAGTATCATTCGATTTCTCAGCCGGAGTATTATATTGGGACGAAAGGAACGAAGTATTGTTAAACGATAAATATCTTTATTCAAATATTTATTGCATAAAACAGGCTCATCCATTTTAAATAACAATTGAGAATATTCAGAATCATCATCTCCGAATACTTTTTTTTCCCCATCAACATAAAAAAAGGAAGCCAATACATTTTTGGGAAAATAATGTACAGTATCACATACAGGCATTCCATTTTCAAAAGAAAGTCTGCTGTTGTTTGGATATTTGTAAAGTTTTTTCTGGTCGCTGGGATTGCACATTGTAAACAGCAAAACTGCCCAAAACGCAAAAAATTTTTATAACTCATTGGCCTATTTTTTTTTAATTACCGCATAAATATCTTCTCGTTTGGCAGAGTTCTTACGCAAATAGATTTAATTTACTTTATAACGCACCAACTTTTTTAGCATTTGTGAACCGTCCATATAAGTATTTTTGACACAAACCAATCCTACTCCTTTAGCATAATAATAATTACTGGTCAGCGGACTGTTATAATCAATATATCGTTCATTTACAACGTATGTGCCTTTATAATTCAGCGTTGAGAAATTTCCGGCGGGTACGGTGGTTAGCAGGTCTTTATCTGCCATCATATAATAACACGTATAGGTGGTATCTATACCATTTAATCCTATTGCTATATTAAAACTTTTATGTAAGGTATCATTGAAGTTTTTAGATGAAAAAACAATATCGCCAACGGAGTTTACTAAATAATCAGACGAATCGCGAAACCATTCAGAAGGAGTGATTAAAGACCAGTATGAATGCTGCATTTTAAAATATTTATACCCTCTGATAACGATTTCGCCATTGATATATGTGCTATCATAGTTTTCAGTAATAGTTTCTACTCCCAACGAATCTATTTTTGTTAAATTATAAATCCAATAATTCCCGGTTTTCAGCATTGCATAGCCATTTCCATTTTCGGGTTAGAATCGTTTTTTTCGCAAGAACTAAAAAGAACTATTATCATTAACAACAAAAGATAAAAATTTCTCATAAAAAGGTATATTTGATTAATTGTTTATGGAAGCAAATATACAATATATTATTAAAACAATTAACGAAATTTAAGTTTTTTGCCGGAAAATCTCATTTCGCTAATAAAGAATAAAAATTGATGAACAATATGGGATTAAAACAGGCTCCGAAGCAACATCAGGTTAAGGTAAGCAACAATCAATCCAATGGTTATCAATAAAGCAATAAGAAAACGTGAATTAACATACTTGCCCATCACTTTGCGGGAAGAAGTCAGGTAAATCTGTAAAAAAATGGTAAATGGCAACTGTATGCTCAGGATCATCTGCGAAATGATTAATCCCTTAAAAGGATCGTTCATTACAAAAATAATGAATACGGCAAAGCAAAGCGAAATCAATACGCCAAGACGACTGTGATTATCTTTGATATCATAAGGTTCGCCAAAGAAACCCGAAAAAATACTTCCTCCGGCCATGCCCGAGGTGATACTTGAAGCCACGCCGGCAAAGAGCAGGGCAACAGCAAAAATGATCGCAGAAGCGCTGCCTAATAAAGGCGTAAGCATTTCCTTAGCCTGCTGGAGTTCCGTTACGTTGACATGATGATGGAAAAATGTGGCGGCAGCCATCAATATCATAGCACTGTTGATTGCCCAACCGACAATCATCGAAAAGAGGGTATCGGCAAATTCGTATCTGAGTTGTTTATGGATGATGGCTTCGTCTTTAAGATTCCATTGGCGGCTCTGGATAATTTCGCTGTGAAGAAAAAGATTATGTGGCATCACCACGGCTCCGAGCACACTCATCACCACAATGATGGATCCTTCAGGAATGACAGGTGTAACCCAGCCATGCACGGCTTCGCCCCAGGCTACATGCACCAGGGCAAGTTCATAAATGAACGACAGCCCGATAACAGAAACAAAGCCGATGATATATTTTTCCAGCTTACGGTAGGAATTGCTGAACAATAGCCAGATAATCACCGCAAGAATAATGACAGCGCCTATGCTCACCGGAACACGGAACAACATATTAAGAGCAATAGCCCCACCAAGGATTTCGGCCAAAGAAGTGGAAACCGATGCCATCATGGCAGTGGTAAGCACGGGAAGAGAAACCCAGCGAGGAGTGTACTTATTGGCAGCTTCCGACAGGCAAAGACCTGTAGCTATGCCAAGGTGAGCCACGTTATGCTGAAGAACAATGAGCATAATAGTGCTCAGGGTAACCATCCACAACAGGGTGTAGCCAAACCCCGAGCCTGCGGCAATATTGGAAGCCCAGTTGCCGGGATCAATAAAACCAACCGTAACCAATAGCCCCGGACCAATATATTTCAATATCTCCAAAGCACCAAAGGCCGGACGATGATCCTTACGGTAAATATCTTTGATAAACTTTATCATCAGCCAAAAGTAAGAAAAAACATTTAACACAATTTATCATCAGAATTTTTTCGGTATGATTGAGCAACTCTCTATGATTTTTTACAATTCTAATCACCGTTATCCGGTAAAAAATTTCTTTTTAAGGGCTAAAACCCAATGTTTACTGTATTTTACTAACTTCAGGCCTAAGCCTGGAGTTACAAATCGTAACTACCTGAAGGACTTTAGTCCGGATATTTTTATCGGACAACAGTAAATTCTAATGGTAAAATTCTCCCCAACCAGTTATTCCAAGGTCATCCAGTTCTTTCCTGAGAAAAGCATATATAAAGCTGCTCCCAGACGAGCATTGGTAATTAACGGTACATTGAAATCAATGGCTGCACGGCGAATGGAATAATCATTATCCAGCTCTTCCGAGGAAAGGTTTTTGGGAATATTAATTACCAGTTCCACTTCGCGTTGCTTAATCAGATCAAGACTGTTGGGATGTTCATCTTCGTCGGGCCAGGCAACGGCTACGGAATTTATTCCATTTTCCTTTAAAAATTTTGCCGTTCCTCTGGTAGCATAGATGGTATATCCCTTTTCTGTCAATTGCAACAAAGGAGCTACCAGCGCAATTTTGGAACGCAACGGCCCGGATGAAAGCAAGATATTCTTTTTCCGTGGAATATGATAACCGATACTAAGCATAGCTTTTAACAAAGCATCATCAAAATCATTGCCAATACAACCAACTTCTCCGGTGGAAGCCATATCTACTCCAAGCACCGGATCGGCTTTGGAGAGTCTGTTAAAACTAAACTGGGAAGCTTTTACACCCACATGATCGATCTCGAACATCGATGGCGGGAGCGAAAACGGTAGTCGTCCAAGCATGTAATCGGTGGCGCCGGAAATAAAATCATAACCCAGTACTTTCGACACAAAAGGAAAACTGCGGCTGGCGCGAAGATTGCATTCTATTACCTTAATTTCATTGTTACGGGCAAGCAACTGCATGTTAAATGGCCCGGTAATACAAAGTTCGCGGGCGATTTCGCGGGCAATTTTCCGGATACGACGGATAGTTTCAAAATAAAGTTTTTGCGGTGGAAATACGAGCGTGGCATCGCCAGAATGTACGCCGGCAAATTCTACGTGTTCCGAAATGGCATCATACATCACTTCGCCATTGTTGGCAACGGCATCAAATTCTATCTCTTTGGCACCTTCGATAAATTCGCTCACCACCACAGGATGGGTTTTAGAAACTTCCGCAGCAAGCGTTAAAAATCCGTGCAGTTCGCTGACATTGGAAACCACATTCATCGCAGAACCGGAAAGCACATAAGAAGGACGAATGAGCACCGGATAACCTACTTCGGCAACGAACTTCTTAATTTCCTCGAAGCTGGAAAGCTCGCTCCAGCGGGGCTGGTCGATGGAAAGGCGATCGAGCATGGAAGAGAATTTCTTACGGTCTTCTGCCCTGTCGATGGATTCAGGCGAAGTGCCCAATATTTTAACCCCGGCAAAATGCAGACGCATTGCCAGATTATTGGGGATTTGTCCACCTACCGAAACAACTACACCCATTGGATTCTCCATTTCAACAATGTCGAGCACGCGTTCAAAAGTCAGCTCGTCAAAATACAGACTGTCGCACATATCGTAATCGGTGCTTACCGTTTCAGGATTATAATTAATCATCACCGAGCGGTAGCCATGTTTCCGGATCTGATTAACAGCGCTTACAGTACACCAGTCAAATTCCACCGAACTACCGATACGGTAGGCTCCCGAACCAAGTACAATCACCGATTTTGTTGCCCGGTGTTTCGGGCAGATCGCTTTCGGTGCCATGGTAGGTGATATAAAAATAAGCTGTTTGCGAAGGATACTCCGCGGCAAGCGTATCTATTTGTTTTACCACAGGAACTACTCCCAGTTTCTTGCGATATTCTCTGACTTTTAGTTGATAATTTTCAATCTCACCGGCATCCGGATCAAAAATAAGCGAGCCAACTGGAAATCAGAAAATCCTTTTTGCTTAGCTTCAAGCATAATTTCTTTGTCGAACCATTCAAGTCTCTTGATACTTTCGAGCTTATTTTTCAGTTGAATGATATTATCCAATTTTTCGAGAAACCAGATATCAATTTTGGTAAGCTCATGAATCTTTGAAATGTTCCAGCCTTTTTCCAATGCTTCTGCAACAGCAAAAATCCGCTGATCGGTGGGATGGGCAAGTGCATCTTCCAGATTACTGAAATGAAGTTTTGGATTAGCTACCAATCCATGCATACCCTGTCCTATCATACGAAGTCCTTTCTGTATGGCTTCCTCAAACGAACGTCCAATAGCCATTACTTCGCCGACACTTTTCATGGAAGAACCTATTTCGCGGTTAACGCCGTGAAATTTATTCAAATCCCATCTGGGAATTTTTACTACCACATAATCAAGAGCCGGTTCAAAACAAGCCATAGTGGTTTGGGTTACTGAATTTTAAGCTGATGAAGCCCATAGCCCAGTCCAAGTTTAGCTGCCACAAAAGCAAGCGGATAACCTGTTGCTTTGCTGGCTAAAGCCGATGAACGGGAAAGCCGTGCATTCACTTCAATCACACGGTAATCTTCGCTGTTTGGATCGAGGGCGTACTGGACGTTGCATTCACCTATCACACCAAGATGACGGATTATTTTGATGGCAAGACTGCGCAGCTTGTGGTACTCTGAATTGGAAAGCGTTTGTGAAGGTGCAACCACAATGCTTTCGCCGGTATGAATTCCCAGCGGATCAAAATTTTCCATGTTGCAAACTGTAATGCAGTTGTCGAAACGGTCGCGTACCACTTCGTATTCCACTTCTTTCCATCCTTTGAGCGATTCTTCTACCAATACCTGAGGAGAATAGGCAAATGCATTCACGGCAAGCACTTTCAGCTCTTCCGCCGTGTTGCAAAAGCCGCTACCCTGTCCGCCAAGGGTAAAAGCTGCCCGAACAATAAGAGGAAAACCAATTTCTTTTGCGGCATCAAGAGCGGCATCCACACTTTCTACAGCAATGCTTTTCGGAACATTAACTTCAATCTCTTTTAGTTTTTCGGCAAAAAGTTCTCTGTCCTCGGTGTTGATAATCGTTTCAACAGGTGTGCCCAATACCTCAACATTGTATTTTGCCAGTATGCCATTCTTGTAAAGAGTCGTTCCACAATTCAGTGCCGTTTGTCCGCCAAATGAAAGATATATACCATCGGGTTTCTCTTTGGCAATGACTTTTTCCACAAAATACGGTGTAACAGGCAAAAAATAAACTTCATTGGCAACTCCCTTACTCGTCTGGACAGTAGCGATGTTCGGATTAATCAATATGGTTTGGATATCTTCTTCCTTTAAAGCTTTCAGTGCCTGCGAACCGCTGTAATCGAATTCCCCCGCCTCCCCTATTTTTAAGGCTCCGGAACCGAGTACCAGAATTTTTTTATATCGTTTCATCGTATGATCTCTTGTTTTGGATGAATTAGTGTTTGTATTTTTCTATAGCCTGCATAAAATCGTCGAATAAAAATTCGGTATCGGTAGGTCCACCCGAAGCTTCCGGATGAAACTGTACTGCAAAGAAAGGCTTGGTCTTGTGTCGGATTCCTTCACAGGTTCCATCGTTAATATTTTCAAAATAAAGACTCCAATCGTCCGAAAGTGTTGATTTATCAATGGCAAAACCGTGATTTTGCGAAGTAATGAAGCAGCGGTTGGTTCCCGACAGGATAACCGGCTGGTTGTGGCTACGGTGTCCATAAGGGAGCTTGTAAGTGTCGGCGCCGGAAGCCAGAGCCATTAACTGTGTGCCCAAACAAATACCCATGATGGGTTTATCTTTGCTTAATGCCTGGCGGAGGTATTCTATGGCCTTGACGTTCATCTTGGGATCACCGGGACCGTTGGAAATAAACAACCCATCCCATTTTTCCAAATTAAAATCATAGTCATAAGGCAAACGAATAACTGTCGTATCGCGCCGGAGCAGGCAACGTAAAATATTGTTTTTAACACCACAATCAACCAAGGCAATGCGGTATTTTCCAGAGCCGTAAATTCTTATCTCTTTTGTAGAAACCTGTTCAACTAAGTTTTCTATATTCGGGTTTCGCCAGGGAATATCATAATCAATGACGATTTTTGCCAGCGAGCATCCTTTTTCCCGAAGTTTTTTTGTCAATGCACGAGTATCAATCCCGGAAATGGCTGGGATTTTCCATGTTTCGAGACATTCCGCAAGACTTGTTTTTGCATTCCAATGGCTGAACCTTTCGCTGTATTCCGAAACTACCAACCCTGAAACCTGCACTGAATCCGATTCCCAGAAGTTAAAAATATGCTCGGAAGAGCTATTGCCCGGAACACCGTAATTACCAATCAAAGGATAGGTAGCTACCAGTATCTGTCCTTTATACGATGGGTCGGTAAGGCTTTCGGGATAACCGGTCATTGCCGTATTAAAAACCAATTCGCCGGCAGTACTCCCCTGATACCCGAAAGAAAGTCCTTCGTACTGAGAACCATCATCCAAAATAAGTTTTGCCCTGATTTTTTGTATCATTAATTTTAAGATTTAGAAAAAGTGCACGCAAAAAAAAAGCCGACAATAAGTCGGCTTTTTTATCTATTGGTTATAAAAACAATATAATTGCTATCTGTTTGTGCTATTGCACTTTTTAGTTTTCCTGATTTGTTTTTTCTTTTTAACATGATCAGGCAGCAAAAGTAAGAAAAATAGCTTTCCGTGCAGCTAAACATCCCAAAAAGTATTGCTATTTTCCCGATTTATTTTTAAAGGAGACTGAACTCAAACGATTTGCCCCAACTGTTATGCTGAGTTATTCAATTTACTCCCCTGCTGAGCGGAATTTATAATTCCGCTCGGAACATAGTCGAATTTGCAATTCCACTTATCCCTTCCAATCAAACCAAAATCTTCTATTTACTTTCCCAAGGCTTAATCCTCCCAACGATAACCTCTCCGGCAAATCCCCGGCGTAGGAAAATCCATTGCCAACTGACCTGTGGGATATCAATAGCCGTAGGACAAAGTCCTTGCCGCTCGAAACATTAAAAAATTGGTAATTCAAAAACAAAACAACAATAGCAGAAGTTTCAAAAAGTAATTTTATAAAAATTAGTGCTCATTGGTGAAATCCGTGTCAAAATCATGAAATATATTCCATGGCTGAGCGGCCCCGAAAATTTTAGTGTTCCATTTGCTTCGGGATATTGGCTAAAAGCAATTGTATTTTATAATTCGAATCGCCAGTTAAACAGTGTTCCGGTTTCTCCGGTTTTTATAAAATGATTTTTCTCAAGAACCAAAGATGATGCAATATTATCCTTTTCTGTAGATGCGATAATCGCTTTAACGTTAGGCTGTTTTCCGGCCCAACAAATCATTCCTTCCACAGCTTCCGTCATAATACCTCTTCTTCTGAACGCATCATACGTTCCGTAACCAATTTCGATTTCGCCCTCAGCATTTGGCTCTCCTTTAAAGCACAAATCGCCAGCCATCTTATTTTCCAGTTTCAAAATAATAATCCAAAGTGTAGAATACAGATAATTCTTGTTTTTATCTGTCACATCAGGCAAAATGGCTTGTTCAAGCGCTTCCTTCAGCTCCGGCGGAATGCCCCGTGATGTTTCATTCAGATGCATTTCTTCTTCTAAAGAATTATCTGCTCTGCAATATCTTATAAGTTGTTCGTATGTTAATGGCCTTAAAATAAGTCGTTCGGTTTCTATCATGTTTTTTAAATTAAAGGGAACAGCAATCGGGTTAAAATAAAGCTCTGTTCCTGCAATTTAGGCTATTTCATATTTTGCACAAAAATATTGATTTTAATGCATGTTTTTCCCTTTTTATAAAAAATGTAATCGATCATTCCCGCTTGCACCTGAGCGGAAATGCATATTTCAACAGAACATTAAAAACAAAATTTGCCATTGACCACCTTAAAAAAATCCTTATTCCGTTGGCTATTCAGCCTTGTATGTTGTAGCATTTATAAATCAAAAGCAAATTCCTTCTTTTTTTAAAACACCGGCATTTCTTTAAAAAAACGAATATTTTTGTAAAATAAAAATTCTGGTTTATCCGGATTTTTTCAATCTGATAATGAAAAATATTTCAATTACCGAGAAACTGATATTTTATTTTGTCTGCTTAGGCATTGTAGTGATTAGTATTATTGGCTCCTATTCCTATTATTTTGCTAAAAAAGCGTTGCTGAACCGAACCTTCGACCAGCTAATTTCATTACGTCTGGAAAAGAAAAACAGAATTGAGCAGTTTTGTTCTCGACCGCAATCGCGATATCAATCTCATCTCCAATCGGAGAACTAAAGAAAATCATTGATGTTTTAAACGCGCCGGTAAATCTGTCGGAAAGGTCAATACACTTCAATATAACTCCAGTTGGACAATATATCGGTTCCAACGGTTTATCACGGGCTGTATGTGGTGAGCCGAATAATTTTGTGTTTACCCATCAATTCGCTGCCCACCGGTTTAAAAAATAATTCCGGTATTACTGTTCTCCTCTCCGGTCAAAACTTAGGTACTTTTGTAAGGAACTGGAACGGTCGAAAAAAACCATTATCCAGGATTTAACAAAGTCTACACTATTGATTTATATAGGAACACCCGTTTTTGATGAAACAAAGGAAATTATCGGTTATGTAGTACTCGAAATTCCCGTTACGACGCCATTAATAAAATAATGTTTAATTATTCGGAAAAGAACGGACTCGGCAAGACCGGAGAAACCTACCTGGTAGGGAACAATTACCTGATGAGAAGTAATTCAAGATTTAAAGAAAATGCTATTTATGCAACAAAAGTTACTTCCCAATCAGTATTAAATGCTTTTAATGGAAAAACGGGCTACGACATCGTGAAAGATTACCGGGATATTTCCTGCTTAAGTTCATACAGCAAGGTAAATATTGAAGGGCTGCATTGGGTGATTTTGGCCGAAATTGATGAAAAAGAAGCGATGATTCCCGTCTACTCTATCCGCAATAATATTTTATTGCTAAGCATAATTATTGCCGCGAGTGTATTTATTTTTGCCTTTCTCATTTCACGAAAAATTACGCATCCTCTTAAAAAACTGCAAAAAGCAAGCGAACAAATCGGGACAGGAAATTATAATGTTACGGTTGAAGTATCTTCCCGTGATGAAATTGGGTTTCTTACCGAAACATTTAACCGTATGACATTACGTCTGAAAAAACAAAGCAACCAGATAGAAGAAGAAAAGACAAAAGAATGAGTTCGCTGATAGACGGACAGGAAATGGAAAGACAACGGTTGTCGAGAGATTTACACGATAGTCTTGGGCAATCCCTTCTGACAGTAAAAATAAAACTTGAACAGGCAAAAAACGCCAATGTTGAAAAAAATCAGCAAATCATACACGAAACGCAGGAGCTTCTACGAGATACGATACAGGAAATACGAAATATTTCGAACGATCTAATGCCTCCGGTGCTGGAAGCATTCGGGATGGAACAGGGATTAAAAAATCTTTGTAAAGACACGGCAAAAAATACAGACATATCTATAAAATACATAAGCGAAAACATTCCTGATTCATTGGATAAAAGAGTGCAAATTTACGTCTACCGGATTGCTCAGGAAGCAATCAATAATATCACCAAACATTCAGCCGCTACCGAAGCCTCGCTGAAAATATCATGCAATCAAAATTTAATCTCCCTTATCATTTCCGATAATGGCAAAGGATTTGATATTGAAAAAAATGATACGAACGGCAATGGAATTATGAATATTAAAGAAAGAGTGGAATTACTCAAGGGCGAATGCAAATTTTATTCTTCCTTGGGAAAGGGAACTCAAATAAATATTAAAATACCCATCTGATATGACAGAGATTAAAATAATTTTGACGGACGATCACCGGATTTTCCGCGATGGCATAAAATCATTGCTATCCGATACTGATTTTATAAACATTATCGGTGAAGCTTCTGGAGGTAACGAGTTGTTGGATTTGCTAAAGACACATAAGCCCGATGTGGTTATTCTCGACATATCCATGCAGGGACTTTCGGGAATCGAAGTTACGCGTCAAATTTCCTCTTTATATCCCGAAATAAAAATTATGATCCTGTCTATGCACACCAATGAAGAATTTGTTATCAATTCCATCAAAGCCGGAGCCAAAGGCTATTTACCCAAAGATACCTCAAAGGAAGAATTGCTGGAAGCAATAAAAATTTTATCCGAAGGAGGTGAATATTACAGCAAATTGGTTTCAGATAACCTTTTGAAGGGATATATTAAAAATTTCAAGGTAGAGCAAAACCTGATGAAAAAGCAGGAATTAACTCAAAGAGAAATCGAAATTTTAAAACTTGCTTCCAGTGGTTACACCAACAAAGAAATGGCGGATAAACTTTTTATAAGTACCAAAACCGTAGATGCACACAAAAATCACATCATGCAGAAATTGAAACTAAAAAACACTGCCGAGTTGGTACTTTATGCGATAAAAAACAAGATCATTGAGGTTTAATCCGGAAATGTTTTTTCTGTTCCACATCTAAGAATTTTTCTTAGTAAGTAAAAAAACGGCTTACAAATAAATCAAATTTTAACCTATTGCTAACCGCCTAAGGCGATTTTACATTTGCGCTTTTAAAAAATATTAAAAGCTATGATCGTAAAATCTTCCAAGCTAAGTTTATTTCTATTATTGACCCTATTGTTATGTGGCCCGTTAAAATCGCAGAACAGTTCAGAAAAAGATTCCACAAAAACGGCATTAAAATTAAATTTCAGTGCCGATATAATGAGCAGATACGTCTGGAGAGGATGCGATTATGGCAATTCGCCAAGCATACAACCAACGCTTTCACTTTCATGGGCAAACCTTGAAGCCGGTTGCTGGAGTGCCGTCTCTACTCAAAATAATTACAAAGAAGTTGACCTGTATGCAAAATATACATACAAAAAAATATCCCTGATTGTTACAGATTACTATATTCCATTCAACAACAGTGGAATTTCCTCGTCGCCCGATAACCGATACTTTTATTACGACGATAAAAAAACAGCTCATACCATGGAAGGCGCTGTACTTTACAAAGGAGATGAAAAATTGCCATTATGGTTGCTCGGAGGCGTTTACTTTTATGGAAACGATAAACGATGGGGCTGTGATCTAAAAAAAGACTCCACCGATAAAACATACTATTCCTCTTATTTTGAAGCAGGTTACACTTTTGCCATACAGGAAAACAGTGCCGATTTATTTGTAGGATTTACTCCCCAAAAAGGAGCTTATGGTAATGACCCGGGAGTTATTAATATGGGAATAACAGGATATCGCAAAATAAAAATCACCAGCGATTTTTCCTTACCTATCAAAGGATCTTTAATCTTCAATCCTCAAACATCCAATGTTTATTTCACTTTTGGAATCACACTTTAATTAACAATAATCACATATTCATTTAAAATTCAATAATTATGATAGACACAGGTTCAACAGGATTTATGCTTTTAGCTACCAGTTTGGTAATGCTGATGACTCCAGGCTTAGCTTTCTTTTATGGAGGATTAGCCACAAAACGTAATATTTTAGGTATTATGATTCAAAGTTTTGTTTCTTTGGGTTGGACAACCGTATTATGGGTAATTTTTGGTTATTCACTTTGCTTCAGTGGCGGCGAAGGTGGAATTATCGGAGACCTCCACAAGGCTTTTCTTAACGGTATTTCACCTTCATCGATGTATACCAACGGGAAAATCCCCGAATTTGTATTCGTTGCTTACCAGATGATGTTTGCCATTATTACTCCTGCACTTATCACTGGCGCTTTTGTAAACAGGGTAAACTTCAAAGCGTACTTTATTTTCTTACCGTTTGGCAGGTTTTGGTTTACTATCCGTTTGTTCACATGATTTGGGGCGGAGGACTTCTTGCACAATGGGGTGTTATTGATTTTGCCGGTGGTATTGTTGTACATGCAACGGCTGGTTTTGCCGCTTTAGCTTCGGTATTTTATGTAAAAGCAAGGGTTGACAAAAACTCTACGCCCAACAGCATTCCTCTTGTTGCCATAGGAAGCGGACTATTATGGTTTGGATGGTATGGTTTTAATGCCGGTAGCGAAGTCGCCGTCGATTTTATCACATCTACCGCTTTTATCAATACCGATATAGCCGCTTCTTTTGCGACTATTGCATGGTTATTTGTTGAGTGGATACGTGAACGTAAGCCTAAATTCTTAGGTTTGCTCACAGGTTCTATTGCCGGATTGGCTACAATAACTCCATGTGCCGGCTACGTACCCGTTTGGGCCTCTCCTATTATTGGAACAGCAGCCGGTTTAGTTTGCTATTTTGCCGTTAATTTAAAAATAAAATGAAATGGGATGATGCACTGGATGTATGGGGCGTTCACGGTGTTGGTGGAGTTTTAGGAACAATCCTGCTCGGCGTTTTCGCATCAAAAGCTGTTAACGCTACCGGTGCAGATGGTTTGGTTTTGGCAATGGTTCTTTCTTTATTAAAGAATTGGTTGCTGTTGTAGCAGCTTCGATATATGCTTTTATTTTTACGTATATTATGCTGATTATTATAAATATGATTACTCCGGTTAAGGTAGATGCAAGCGTAGAGAGAATCGGCCTCGACGAAGCTTTGCATGGTGAAAAAGCTTATGATGAAGGTGTTTTATAAAAAAATAGTATTTTATTCATATCCATCTGCGGATTTTTTGTAAAATTCCCCGCTAAAACGTTACGAAATATTGCAGACTTGAATAACCCTGCCAGATAAAGGTTAGCCTTTGGCAGGGTATTTTTATTAAAAAAGGTTCAAATCTTTAGGGATAACTTTAAAAGAAGCCCGTTGAACAACTTTTGTAAAAAAGAACAACATAATGAATATTTTATTGGTATATCCTCAATACCCTGCTGAACAGAATTTGTAATTCAGTTCGGAAGAATCCATGTTCTAATCTCTTCTGATATACGACATTTTACATATCCAATTACTTAATTAAAAATCTATCTATCATTTTCACCCATCATAAACATCTAATAATTGATGTTTTATGGAACTAATCAAAGATTATACCCATAAATTAATACGAATCTGTACCCGGGCATGATTAATGAATCAGATAATAGACATCCCATTTTCTAAAATTAATTTGTATCTTGCATCCTCTTTTCATTTCATATTCAAAATAAAACAGCCATGAATAAATTACTTCCTTTTGCAGTATTTTGTTTTCTTCTTTTTATTTCAGCATGTAAAAAGGACGACAACGATAAGGATAACCAGGCAGGTGCTTCGGATTATTATATTACCGATATTTATGAAAACGTCAATCGTCCCGGTTTTGTCCTGCTCAACCTGAAAGCTTATCAGCAGACGACGGATTATACCTGTGGTCCTGCTTCTGCGCTTACGCTTTTGCATTATTATCATAGGGATGGAAATGAGATGAGCATTGCTTCGGAGATGCATACCAGCGCATCCACCGGGACTACACCCGAAAACCTGGCAACATGGCTTGGCAATAATGGTTTTAATGTAAACTGGGGCGAAAACGGAACCCTGGAGATGATACGGCAAAACTTAGCAAACAACATCCCTACCCTTGTGGAATGGAGCGACTGGGGCGGACATTGGGTGCTTGCCGTGGGTTACGATACACGCAATACCGAAGACCCAATGGATGATGTGATCATTTTTGCCGACCCCTACGACCGGCACGACGACCTGGTGGATGGCATAAACTGGTTCAATGCCCAACGATTTTATTATATGTGGTACGATGCTTTGCTTTTCGACCGGGTAATGCGCCGGGTATATATAACGGCGACTCCGGAAAGTAAT
>Ga0268356_10890_pt1 | contig 32998 bp, 43 predicted proteins | sample BioMet10_FD_194415 | JGI IMG/M metagenome (GOLD analysis project Ga0268356, IMG submission 194415) | Sewage microbial communities from Oakland, California, United States - Biofuel 10 (PacBio Assembly) | ecosystem: Engineered > Wastewater > Sewage > Unclassified | place: USA: California | collected...
GATTGTTGAGGAACCGGCAGTTGGGCACATGATCGTGGTCTTTTCCCAATGCGTATTTTGTGACCGTATCGACAAAAAAGATCCTGTCAAGGGAAATTCCCGCTTTTTCGTAATTCTTTTTGAGGATATCGTAGGGCTGGTTGGCGGTAACGACAAGGACATAATAGTCCTTTGACAGCAGCAGCCGGATCAGGTCCATATTCTCCTCCTTTAACCGGGCCGCGGCGGCCATGATCAGGTACAGGGATTCGTCTTTTAGTTCAAACGGGGGTATCACCGGGCACCAGTCCTCCTCACTCTGTCAGGAACTTCTTCGATGCTTCGGAAAATCCTTCCGAGTGCCCGACAATCGCCTTGTTGAGTTCGATGATATTCTCCCGGATCTGCGCGAGGTTTTTTACCTGTATCTTCAGCTGGAGGAGCGTATCCCCGCAGACCGTTTCGCCTCTGTCGATATCGCCGATAACCGAGACAAGGTTTGTTTCCACGACCTCAAGGGGATTTTTCAGCCGCATTGATGCTTCCTTGATAAAGGAAAGGAACCGCGCATTACTCTCGATAAGGGCAAGTTCGGCCTTCCTGCGCTCGGTGATATCCTGGTTCACGCCATTCGACCGGACAATATGACCTTCTTTGTCCCGGCTCGTGCGGATCCGTGCACTGATATACCGCACTTCCCCGTCCCTGCGAAGGATCCGGTGCTCCTGTTCGGATACTGTTTCCGGGTCGTGCATTGCGATCGGTGCGCCAATAACCGACCGAATATATTCCTGGTCATCCGGATAAACAAATTTCTGTATATACTCGCTTGCGGGTAACCGGTAACCTCCCTCCCGTTCTGCCGATGTCCCATACAGGGCATAAAACCGGTCGTTGAAGACGAAATCCCCGGATACCGGGTCAAAATCCCAGTACGCCATCTTTGCCAGTTCCAGTGAATCTTCCAGGAGTATCCGGCTTTTCTGGAGCTCCTTTTCGAACTGTTTGCGTTCTGTAAGATCGACAAACGATTCCACTGCTCCGATAATCGTACCCTGTTTGTCCCGGACGGGAACCGCGGTAAAAAAGAACCATGCGCCATGTTTCCCTGCTTTCGGGAAGAAATCAAGGGATTCGTACGCCCCTTCGAGAGTTTCGGATTTAATAATCTCACTCTCGTACCGCTCCGGCAGGGTTGCAAGGTCTTCATCGATGAGGATGTCTGCCAGAGTAGACCGCTTTTTCCGGATAGAACGCCCGCCAGGGGTCCCGGCTGCCGATCATTTCCGCTGCCGTAATTCCACTAAGGAGTTCGAGGCTCCGGTTCCAGGAAACAACGCGGTGATCGGCATCGATGATAAATTGCGGCACGGGAGAACCCTCAAGAAGGGTATCCAGCCGGGCTTCTGCCTCCCTGAGCGATTTGAGGGGAAAATATGCAATGATGACTGCACCAGCACTTGCAATAATCACGGTGAGGAACGGTATTTCCCCAATCCATTCATGGGGAAGAAAGACATACCGTGCCACTTCAAACGCACCGGTGATTGCAAACATGCCCAGGAAGACCAGGACAAGGGACACACTGATATCGGGCAGGATTTTTCCGGGGACTTTGCGTTTATCCATACGAGCTCATTCCTACCGTTCCGGATACTACAGGAGACCAACCGCCATTACGGATAGAAAGGTTCCCGTACCGGAATACAGTACGATTGTATTTGGACAAGACCGTATTATAAAAATTCTGTATAAATACCGGATTATTCCGGTAACCGTTTATTCGCGACCAAAGAGAAGCTTCCGTTGCTGGTATCACCCGAATCGGGCGGACGATGAAAATTCCTGCCGGACAAAAACAGCTGCATCGCCAATATCCCCGATCGTTGCGCGTCAGCACGGGGCGGGGTCGGCCGGGCCGTCCTGCATCCCGATCCGGCGCCGTTACGCTTCTTTGAATAAAATAACAGCCCGGATCGACGGTCTGAACCCTCCGGAACGATCGCCTGCACAAGGAAAACCGTACGGACAAAACCCGGATTCCAGAACGGTAAGGAGACTTATGTGTCCACGCTGCGGAGATATGTACCAAATATTGTGCTGCACTGGATGTGAAAAACCATGAAACAGATATCTGTCAGATTCGTGATCCTTGCGGTGCTGGGGATCCTCTGTATTCCCGGTCTTGCAGCGGCTGCCGGAAACCTGACGCCGGATGCCCTGCAGGCAGGCACGGTACTGGCGCCTTCCACGGATACGATCGGTCCGGAAAGCCCGCTCTACGGTTTTAAGATCGCAATGGAAAACTTCGACGAATCGTTCACGCCAAACCAGACCGAGAAACTCGAAAAGGAGATCAACCGGACGGAACTCCGGCTTACAGAACTGCAGGGCGCCCTTGCTGCAAACCAGACCGATGCCGCAAACCGGACCCTCGACCAGTACTGGCAGAAGGTCAACCAGTCTGAAGAAACCCTGACAAAAATAGCATACGGGGAACCGGATACACCTGTCGGTAACGGAAGTACCTGGCAGCCGCAGAACAACGGGACCGGGCTGATGCTTGCCCTGGAGAACCTGAACCGGCACCAGGAGACGTTCAGGTATCTCATGCAGGAGTATCCCAATAACACGGGCCTCGTGCGGGCATACAACAACAGCCTCGAACGGCAGCTGCGGTTTGAAGAGAAGATCCGGGAGCGTACTATAGGAGGGAATACCCCGGGTTACCCCGGTGCAAACACAACAGCGACCGGGTCGCTTGTCCCGCCGGGACGTCAGGATCGCAATCAGCAGGAACTGAAGGGGAACGGAACTGCGAATGTTACTGCATTTCCCGACAACAGCAGGTCCCCGGGGCAGCCCGGGGCAGGAAACCAGAGCGCACAGTCCGCTGACCGGCCCGGCCAGGTCTCCCCGGGAAATCACAACGGGAACACGAACGACCAGAGCCCGTCCGGCAATGCGGGAGGAAACGACAGCGGCAAGCCGGATACGGCAGTAACCCAGAGCGGGAGTAATCCGGGCAATGGCCAGGGAAACGGGAACAAGCAGGTGAACCCGGAGACCACGGATAATGGAAACGGGCGTTCGCATGGCAGGTGACCTCCCCTTTTTCCGCACAGGATCTGATCACCGATAAAAAGCGTATTTATCAGAGGGATACAATGATTACCAGAAGGCGTGCCCCATGAAAACCACCGGCCGGAGATGTTGTTTCGTCCTCATCGTTCTCGCGGTATGCCTGGCGGTTCCGGCAGTGTGCGCCGCAGGGATCCAGGACTATTCCACCACCTATACGATAAAACTCCAGGACAGCGGTACCGCGCTCTGGAACGTGGAGTACCGGACGCCCTCTTTCCACCGACAGCTGATACCTCAGCATTCGAGCAGTACTGCCGCAACACTCGATTCCGTATACCTCCCCCAGATCGAAAACCTCATGCAGAGTTCGGCAGAGCAGGCAGCCTCCGCCACCTCCCGGCAGATGTCCGTCGGGAACTTCTCCGGTAACGCAGGTTGTCCAGACAACACCGACCGGTAAGTTCGGCGTAATCGCCATCTCGTTTTCCTGGACGAATTTTTCTGTATCTTCGGGTACCTCACTAACCACGGGAGACGCATTTGCCGGTGGCCTGTACCTCTCGAAAGACACCGCCCTTGTCATACGGTACCCCGAAGGATATACTCTCGTCTCCGCTGAACCGTCACCGGATCAGGAGGACAGTGCCTCGCTTGCATGGTACGGGCTGCGATCCTTTGACACCGGGAAACCGTTAGTTTTCCTTGAAAAAAGCGGGATTCCCCTCCTCCCCATTGCCATTGCAGGGATCATAATTATCGCTGCGGCAGCGGGATTCGTGTTCTACCGGAGAAAAAAGCAGGACTCGGACCCGGCAGCAGTGACGGCAGAACCCCCGGAAGAACCGGATGATTCTCCCGGCATCCATATCGGATGCAGACAGGATCGGCCTTGAAGAAAAAATCCTTCGGCAGCTTAAGGCAAGCGGCGGGGAGCAGTTCCAGTCAGAACTGGGAAGGGCACTTGGCATCCCCAAGTCCACTTTAAGTTCGGCGTTAAACGATCTCCACCAAAGGGGAATTATTGTGAAGGTAAAAAAGGGCCGGGAGAACCTTATCCGGCTCGATGAAAAATACCGGTAATTCCTCCTTTTTTTATTACACCACAAAAAACCATTGTACCGCCGATTGTACCCCGGGGATACCAATCACCGTACTGACTGTCCGGACAAAAAATACTGTACTGGATTGGCGGTAATAACGAAAAAAATAGATTTACTGGAGCCCGAAGGACTTCAGCGTCACATCGTTGTTGACTGCACCAACGTGGTACACGCTGCCATCAGAGAGCTCGTTGATGATAACCTCTGCGGGCGAGAAGAGCGAGGTATCGATCTTATAGAAGTCGTACCCGGCTTCCTTGAAGATCTCGTTGAACGGCTTGCCGTACCCCTGGGACTTGCAGCTCGGGATCTTTTCGAGGTAGTCCTTGATCTCCGGTGCGTTCATCGTGAGCTGGATCTGGCCGTGGTAGATGGTTGCATCGTTTGTCACGCCCATCGCACGCTTGGCTCCCCGTACCGGCGGGATCGGTGCAGTGCCAATCGCGGCCGTAATCTTCCGGGTGTCAAAGCCGAGCTCGTTTAACTTGTAGATCGATGTCTCCACGCAGCGCCCTGAAACCTGGATCGATCCAACAATCGAGGAGGTCGGTGCGACAACAGCGCAGGTATTTGCCACGTCAACATGGCACTCCTCGGCGATCTTTTCCATGACCTCGCCGTTTGGCAGGTGGTCGGACTCAAGGCAGATCACGGCGCAGTCGTAATCGTCCTCGTAGTCGATCACTTCGAAGGTGTGCTTGGGCTTGAGCGAGAGCGCCCGGGCCGGGCCGCTTCCCATGGCAAAATAGTTCCCTACCTTTACCGTCCAGCCGGCCTTCTGTGCCCCGAGGCAGGCGATCGACGGGAAATCGGTGTTGACGTCGATGAACGGCTGGGGGATCCCCTTGATCTCGCCCATCCGGAAGTTCACTTCGCCAAGGCCGCCCATGCAGATCTCGGTAAAAGCCCTTCCTGCCGCGTATCCACCCCTCGTGCTTACCCCGCAGTCAACGATCCGTGCGCCGTTGTCAAGTTCATGGTAGGCAGCATTAAACTCCTCGGCCAGGTCGGCGAGGTTGTCGAATATTTCAAGTGCCAGTTCGTTAACACTTAACATAGAAAAACCCCTGTCTCATAAGAAGAGGGTTCCTGAACAGATAAGATTTTTGAAAATATTTCCCCGCCCTTATGAAAGGTAGCCGAGCACCTTTTCCGGCTCGTAGCGGAGGGTTATGACCCGGGTCCGGCCCTTGCCTTCCCGGTACTGGAGGTTCACGAGCCTCATCGCGTCCATCTTCTTGATAATCTCGTAGAACCGGGTGTACCCCACGGGGACCGTCTCTTTTATCGTCTTGTAGACCTCCCCGGCATTCATCCCGCCATCCGACGTGCTTGCCCGGGCAAGGCCCGCGAGGATCTTCCGTTCCTCGTCCTTGAGGGTCTTTATCGTGTACTCCAGGTGGAGGTATTTCGAGACCTCGTAGGCCCCGCAGATGTCTTCGCGCTCGATGCTGCGCCGGGTGGCACGCTCCGCGTTGAGGGCGGCACGCTTCAAGAGGTCGATTCCCACCCGCAGGTCGCCGCTTTTTAATGTCTGCTCCACGACAAGGCCGAGCATCTCGTCGCTGATGACATTGTTAAAGAACCCCTGCATTACCCGGGCCTTCATGATCTCCTGTACTTCCGCATTCCCATAGGGCGGGAAGTAGATCTCGGTGGGCCGGAAAACCGAGGAGACCCGGGCATCGATCGCCCGCGAGAGGTCGACATCGGGATCGCTGATGATCACGATGACCCCGATCCGCAGGCCCTCGTAGGTCTCGTGGGCCCGAAGCAGGGTGTAGAGCACCTTGTTGAGCTCGTTCTCGTAGAGGAGGTAGTTTGCATCGTCGAGGGCAACGAGGAGCACGCACTCGTCTTTCAAGAGCATGCGGGCAACCGCGTCGAAGACCTGCTTGAACGACGTCCCCGACGCGGGAGGCAGGTGACCGGAGAGCTTGCGGTAGATCTGGGAGAGGATGGCAAACTTGGTATTGTCGATCTGGCAGTTGATGTGGACCGGCACCAGTTTTTTCGTGGTCTCTTCGACTTCCAAAAAGAGCTTTTTGATACTGGTGGTCTTGCCGGAGCCGGGCAGTCCCTTACAGATCGTATTCAAAGGGCGGCCACCCCGGATCCCGGGCCGGATCTGGAACGCGAGCTCCTGCATCTGCGTGTCACGGAACTCGAACTGCTCGGGGACATAGTCGATCTCGAAGACTTCCGGGTCGCGAAAGAGCGATTCGTCCCACATCAGCAGGTTCTTCTTCATAGTATGAAATAACCTTCAACGCGGCACCAGATAACTTCTCTGATGGATGTCCGGCCAAGGTTTTATCCAGAGAAAATAAACGGTATACAGAGTGCGGCAGATGATGAGAGTTACCCCCACTGACAAAAGTGATGATGCAGGGGACTGATGCCGCACTAACGTCTTTTAAATCAGGTGAAAAGGAACGACAGGAGCTCTGTCGCCTCTTTTGTCCCAAACATCCCCGACCGGGCCTCTTTCTCCGAGTAGTGCATGCACCCGTCGGTCCCTTTGCCGGTCACGACAAACGGCACCGGGTCGCGGGCATGGGTCTTCGTCCGGATCGGCGTCGGGTGATCGGGCAGCACTGCCACGATCCCGTCGAACTCTTCCCGCACTTTTCCCACCACGCGGTCAACGTTCTCGATGGCCCGGACTTTTTCCTCGATACTCCCCAGGTGCCCGGCCTCGTCCGGGGCCTCGATGTGGATGTACACGAAATCAAGGTGCTTGATTGCATCGAGGGCGTACCGGGCCTTTGCCATATAGTCCGTGTCGAAATATCCCGTTGCACCAGGAACGGTGATAATCTCCATGCCGGCACAGCGGGCAATGCCGTTCAGGAGATCGACAGCCGAGATCATCCCGCCTTTCTTATGGTACTTGTCGGTAAAGAGAGGGAAGGCCGGCCTCCGGCCGCCGCTCCACGGCCAGATCTGGGTGACCTCGGGCTTTCCCGGCCTTCCTGCGGGCCGCGTTCACCGGGTGGTCGCGGAATATCTCCCGGCTCTTCTCCATGCAGGAAAGGAGAATGTCGGCGTCGCCGTTCCGGGGCAGGTGATCTACAATCTTCTGGCCCACGATATCGTGCGGAGCGGTCGAATCCGCCGCAGACCCGTGCGGGACGACAAGGAGGTTACGGTAACTGACACCCGCCTTCACTGCCACCTTCGGGACATGCGGAGCAAGCGAGGAAAGGAGGGCAGCGCCCTCGGCACTCGTGATATGGCCGGCGGAGAAGTCTGCCAGGACACCGTCTTTTACGGTCACCAGGTTACAGCGGTACGCCACATCGGTGGGCGCAAGGTCGACGCCCATGCTCATTGCCTTCGAGAGGCCCCCCGGCCGGTATAGTACTTCTCCGGGGCGTACCCGAGGATGGACATGTTTGCGATATCGCTCCCCGGCTCGAACCGATCGGGAACCGTGTGCAACAGGCCGCAGGCACCCTCCTTTGCCATCCGGTCCATGTTCGGGGTCTTTGCATATTCTAAGGGGGTCTTTCCCCTTAAGTTCCGGGATCGGCTTGTCTGCCATCCCGTCTCCGAGAATCAGGATACACTTCATGCTATCGCCTAAAAACGGATATCGTGGTTATTCCAGCATTGCGCGGACGGCAATCCTCACGCTCTCCGCGGAGCCGAGCCGGGGTTTCCAGCCCAGTTTTTTGAGTTTTTCAACCCCGAGCTGCATTTTGGGGACATCGCCCACCCAGCCCCGCTCGCCGCCGGTGAACCGGTACTTCACGTGAGGGAGTTTCATTTCGGCAGTGACAATATCGGCAAGTGCCTTCACATCGATCCAGTCCTCGGAGCCGATATTGAAAGTATTGACCGGCTCCTTTGCATGGGCGATAGCAAAGAACATCGCCTCGATGCAGGCATGGACTTCAAGATAGGACTTGGTCTGCCTGCCGTCCCCGAGGATCTCGAGTTCGGCCGGGTTCTCGTTTAACTTCCTTATGAAGTCAGTAATAACCCCGTGACCGCTCCGGGCGCCGATAATATTTGCGAACCGGTACACCCACGAGCGCATCCCGAACGAATAGCAGTATGCCGAGATCAGGGCTTCGCAGGCAAGTTTCGATCCCCAGTACACCGAGATCGGTTCGAGCGGCGTGTAGTCCTCAGGGGTAGGGATGATTTTCGCGTCCCCGTACACGGTCGAAGTCGAGGTAAAGACCAGTTCTTTTACCCCCTGCGTCCGCATTGCTTCGAGCACCCGGTAGGTGGCGACCACATTGTTCTGCATGGTCGGGTCCGGGGAGATCGCGCTCTGCCGGACGTCCGGGTCGGCGGCAAGGTGGTAGACCCGGCCAGCGCCCTTTATTGCGTCCTGCCAGCCATCGGAGAGGAGATCTGCCAGGAGGATCCGGGCCCTGCCGGATGCAAGGTGGCCGGCGATCGTCTCTTTTTTCCCTGCCGCAAGGGAATCGATCACCAGTACCTCGTCACCCTGCGCGACCAGTGCGTCCACCAGGTGCGAACCGATGAAACCGGCACCGCCGGTCACTACAGCAAACATCAATACCTAATATGTAACTTATGCTATAGGATTACTGCTATGTTTGTGGGGATCGACCACGGCACGACCGCCATGCGGTTTGCATCCAAAACCAGCCAGTTCAAGATGACGCGCGAGGAGGCAACCGGGTTCTCCATCGACGATCTCACCCGCCTCTGTCCCCCTCGACGAGATCGAAGGGATCGCACTCTGCTACTCGATGGGCGACAACTTCTCGAAGATCACAAGGATTGAGAAAAGTCACCAACCGGGGCGTGGTCAGCCGCGATGGTGCGGGCAAACACATCGGCGGGGGAACAAAGGTCTTTGACGAAGGTAAAAAAGAGCGGCATCCCCGCGGTGGCGATCCCCGGTCCTGCACCGCGGATCTCCCACCGATCCCCGGTTCAAGGCTTACTCCCACCAGTCGAGCCCCGAGAAGATCGGGATCGCCTTTGCGGTCTGTAACGATCTGGGGGACGACATCGTGGTCTCCGATGCCAGTTCCAATACCGTGACCCTGCTGGTCACCGCAGGGCGCCTCGTCGGGGCATTCGATGCCTGCATCTTTGCGCCCGGCACCCGCCACGGCGCGCTCGACGTGGACGCCATCCGCAGGGTGGACGCGGAAGAGTGTACCGCAAACGAGGCCTTCCAGCAGGCAGGGGTTAATTACTCGCTCCCCGATGACGGCGATCTGCGTATCCGGACGGTTGCCATGTTCGCGGCCATGGAATGCGCCTCGCTTCTTTTGCTCAATCCGCGCGCTAAGGTAGCACTTAGCCGGGTCGCTTGCTCCTTCAATTGCACCCGAAGTCGAATCGCTTCTGGGGCAGGATGTGGCCGTTTATGACGAATGGTGCGCATCCCGCGGACTTGCAGCCATTGCCCGCGATGTCTTTTCCGGGGCGGAAAATATCCTCGGCATCGATGTAGATCTCTAGATTTATATCGATTTATCATGTAAGATTATTGGGGGATTTTTCCTTTGAGAGAACTACGTATCCACGGCAGGGGCGGCCAGGGCTCGGTCACCGCTGCGGAACTTATTGCTGTTGCTGCGTTCGAAGGCGGCGTTTTTTCGCAGGCGTTCCCGGCCTTTGGTGTCGAGCGGCGCGGCGCCCCGGTCCAGGCATTCGTGCGGTTTGACGACCGGAAGATCCGGCTCCGGAGCCAGGTCTACGAACCCGACTATATCATCGTGCAGGACAGCACGCTCATCAAGGACGTCAATGTTTTTTCCGGTGTCAAGAAGGGTGGCATCGTGATTGTCAATACCGAAAAGGCACCGGACTACAAGGTCCCCGACGGCGTAAAACTCATCACCATCGATGCGACCTCCATAGCCCTCAAGGTCATCGGCCTGCCCATCACCAATACCTTCGCTGATGGGAGCGTTCGCCGCGGCAACGGGCGAGATCAAGTTCGATGCGCTCAAGAATGCGCTCACCCACCGGTTCCCGAAGGAACTCGCAGAGAAGAATATCGAGGCGGCACGCCAGGCCTTTGAGGCAGTAAAAGCGGAGGCGGCATAATGGCGCTCGCAGTAGGCTGCCGTGCCCGGCCGGGTAAAGGCCGGGACAACAAGACCGGGTCGTGGAGGGTGTTCAAGCCGATCTTCGACCACAACCTCTGCTCCAAGTGTGGCACCTGCCAGGTGATCTGCCCCGAGGGCTGCATCGCCGAGGATGCCGAGGGCTTTTTCGACCCCGACTATGCGTACTGCAAGGGCTGCGGGATGTGCGCGGAAGAGTGCCCGAAAAAAGCGATTGAGATGAAACAGGAGGAGAAATAATGCTTGGCATTACCGAAGGTTCGATGGCGGTTGCCGAAGCGGTCCGGCTCTGCCGCCCGCAGGTAGTCTCCGCATACCCGATCACCCCCCAGACCCATATAGTCGAGGCGCTTGCCGAGATGGTGGCAAACGGGAAGCTCGACGCGGACTACATCACCGTCGAGAGCGAGTTCTCCGCGCTCTCAGCCTGCATCGGGGCGAGCGCAGCGGGGTCCCGGGCCTACTCGGCAACCACCTCGCAGGGCCTTGCCCTGATGTACGAGGTCTGTTTCAACGTGGCCGGCATGCGCCTGCCCATTGTGATGACCATCGCCAACCGTGCAATGGGAGCCCCGCTCTCGATCTGGAACGACCAGCAGGACTCGATCTCTTTACGGGACGCCGGCTGGATGCAGTTCTATGCCGAGGACAACCAGGAGGCAACCGACCTCCACTATATCGCCTACAAGGTAGCGGAGAACTCAAACGTCCTCCTGCCCGCCATGGTCTGTTTCGACGGGTTCATCCTCTCGCACACCTACGAGCCGGTGGACATGCTCTCGCAGGAAGATGCGGACAAGTACCTTCCCAAGTTTACGCCCAGGGAGCGCCTCGATGCGGCAGACCCGATGAGCTTTGGTATGTACGCAACCCCCGAGTACTACCTCGAATTCCGGTACGAGACCGACAAGGCGTTAAAAGATGCAAAGTCCGCGATTAAGGCAGCCGGCGCCGAGTTCGGGAAGATGTTCGGCCGCGACTACAGCGCACTGGTCGAAGGTTACTACATCGACGATGCAGAAACGGTGATTGTCGCCATGGGTTCCTATCTGCGGCACGGTCAAGGACACCATTGACGAGATGCGGGCCGAAGGAAAGAAGGTCGGGCTCCTCAAGATCCGGGTCTTCCGCCCGTTCCCGACCGAAGACGTGGCAGCAGGCCCTTAAGGGCGTAAAGCGCGTTGCGGTGCTCGACAAGAACATCTCGCTGGGCGCGAAGGGTGCCACGGCACTCGAAGTAAAAGACGCACTCTACGGTTCCGTCATTCCGGTCTACGACTACGTAATCGGCCTTGGCGGCAGGGACGTCAGGAAAAAGGACATCCGCGAAGTCGTTGCAGCTTGCCGAGCAGGGCAAGGGCAAGCCAGTTATATCGGGCTGCGTAAGGAGGTGCTCTAATCATGGCAGACAATGCATGCGAACTCTTCGACTGCGGGCACCGGGCCTGCGGCGGGTGCGGCTGCTGCCCTTGCGGCACGGCTGATGCTCAAGGCTGCGGGCACGAACTGTATTGTGGTCTCCTCAACGGGATGCATGGAAGTCTTCTCCACGCCGTACCCCGAGACCGCGTGGAAGGTTCCCGTGGATCCACTCGCTCTTCGAGAACGCTTCTGCAGGTTGCATCGGGTATCGAGGCATCGCTCAAGAAGCAGGGCAGGAAAGAGAAGGTGATCGTGATGGCCGGCGACGGCGCAACGTTCGATATCGGGATGCTCTGCATCAGCGGCGCATTCGAGCGCGGCCACGATATCACCTACATCTGCTACGATAACGAGGCCTACATGAACACCGGCATCCAGCGGTCCGGTGCAACGCCGTACGATGCGAGCACCACGACAAGCCCCGCGGGCTCGCAGTCCTTCGGGAACAAGCGCCCGAAAAAGGACATGCCCCAGATCCTTGCAGCCCACGGCGCCCCATACGTGGCGACCGCCTCGGTGGCATACCCGAACGACATGATCCAGAAGGTGGAAAAGGCGATCAACACCGTCGGCCCGAACCTACGTGCAGCTCCATGCCCCCTGCTGCACCGGCTGGGGTTTCGAAGGCGACCAGACGATTGCAATTGCAAAACTGGCCATCGAAGACCGGCCTCTGGGTGAACTACGAGATGGTGGACGGCCAGGTCACGAAGGTAAAAAAGGTTGTAAGAAAGCCGGTCGAGGAGTACTTCAAGACCCAGAAAGCGGTTCCGCCACCTCTTCAAGCCCAAGAGGCAGGACGCCGAGATTGCGGCAATTCAGGCGATTGCCGACAAGAATGCCGCAAAGTACGGCATCGATATCAAGCTGAAGAAGGAATAGACTCTTTTTTTTCGTTGTTTTTGGCGTTCTGCCGGTTTTATTTTAACAGGACAACCTTTGCATCGCTGACGGAATAGAGATCCGGTTCTTCGTTCAGGAAAGGGCGCAGGGAAAAAATCAGAGAGATTTGTACTGGGGTCTATGCCGAGGATACCGCTGGAAGGGCAATCCCCTTCCGGATCGTGCCTGCGATCAGGGACTTTTGATCCTCGTATTCCTGCGGGGTTAACGTGATGACATCGAGTGGCACTTTGAATTTTTTCACCGTATGCATCTCGGCATCTTTGGTGAGGAGTGCCCGGTCAAAAATATCCCGGTTGTTGAAATCCTCGGAGATTATCGCGATATCGATATCGCTTCCCGTTGTTGCGGTGCCCGTGCTCGATGACCCAAACAAAATAAGATTGTTGATGCGGACTCCGTTATTCCGGAGCTGTGCGCCAAAGAAATTTACCGTTTCAAGGACTTTTGCATCAACCATGTCAGGATCTCCTTTGTTTCGGAAATAATCTTTTCTGTCTTTGCCCGGGTATATTGTTCGAGAACTTCATCAAGGTTATGGGGATATCGTCCGGTAACCCCGATACGGTTGATGACAAAGAGCGAGTCAAGGTACTGCTGTGGCAGTTCCAGATCCAGAAGTTCAACCAGAAAAATCAGGCTGTGGGTCTTGTCCGGATTATCGTGGAATTTTTCTATGTATAACGCTTTTAAGGCTTTTTCCAGTGCAAGATGAGTGAAGAAGATCGCCGGCGGATACCGTTCTGCCGAGGCGAGGGCCTCCGCGGTACCGAGATCATACTGCGCCTGTCGGAACCACTCGCCGGAATCAGTTACCATAATCCCCTTTTTACGTTGTTTCTACTTTTGCGTATGTTGTCAGATGAATATATTGTTTCATTTCCTGTTTAGTTGACGATAGGTGACAAAAGCAAAGAAGGTTGTATGAGAGCCGGTCGAGGATTACTTAAAGATACAGAAACGGTTCTGCCGCCACTTCAAGCTAAATTGGCAGGATGCCAAAATCGCGGAGATTACTGACGGGAATGTCGCAAAATACGACATCGCTATAACGATAATGAAAACAAATTTCGAATAGCCTATATTATTAGTATACATAAGTCTGCCTGATGGAGATAGAATATGTGTGGGATGAACAAATTGGGCCAATACTCTATCTCAATATTCGAAATCGAAAAATAGGATTATGTTTCTGCCATCAAAAGAAAGATCGTTCAATACGCTGTTTCGGTCTTGAAAAATATCTTTGTGCTCGATGCATTGGCCTATTATTTGGTGGCACATCAGGGATTATTTTAATATTATTTCAAGTGACTTTACCAGTTACATTTTTAGTACTGTTAATTCTCCCTATGATTATTGACGGTTTCACTCAACTTTTGACTTCGTACGAAAGTAAAAATTATTGTAGACTTATTACAGGTTTGCTCTTTGGTTTTTCACTACCGCAGTTGATAGATTTAATCATGACCTATGGGCTGTAAAAAAACTCATCTAACTTCCATTTACCATCCTCATAAACAAGGGGAAGTATTTCAGTTCGAGTAATCTGGATCCCTTGGTTTGATTGCCATGTAATTTCCACGGTCACTGTTGCACGATCTCCGTCAGTCTTTGTCTGCGTCACTGAATAATCATATATATTCCATCGCGTTTTCATAGCGGAGACTACTACCCCAACCTCCTCTTTTGTAGTTTTTGCCGTTACATTGCTTGATAAATAATTATACAATGAAGATGCGGGAAGTTTTACAGGGGATGTAGCGCCTGCCTTTTGGAAAGCGAACAAATATGTTGTAACGGCATCTGCGGGTTCTTCTGAGGGGGTTGTCGTTGATTGGAGTGAAGATGTAGTTGATGTCGCACCATGCGTTATTGTTGAAAAAATAGCACTGATTATAATTAATAAAATAACTCCCCCGCAGCACAGACCAACGATTTTTGATTTATCTGATGGAAGTTTCGATGAGGATAACGAAGGGAATGAAAAATGGAAACGTTTTCTAGGAGTGTTATTAGGTTGAGAATAATCATACTCTTCTTTCGGTTGGGAATATGGAATGTTTACGTCCCTTTGTTGAGTTTTACGAGGAGGCAAGGAAATTTTTTCAGTTGAGACTTTTTGAGATTGAAGATTTACCCCTCTATTATTTTGGTAGGTGGGATCGGGATTGGAAGGGGAAACAATTTTAGTTCCACAATAATTACAAAAAAGTGATCCTGAATCTATAGGTCTCCCACAATTTGAACAGTATACCGAAACATTTTGTTCTTGAGGAGTAACCGCTGAAATGGGAACAATACTATTTTCAAGGGCTGCTACCCATTGATTTCTTTCATTTTGTCGATTATCCGAACCTCTTGGAATAAATGACAATACCATTCGTTTATTTTCACAAGAAGGTGATCGAATAAAAAGTAAGATCGAGGGATCTCCGTTAAGATTACACTCGGGTTTTATTTTTTGAATATCTGACAAATTTACATTACGGGAGATCTGATTCGCATTTTCTATAAGGATCAATCGTTGATTGGTTAAAACAATACGATAAGTATTGCCTTTTATCGAAACATCTGATGAATCAATAAGAGAGTACTCATTATTTCTTGGTGTAGTAGAAGTCATAACCATTCACTTGGAGACGATTCAGAACATCTTGTAATTTTCATTATCTATACCATTTATAAAAAAAGGTTAGATCTGAGTTGAAATAGCTACTACACCATATGCGGCAGTAGTACTTCCGGATTTCAACACATTTCCATCTTCAATTATTTCTACACTTAATTCTGAAGTAGAACCATCTTTCTTTTGGAAAGTGGCAGAAACTGCATAGTTCGGATTTGAAATTGTATAGGTCTGATATCCTGAACCCTCCACTGATGTTATAGCCCCCACTTCTCCATATGCGCCACTCCATTTTTCATTATAATTTACTTTAATCTGTACTACTTTCGAGGAAGAACTTGAAGTTGTGGAACCGACATTAGAAAGAGACGATGCAATTGCAACAACACCATATGAGGCAGTTGTAGTACCGCTCTTTACAACATCACCATTATTGAGGATTTCGACTTTCAATTCATTTTGAGAGGAATCTTGTTTTTGAAATGAGGTTGAAACAATACCCTTTGCATTTTCCAGTGTGATAATTTTTGAGCCCGTTCCATCAACTGAAGATGAGGTTCCATCACAATAATAAGAACCCGACCACGCACCAGTGTAGGTAATTCGGATCTGAACCGCCGTCGATGAACTCGATGGAACCGTTGTCGTTTGAAGCGTTGGTTGATACGTGGCAACGGTTGTTGTTCCAATAGGTTGGATTGTGGTAGATGTTTGCACTGGGGAATGTGTGTATGTTGTCATTCCAGCCGTTTTGATAGTGGATAGCGTTTGCACATGGGGGTTTGCAGTTGTCGCTGAGTTAGTACAACCAGCAAAAAATATACCAAGGAAAATCAGTGCACATGTAACAATTGGCAAGTAACTTTTCATAGAGATACGATAATTGCTCAATTTGGATAAATTTATCCAAAAGTATCCACAAGTATGAAAATTACCTACTTAAGAATACCACCACAGAATAAAATGACATGCCGTTAACTACCATCAAAATCCAGACGGCCACACGGGAGAGGTTGGCTGATTTGGGAAAGAAATCAGAAAGTTATGATACTATCATCAATAGATTAATTGATTTTTACCAAGAGTCTATGGAAAAGAAGTAATATGCGTAACCAGTTCTCTCTCCCAATCATATCAATTTCTTATCTTACAGCAATTCTTCAACTCTGCATCCAAATATTCGCGGATGCGCATTACTTCTTCTAATCGCATGGTAGTATTAAGGAAGTTTAAGTGTCCCTCTCAAACATATACACCCAAATTCTTCCTTCATCCCGACACTTTTAATAGATTCCAATCCGACATTACTAGGCTACGGGCTCGTGGTCTAGCGGTATGACGTCGCCCTTACACGGCGAAGGTCACCGGTTCGAATCCGGTCGGGCCCATCGTTTTTCTGATGTTTTGTTCCGATACGTGAGACCCCGTATATCTACCCCTTATGATTCTCCCCCTCCTCGCTTCGGCTCGGAGTCGCTCGGCCGCCTCGTCGGGGCCTCGCTGGGCAAGAAGGTCAATCGAGAATTGGATCCCGGTAAGTGTGTAGCGCAAAACCCGACGAGGCGTTTTGCGCGTCGGACATCGCTGCATTCTCCCGGGCGGCCCCGGTTTGATTGGCCCGCCGTACTCCACAAGATACCCTGATGCGGGGAGACACCATTTGCAGGATCAGGGAGCCGCAGAACCAGCCCTCCTTCAAGTATGAGAATCTGAAGGCTCCAAGCATCCAACGAAACACCCCTCCTACTTTTCAGCATCAGACCCCCCACCCCTCCCCAAAAGATCCGGGCTGGGGGAGTCCCCTCCGGAATTTTCATAACCCCCCTCCTCCCGGTTTTCCATTTTGTAAAACGGACCCCCACCCCCCCTGTTCTGCACAAAACAGGGGACTACCCCCCATGCTTCCAGTCCCAGAAGGTGTGTTTCGCGTGGAGTGTCCGACGGGCGGGGGAGGGGGGCCCACCCCTCCGGCACAAGAGAAGGGGGGTGGGGTGATCGCATGAAGGGGTGGGGGTACCCCCCTGGTGCCCGGATCCGGAGGGGTCCCCCTCCCCGCTTCCGGAAATTTTTGTGTGCCGGCCCCCACCTCCCCCCTCCGGCAAAAAAGAGGGGGGGAGGGGGGTACCCTCTTTTCCCTGTTTCTTTCCCTGTTCCTCTGAGCCGGGCGATCCCGCGATGTATGAATAGTGGGGGGAATTCCGCAGGTAATTCCCTGATGAGCCGGACAGATCCTTGCAACCCGCGTATACGTAACTCCCACCACCATCACCTTCATCACCCGGGGCTTCCACCTTACACCCATGGACACCCCCCGGCTCCGCACCGCCCTCCTCTTTGTCATCTGCATCGCCACTCCCCTCATCATCGGGTTCGTTGGCACGCTCTTCACCTACGGGAGTCTCACCGGGTGGTATGCCCTCCTCGTAAAACCCTCCTTTACCCCACCCGCATGGGTCTTTGCCCCGGCCTGGACCGTGCTCTATATCCTCATGGGGGCGTCGCTCTTCCTCGTCCTGAAAAACAGCTCCGGCAGCCCTTCCTTAAAACCGGCCGTTGTCCTCTTTGCCGCCCAGCTTGTCCTGAACCTTGCCTGGTCGGTAGCCTTCTTTGGTATGCGTGCCATGGGTCTCGCCCTTTGCGTGCTCCTCGTACTTATCGCACTCATCGCGGCAACCATGCTCGTCTTCCGGCGCATCTCGACAACAGCCGCATGGCTGCTCGTCCCGTACCTCGCATGGTGCTGCTTTGCGGCAGTCCTCAATGCCGGTATCTGGCTGCTCAATTAGAACCCTCCAGAACGAGCCTAACCTGCAGGCATGCCGGCGAAAAACGCGAAACCAACAAAAAAAGGAAAATAAGAAACTGGATTATCCGACTTAGAACCGGGGCTTCCGGTGCTTCGGCAGGCAGTCCCTGCAGTACACGGGCCGGCCCTCGGTCGGCTTAAACGGCACTTCGCACTCTTTTCCACAGTCGGCGCAGATAGCTTTTGTCATTTCACGTGGGCCGAAGTCCCGGGGACCCCGACCGCCAAAATTGGACGATCCGTACATGATGTTCTCATACAGTGTAGAAACTGTAGTAGAATTCATGACGTTCTGGTTTAACTACTTCTGGATGATCGCACCCAAAGCCAGACAGTACGATCCTGCACAAAATAAGGAGGACTGGGAGGTTTCTTCGTAACCCTGCTATCGTAATCAGGGCTTGGACTTGCGGGATCCTTCGGCACGGCAGAGCTGCCCGGTGCTGCTGATACTGTAGGATGCAAGGATCATTTCATCGCTCATACCCCGCTCCCCGATACCGATACGGGTCAGGCGGTCGCGGATAAGACGGATTTTTTTTGCATTGTCTTGCATAGAATACGTAAGTACTATGCTCTCAGACACCATGAAACAAAGGGATGGTTACCGGGAAGGCATCGTCCGGGATATGACAGCCTGAACGAAAAAAAATTACAGATACCGGTTCTTCCGCAGCCAGTCTACCTGCGGGGGGAGGTACCGGTAGATGATATCGCACTTGTCGTCCTGGAACGTCCACGGGACAATGATTAAGGTATCCCCTTCACGGATCCAGACTCGCTTCTTGATCTTCCCCTTGATCCGGCCCATCCTCGTGACGCCGTCAAAGCACCGCACCCGGATATGGTTTGCCCCCATCATCAGGTCGGCAGAGCCGAACATCTCGTTATTCCATTTCTTGGGGAGCCTGACCCGGACCACCGGCGTACCGTCGGCGTTTACTGCCCCCGTAGCCTCAAAGCCGTTTGCAATACCATCGGCCTTTTTCTTTGTATTATCTGTGATGCCAACAACTCCGCATATATAAACGACGTGGTCGATAATTAACGTATGCATGAGAACGGGACTCCCGCCCGTCTCCTTAACGGGCCCGCATATTTTTCCCGCCAGCCGCGCTAACCTGAATATATGACCGATACATCTTCACCGGCAGGGAACCGTACTGCCGGATCCATTCTTTCCGGTATCTTCGGGGGGTTCTGCGGCATTGCCGTGGCACTGGTGCTCGCCCTCCTCCTCTTCCCGTCAACGCAGTACCTTGCAATCAGCAATTATCTCCAGATCCTTACAGCATTCTCCGGCGCTGCGGTCTTCTGCTGGTATTACCTCCGGCACGAAGCGGGAGCGGGTTTCCTCTGGGCCGCCGCGGGATTTGCCCTCTGGGGGATTGTCAACACCGCGTGGTACGTTGCAGCAATGTTTGGGATAGGATCTTCCCCGTTCCCGGGCCCTGTCGACCTAGGGTTTGTCGTCGTGCTCCTTATTCTCGCATCGGCATACAAGAGGATCTACCCGCGAAAGCGGGCAAACGGCATGGCCCTTCTGGGCATCCTCGTCCTCGTGCTCATCACCCCTCTAGCCATCCTTGTCACAAGCGGTGTCACCGACCAGTCACTCATGATCCTGCTCTGCTTCTTTGCCTCCGGCCTGCTCCTTATTACGGCGCTGAACTATTCGTTTACCGAACACCCGGCGGCTCTTGCCGGGACAATCATCCTCGTGCTGGCGTATCTCGCCTACCCAATCCGTGAAGTCTTCTTTACCTCGAATGCGGCATTCGCTGTTGTCGGGCCTCTTGCCGCTGTCGGGTTCTCCCTGATCGTGATCGGGCTCCTCCCCGACTTCAGCAAACCGCAGGCCGTTCCAACCGGGTCTCCCGATACCCCTGAATAACCAAAATCCCCATCTGTTTTTTTAACATAGACACCCTTGGAAGCCCAGGGCCTAAAAGAGGGTCTGCTGGCCGGTGTCCTGTTTCCTGAACCCCGAGAGGCGCAGGCCGAGGCGCCGGATCGGTTTGCCGTCCCAGAGCTCGCGGAGGAGTTCCCCGGCGGAAGAGCGGATGGCGGCTTCGTCGTTATGGTAGTGCAGGAGGGACTTTGCCTTCGTTTTCGAGACAAAGCCCGTATAACGGACCCTGACCGTGACGGTTTTGAAATACAGTCCTTCATCGGCGAGCGCCCGGGCAACCTCTGCGACCAGCACTTCCATCGTTGCTGCAATCTCGTCAGGGTTGTCCGTGTCGTGCGCGAAGGTCGTCTCTTTCGAGATGGATTTTACCCCGTCGCGCTCTACGACCTCGCTCTCATCGTGCCCGAGCGCTGCTTCGCGGAGCAGGCCGGCAGAGCGCCCGAATGCGCCGACAAGGCGCTGGATGTCGCAGGTGGCAAGCTCCCCGATAGTGGTAATCCCGAGGGCTTCGAGCTGCGCCCCGGTCTTTCCCCCGATACCCGGGATCTTCCGGACGGAAAGCGGGGCGAGGAATGCCGGGACCTCTTCCGGTGTTACCACGGTGAGGCCATCGGGCTTCTGGTAGTCCGAAGCGATCTTTGCGACAATTTTTGAAGGGGCAACACCGAACGAGCAGGTGATCCCGACCCGGTCCCGGATTTCCTGTTTTAACCGCACTGCAAGGCCGCGGGCGGCAGCAAAATCCCCCACATGACTTGCGTCGAGGAACGCTTCATCGATGCTTACCTGCTGGACCCGGACAGCCGGTGCTTTTGAAGATCCCCATGATCTCCACCGATACTTCTGCGTACTTTGCCATGTCGGGGCGAAGGTAGACCGCATCCGGGCAGAGGCGGTACGCCTGTCCGATCGGCATCGCGGACTTCACCCCGAACGCCCGGGCCTCGTACGAGCAGGTCGAGACCACACCCCGCCCGGCCCCTCCCTGCGGATCGGCGCCGACAATCACGGGTTTCCCCGCGATCTCCGGCCGGTCGTGCATCTCGATTGCCGCATAGAAGCAGTCCATGTCGGCGTGCAGGACGATCCGCTGCCCTGCGGTTCCGGTATTCCCGTTCATCTTCTCCTCCGGGGGACCTGCATGCCCGCGTACCGTTCAGGCGATTCCCGCTGCATCCGGCACCGGGCCTTCGGTATCTTTCCGGGCCGACCCTGCAAAATCGGCAAGCGTGCACTGGCGCTGGCGGAGGCTCTCCTTTAAGAGCGTCGTCTCGGTGACAAACCGCTGGACCGGCAGGGTGAAAGCGTCCCCCAATATAGGAAAGTGCGGATTTGAGATCCTCGAACTCCGCGGGCCGCTCCCGCATCGCGCTCCGGACATTCTCCCGGACATTGAAGACCCCCATCGGGACATAGCCGGGCAGCGCTTCGCGGAGGATGATCGCCCCCTGCCTGCCGCTGTTCCCGCGCAAGCTCTTCGAGCACCGCCATCTTGCAGGAGTAATAGCAGCCCCCGAGCGGGGAGTAGCCGATCTTCCGCTTGAATCCCTCGTGGTCGGAGAAGACGTACTCCTCGTTCCCGAGCACGTGCAAGAAGGCCTCGGTCCATTCGTACTGCCACGCGGTCGGCAGCAGGATCACCGCATACCGGTTGTGGAGGCTCGCGTACTCATACAGCCGCACGGTATCGATCACCGGGCACTGCTTCACGCTCTTGAGCAGGTTGTCGCCGATCATCGTGTCGCAGGCGGTAATCGACCACCGGGTGGGACGAGATGTCGGTTTTCCCCCCGGCCCATCGTGCCTGCCGAGAAACGCCTTCTGGATCGTGGAGAACGCCATTCCCTGCCGGTGGAGACCGAGAACGGCATCTCGCGAGAGGAGATCGGTGTCGTAGTAGATTTTCTCTAAGGAATGGTCCCAGCGCTGGGCCGTGATATCGAAGCGTTCGAGCGGGGCGCTCGGGCCAAAGGGCGTGTGCTCCTCGGAGAACGAGAGGCCGGCGGGCGCGGTGGCAAACGAGGCTTCGCTCTCGATCGAGTGCTCCGAAAGGACGATCTCCTGGAGCTTCTCCACGAACCGGTTTTCGATATCGAAGGCGTTGTTGAGCCGTTTCCCCCGCACGAGGTTCATCCGGTACCCGATGATCTCTTCCTGCGGGTGGTTGCCGGCTATCCAGTCCTCGGGCCGGTCCATGATGCCCGTGTCCCCGTGGACGGGCGCGATCATCGGCCCGGCATAGATGTCGGGATAGTTGTAGCTCCCGATAAAAACGGAAGGCGGGGTGCTGCCGGCCATCTCTTTACCCACCTCCACAGACTTCATCTGCATCGTGGCGGCGGTGAGCTGTTTTAGGTATGCCCCTTTCCCGAGGATCATATTTGGAAAGAGATCCGTACCGGGATATTAAAGCCCTTGGGGGCGCGGAACTGAAAGTGAATGCCCGGCTCATCAGACAAGCCGGGTCCGGGCAATCCCCGACTGGGGGTAGTTCCCGTAATAGGTGATGATATCGGCGACCGTGCGGTTGACCGTGCAGGCCCGGGTCGTCTCCGTGTCAGAGGAGACGTCCATCCACTGCATGCCCGGTGCAAGGGCTATTGTCCTGTTGTTGTAGGAGAGATACATAGTCCCGTCTTTCGTGAACCCGTTGACGGTCAGGTTCCCGTTCGTGTACGGGAGGGACATACGCGCCCGAGAGTTCCCCGTATCCGCCGCGGCCGTATGCGCCGGAGAGTAGTCGTGCTCTCCCCGTACACGAGAAGGAGGGTAGTCAGTTGATCCTCAAACGGCACGATCCCGGCGAGCGTCTTTGCTGTCCGCATCGAAGATATAGGGGAGACATTGATGGCTGGCGCCGGGCAGGTCCCGTTCACGAGCGTCCCGGTGTAGATAACCTGGTGGTCGAGGAACGCATACTGGCCGGACGACGGGAGTCCTTCCGGGCGCTTGCGAGCCTGGTGCAGCCGGCAGATACTACAAGCAGCAGGAGGACGATAACGGCACCGCAGGCTGCGGTTCCCCGGGGAACATTCATGGGTACCTATTGCATGGGCCCGCTACATCTCTTTTGCGAGAGGATGAACGCCCGGCCTTTTTCGTCTCCGGCGACCAACCAGAATTCTGCACATGATCATCACCCCGCTCACCGCCGCCATCGTGCTCTACCTCGATCGCAAACCTGTGCGTCTTTGTCCTGTACGGTGCCGACAAGCAGCCGGGCCCGGAACGGCGACTGGCGGATCCCCGAGCGGATCCTTCTGGTATCGGCACTCATCGGGCCGTTCGGTGCATGGGCCGGGATGCGGGTCTTCCGGCACAAGACAAAAAGATCCTCTTCTACCTTGTCCCGGTTTTTCTTGTCCTGCACATTGCCGGTATCCTGTACCTCGCATGGCTGCTGTACCGGGGATCCGGATTCCCTCTCCTGTAACAAGGATAATCCCGCCATTTTAATATCGGCCCTGTACCAACAGATCACTGATGCGGACCAACAGGCACCAGTATTTCCTCGACCTTGCGCAGCGGTGCGCCAACCAGGGCACCTGCCTCCGGCGCAACTTCGGCGCTATCATTGTAGACGAATTCAATACCATTGTTTCAACGGGATACACCGGGGCACCCCGAAAACAGATGGACTGCACCGAGCTCAACCGGTGCTGGAGAAAAGACCACAACATCCCGTCCGGCTCCAACTACGAGCGGTGCCGGAGCGTGCATGCCGAGATGAATGCCATGCTCCAGGCAGGAAAGCTCGCCCGGGGTTGCACTCTGTACCTTGCAGGGTTCGATGTCGCGACCGGAGAGCTCACCCAGATCTGGCCGTGCTTTTTATGCTCGAAGATGATCGTAAACAGCGGGATCACAAAGGTCGTGATGCGGACGACACCCACGGAATTCAAGGAGATGGACCCGATGGTTCTCTACCAGATGCGCAGCCGCGAGTCGCTTGGGGACGAACCACCCCAGTAAAAGATACAAACGATTTTTCGTTTTTTGCCCGGTTACTGAGGGCAATTGGGTCAGATCCACATCCCAGGTGGCCTCAGTAGGGTGTCGGGGAGGTCCCCTGGAACCGGATTCGTAAGGGTAAGATCCCTGGCCGAGCTGCCCAGAGGTATTATCCGGAAGGGTGATAGGTCCCTTTCTGGATCGAACGGTAGCCCGGTGCGATCTGGCTGAAGAAGACGGCCTGGCCGGGATATGCCTGGCCGACCGGATCGTTGAGGACCGGGATAGCGGAAACGGTCATTCCCCGGGTCCCGGTATTTTCTATGGCAAGGGTAAGGATGAACGCTCCGGTTATTCTCCTTTAGCGCGATATTGTTGATCGAAGCCCCGAATGCATACCCATTGCTCTCGAAATGTGCCTGCTGGCTGAGACTCAGGTGCTGTTGTGTCCCGGGAAAGACGACGATGCGCATCCTGCCACAAAAACGAGGACGGCAAGGATAGGCAGGACGGCGACGAACTTCATGGTACACACTATAATGCCGGATTATATAAATCCCGATAATTACCAGTGAATAGGGAAATAAGCTGTCCAAAACACTGATGCTGCTCGGTCACCCAATAGTATTTCGCAAACATGGCGCCGGATCCACTCCCCGTTATCCTTGTCCACGGCTGGAAGAGCCATCCCGGCATCTGGAACCGGCTCGTGCCCCGGTTAAAGGAGGAGGGGATTCCCTGCTGGAGCTTCGATTATACCGCGTTAAACGGGGCGTCCATGGAGGCAATCGCTTCCGCCCTCGGGGAATACATCGCGGTCCAGGCGGAAAGAACAGGAATACGATGGCCCGGTGGATATCGTCTGCCACTTCCATCGGCTCCTGCGTTACCCGCTACCTGCTCGAAGTCATGGACGGCAGCGCCCGGCACGAACGGGTCCGCCGGCTCATTGCCATCGGCCCGCCCAACAACGGCTCCGCTCTTGCCGAACTCTTCTGCGATCCGGTGATCGGCCCGGGGATTACCAAGAGGCTCACCGGAGCTTTTGTCCCGGAACATTTCGACCCGGCCGCCGATGTGATCGTCCAGGCCTGCCGGCCAAAAAGCCTGACTATGAAGGCCCTGAGGGAGGCCGGCGTGCGGCCAGATATCGAATACCACCTGATCTGCGCGGAGAACACCGCCCGGACCCCGGAGTTCTTCCCCTGCATTTAAGGGAAAGACCTGCGAACTCCTCCCCGAGGGGAACTGGCAGATGACCTTTGCCGGCGACGGGATCGTCCCCTTGAGCGATTCGGTCCTCCCGGGAGCGTCCATGACCGTCCTCCCCCGGCACCCTATGGAGGTACTCCCCGGCCGATGCGGGGAAGTACTGCCACATCCTCCTGCCCCGTGCGCCGGAGACCGTCGACTGCGTGATCGGGTTCCTGAACGCCGGCCCAGAACAGCAGTAGCCGGGTTATGCCTATGCGGCCCGCCGGGGCTGTTCTGCTTTTTTTATCTCGTTATAGAGGGAGACTGCCGAGATGCTGATCAGGTTGAGCGTTGTTGCCGGCATACCAGAGGTAGGCCTCCGGCACCGTAAGGCCTGCAATCCAGCCGGACCAGAGCATCAGGCAGATGATGGCAAACGAGAGGAGGGTATCGACGGCCAGGAAAAACCGCCGGACGGTGGAAGATTCCGGCCCAGCTCGGCAAGGGAGCAGTATTCTATGCCGGCCTCGCGGTTGTCCAGATCGGTAAGGGCACGCCAGATATTCATCAGGAGATCCACGACTGCCCACATGATGACTGCCCAGCCAAAGATCGTGAGCGGAAGGCTCGCCAAAACCATCCCGCTGCGGAGGGCGGCAAGGCCGAACAGGCCCTTGAAGATGCAGAACGGTATGCCAATGGTAAGTGAGAGGAAGAACGGCCGGGTAAAGATCCGCTGGATCCGGTCGGTTATTCCTGCACCGCTGCCTGATGCATGTGGTCTGTTCGGGAGTATCGGATATCAGGTCTGCTGCCTCCGTGTCGCCGGTTCAGGAAAAAGGTCAGCGCCGGACTGCCATCACTGCAAGGGCAAGGCCGGCTGCCGCAATGCAGAGCAGCCCGTCGAGGGGAAGCCGGGGGGTTGCAGTCGTTGTCGGTATCGCAGTGGTAACCGGTGCCGTGGTTGTCGGGGCTGTCGTAACGATCGTCTCTTCCGTGGTTTCGATGGTCGTGACCGTGGTCACCGGGCGGGTGGGACGGGTCTCGGCCGCTATCGAGATCGATCCCTTGTCCACCTTCGTGTCCCCACGCTCCACAAAGAGCGTGTCGTTGTTGACCGAGGTCGGGTTCTCGACCCGGACGGAGTAGGACTGCGCCGCGGTGTTATAGGATGTGGCAAAGGCCACGACCGCTTTTCCCGAACTGTCGGTGGTGACAAGGGCATAGTAACTGGTGTTGGGCAGGAGGGACGAGGTGGGAGCGACATCGTCGAGGATCGTGCGCCCGCCGCCATTATAGTACTGGTACGAACCGATCGTGTACGGCCCGTCCGATGGATCCTGCTGCACGTTATACTGGTTGGCAACAACGATCGGCGGCTCGTCTCCCGCCTCCCCGCTGAGCGACCAGGTCTTCGTCAGCCAGACATAATAGGGGGTGTTGAGCCTCCCGGTGATCTCGATGGTGAACTGGTGCCCCCGGGTGATCGTTCCCCCGATATCGGAGGTGGTGATAGATCGCAGCCACCGGTACGGCAAGGAGGCAGATGCAGACAGCGGTCAGAATGATGACCGCAGGACGGGACAGTTTTTTAAGGATCATCGTATCTCCCGGGTTTCTTCTCTTTTACGATGAGATTGATCCTCTGCGGGATAAAGGTATGCGTTTTTCCCTTCTACCCTGCCCGACCCCGGACAATGTACTTTAAACGTTACACCGGGAAATGCAGATTTATGTACGCGATCAAGGCATCGCACCTTTCCAAGCGCTTCCGGGACGTTGCTGCACTCGGCGACGTGAGTTTTACGGTAAACGAGGGGGAGACGTTCGGGTACCTGGGCCCGAACGGCGCCGGGAAGACCACGACAATCCGGATCCTGACCGGGATCTCGCCGCCAACCTCGGGTTCGGCAGCGATCTTCGGCCACGATATCGTGAACGATACCATCGCGGCCCGCCAGTCCATGGGGATCGTCTCCGAGACCTCGAATGTTTACGACGATCTCACAGCATGGCAGAACATACTCTTTGCAGCCGAGCTCTACGATGTCGACCCTGCGACGCGGAAAAAGAAGGCAGCCGAACTCCTCTCCACTTTCGGGCTGTACGAGCGCGGTGAGAGCAAGGCACACGGGTTCTCCAAGGGCATGAAGCGGAGGCTGACGCTTGCAATGGGCCTGGTCAGCAGCCCGCGCCTGCTCTTTTTGGACGAGCCGACCTCCGGGCTCGATGTGGAGAGCAACATGATCATCCGGGGGGTCATAACCGATCTCGTGCGGGACGGGGTGACGGTCTTTTTAACGACCCATAATATCGAGGAGGCGAACCTGATGTGCGACCGGGTGGCGATCATCAACCGGGGCACGATTGCGGCAGTCGATGCACCGGAGCGGCTCAAGAAGACGATCCAGAGCGTCCAGTCTATAGAGGTCTCCTTTGACCGGCCGAACGCCGGAACGCTCGACGCCCTCTCCGGGCTCGCCCCGGTCAACAATGTCATAAAAGAGGGAGACAAGTTCCAGCTCTATACGAGCGATCCCTCTACCGTTATCGAAGCCGTGATGGAGTATGCCCGCAGCCAAAAGCTCCGGGTGGAAAGCATTACAACGCTCGGCCCCACTCTCGAAGATGTCTTTATTAAAATTACCGGGCTCAAAACAACAGGAGGCGCGGTCCATGCCATCGACTGAAAACCACGAACCCGCGCTCACCCGGATCTCCCGTGAGCTCTCCGCGGCATGGGCAATCTCAAGAAAAGACATGCGGATCTATTACCTCAAGCCAAACATCATCGTCTCGGGCATCCTCTTCCCGCTCTTTATGTTCCTTGCTTTTGCCATCGGAAGAACGCGCCGGCAGTCACCCTGATACCCGGGCTTGTCGCAATTACGCTCCTCTTTTCAGCCTCCTCGATAGAACCGGTCTCGATTCCCATAGAACGGCGGGTAAAGACCTTCGACCGCCTCCTTGCCGCCCCGATCTCGCTGCATACGCTGGTGCTCGGGGAGAGCATGAGCGGGTTTTTGTACAGCCTCGGGATCGCGTGTATCCCACTTGCAATCGGGCTTATTGTCTTCCAGATGACCGTGCTCAACGCGGCGGTCCTTATTGCGGCCCTGATCCTGACGGCGTTCTGCTTTGCAACGCTCGGGACGCTCTTGCGGCCTACCCCACCGAGAACGTGGGGAGGTGATGTCGATGCTCAACCTCGTGCGCCTGCCGCTCATCTTTATCTCGGGCGTGTTCATCCCGCTCTCTGCCATGCCGGCGGTAGGTCAGGAGATTGCGCTATTCTCTCCTTTAACCTACGGGAACGACATGATCGAATATGCTGTTACCGGGGTGACGCAGTTCTCTGTTGCTGCCGATATCGCTGCGCTTGCGGCCTTTGTCCTCATCTTCCAGTTTGCGGCAAACCGGCTGTATAAAAAGTTCAACGAATAAGGAGGAAAACTGCGGTACTACAGAAAGAGAGCAGGAAAATCCCCCGGGACCTCCGCTGTCACGGGGACCGGGGAGATCCGTTTTTTTCGTTACCAGAGGAAAAGCGGGAGAATTTTATCCCTGGTTAAGGGATTCCTGTCCGCCGCTTACGCGTAGGGCAGGAACTGCACGACCGCCTGAAGGAATCGCAATAATCAGATTGAGAAACGCACTCCAATCGAACATCCTGTCACCTCCTTTGTGGTATAGCCAACAGTGGCCAAGATTTGTATATATTTTTTGTGTTTTTAATCGGAGCCCAATATGAGCGAATTGTCGCAAATTAAAATATTTATCTGATTAATTTTGGATCTTTTAATACTATGGCTGGCCACCACTTCAGGATACTGCATTCACAGGAACAACTGAGTGTAAAAAAGAGCGGTTTTTGTATTTTATCGGGTTACATCTTGGACTGGTCGAACGTGATGTTTGCCCCGGCAGGGATTTTTGCTCTCTTTCCCTTGGCATCCGGGAAGAATTCACGGGACTTCTCTTTTCTGGACTTTGGATCGTCACCGGATTCCTGCTGTTTTTTTACTTCTTCTGCATGGACGCCAAGGAAACACGTCGACCGGGTTTTTCCCGCCCTGACAGAGGTTGTTCTTCTTGTCCTTCGCATTCGCTGCATTCCGGGACATGAGAGGGAAGAAGGTTGGGGAAATGGATCTTCCAGAGGTCGGCATCGATCTTTCCCTCATCGAGGAATTTCTTGATGTGCCGTGGGGTGTATTTCATGAGTGGTACTTATTGATCCAAAGGTCTTTTATCAGTATCCCTACCGGAACCCTGACTGCCCGGGTCCCCGGGCTATTTCTAAAAAAGACCGCAGTGGCAGATATCAGAACCGTGAACCGGTAAGGGTAAAGACTGAGAAGTTAGCCTCTGCCTGGGCGAGATCGCGTGCGCTCTTCTCGATTCACCGGCTGGAACTTGGCGCGGTTCCGGAGTATCTTCTGCTGGATCGCGTGCAGGTTCTCAACACCCATTAAAAACTCGCGCTCGACCGGGCGGATCCTCGGCTGGAACGTGTGGATGAGGTTCTGGACATCCGAGGGGATACGCCTTTCTTGTCATCGTAGACAAACAGCTGCTCCTGGCGTTTTCTCCAGGCTATCAATTCGTTTGCAATCGCAGTATCGAAGCCCGGGATACCCATGATCGTATGCATGTCGATATCCGCCGCGGTCTCGATCCCAAACGAGCGGAGCGCTGCCTTGCGGTTCTCGCCAAGCCGCGGTGAGGTGCAGTTCTCGATGTAGCAGTTTTCGAGGAATTTTTTCTGCTGGCGCTCCTTTGTGGTGTGCTGGAGGTCATCGAGCGCCTTCTGGTAATCTTTCTCTATCGCCTCGTACTTTGCCCGGAGGGTGTTGAGGGCATTGACCTGGGCGGTAAACCCGGCATCGCCGGCCTCTGCGATCCATTTCTTCTCCCAGAGTTTCCAGCTGTATTTTGCATCCTCGAATACTTTCTTCCGCCGTTTCTTTTCCGCAGTGTCTTTTCCCGGGATGACAAGGATCAGTGCTCCAATAACGGCGGGGACAATACTCGCGAGGATCTTTAGTAAATCCCATTCTGACCAGAGGAACAAGAGAAGTACGCTGGCTACAAAGAAGGTGATTGCAAGGATCTTGCCGAATTTCCGGAAACCGGCTATCCGCGCAACCATTGGAGGGAGGGGGGCCGGCGCACAGCGGTAGTTTCTCGGGGAGATGACGGGGATAGGTCCCGGGGGTTTTACTGCCGGAACCTTCTGCCACTCGGTTCCCACATCGATCCGTGAAATGGAGTCCGAGCTCAAAAACAACAGGATCCCGGTGGTGTTTTCAAGGCCGCACCACGGACAGGCCGGCAAGGCCCGAGTAATAGGTGTGCATCGATTCCGTGCTGCATTTTTTCAGCCGCTTTTCGAGCGCGTCGAGCACAGTTCCACCAGTCGTTTGCGGTCGGGCGGCCCCATGACTGGAGCGCCGATTCCGTGAAGGCTTGCTTCAAAGAGGCTGGCCACTTCGCCCGGGACAATGGAGAGCCCGACTGCGTTCGGCGGCGGGGACATGGCCTTGAGGGCATGCGTTCCTGCCGAAGGCAAACCGGTACTCCGCGATCGCACGCTCGATCGGCATGTCGTCCTTTCCCTTGTATACTCCCGAGAAGGGGATGGCGGCCCATGAAGAGGAGGAGGAATATCAGGATTGCAAGGCCCGAAATTGTCGTGGTTCTGCGTGCGCAGCATCTTGAAGTCCTTGGACTTCTGGAGTTCGGGCGGGGTGAACTGGGGGACGCCGACTTCGCAGTGGTAGATCCTGTCATGGGCCTGTACCTGGAACGAGTCGCAGTCGATCAGGCGCACGCAGGCTTTTTTCGTGACGAGAATATTTCCCTCGTTGACATCCCCTATCACGTATCCGTACTTGTGGATGATGTAGAAGGCAGCGGCGAGATTTTTTGCCGTCCGTACAAGGAATTTCCAGTCCGCGTTCGGGAACGCCTCTTTCCGGTGGGAGGGGCCGTATACCTTGTGGATCGGTTCGCAGTCGGTGATCCGTGGCATGACAAAACCGCATACATGCCCGTTCTTCCCGGCATGGATCAGGTCCAGAGGCCATGCGGAAAACTCCTTGAGCTCATCGTTGCAGCCGCTCACCATCACCCGGAGTTTTTCCTGCCGTTCTGCGGTGAGAGGGTTTGTGGTAGATCTTTGCCAGGACATCCATCCGGTGGGGCGCAATCTCGTACACATCCCCCTCCCCTCCGCTCCCGATCTTTTTCCCGAGGGTTACCGGGTTTCCCCGGCTGTCGAAGAGGTATGTGAGGGGGCATCTGGTTCATGGTACATCCGGTTATGGCTGGTTTACGGCAAGGACTAGGGTCTTGTCGTCGTCGCTGCGTGCATTCACGTCATCGCTTGAAAGGAGGAGCGCGGAGGTGGCGGGAAAGATCGACAAACCCGTTTTCGGGGTTTTTCCTGAGCGCGGCAAAGAGCGGACGGAAAAAACCTTCGTGGACGGTCCGTGTCGAAAACGAGAGCACGAGGTTCTGGATGCCAGTCGGTAAAGATGGCGAATCTCCGCTGGGGTAGGTTGTGCCGGATTCCTGTTTTAATATGCTCAAGGAAGGCGTCAGTCGGTGATGAAGAACTGTGGTATTCGCGTATTCTCCCTGTTCCGGCCAGAAGACCGTGCGATATCCCGTGCCGATCAGCCGGTGACAATACATCCGTCGCCGACCTGGAAACAGAGCAGGTACCCTTCGGTCGCTACCACCCCTATGAGAGTACAGGCGTACTCGCGGAGGGGCTGGCCATCGGCCGCGGCCCGGGCGGCAACGGCATCCCGGCATTCGGAGATCCATGCCTTTACGGCACTGGTATCCGGGTCGGTCGGGAGCGTTTCTCCCCCGCGTATGGCATCGAGGATGCGGGCATACAGAGTTTCGCAGGCGATCCCAGCCCCTACTCCCCCAAGGGAAGTGCTCCCCGCCCCGTCGGCGGCAAGGCCGACAAAATAATCCCGATCGGAAAACCGGAGGGCGCCCGCCCGACAGTAGTCCTGGCCCGGCTCGTTCCGGGCAGAATGGGATTTGCCGGTAACCGAGAGCGAGAGGTGTTTCCAGGTCATATCTCGCTCCACCCTGACGGTGGAGAGAGCAGGATCCGGTCGCCCGGGTTGCTCCGTGAAGCGGATTTCATCGAATTGGAGAGCCACTGGAAGAACTCGCGGAACTTGAGCCCCTGGAGCCGGAGCGGCTGCCGGACCGAGATCTGGCCGAGAACTGACATGTCGGCATTCTGGACGCCGACGGCAAAGAAGGCAAAGGACTTCGAACTCTCGCCTTCCCGGACCATCGCTGCCGCCCGCTGCCATTCATCGGTGGGCGATCCGTCGGTGATCAAAAAGATCCAGGGCCGGTAAAAGGAGATGCCGTTTGCGCGGTACTCTTCTTTACGTTTCCTGATCAGGTCGATGCCGGTGAGGATTGCTTCCCCGAGAGGCGTGTCTCCTTCGGCTTCAAGGGTAGGGTCGAGGAAAAAATCTGCGGTATTGAATTCGGAGATCACCCGCACCGGGCCAAATGAGAGCAGGGCCACTTCGACCCGTTTTACTGCGAGTGAATCTCCCTGGAGCTCCTCGTAAAACGACCGCAGGCCTGCGTTGAGTTCTTCTATGGGTTTTCCTGCCATGGAACCGGATGTATCCAGCAGCAGGAGACAGGGACACCGCGGTTCGGGGTTTTCCGCGAAGGTGACCGGGCCCAGAGGCTGCTGGTCGTAGAGTAATTCGTTGCTCATCTGGCTGCTCCCGTTTTTATGGTATGTATGGTATCAGCACTATATCTTTGTCGAATTCTTTTAAGGTCATTTTCGTCCCTTTGTCCCTGAGGATAACTACGGAAATTTTTGCGGTCAAATAAACCCATAAATAATTCCGGGCTGTATCCTTTACCCGGTAAAAGGAGGTAGCGGTAATA
>Ga0268356_10523_pt1 | contig 32986 bp, 39 predicted proteins | sample BioMet10_FD_194415 | JGI IMG/M metagenome (GOLD analysis project Ga0268356, IMG submission 194415) | Sewage microbial communities from Oakland, California, United States - Biofuel 10 (PacBio Assembly) | ecosystem: Engineered > Wastewater > Sewage > Unclassified | place: USA: California | collected...
TTTGCTTTTCATCCAGTTTTTCGCGCAAAGCCAGGGCCTTATTCTTCCCTTCATCCGTGCCATCGTTGTAGGCAGCGGTCATTTCTTCAAGGACCGCCTGCTTTTCTTCCATGGCCTTTTTAAGGTCATCATAGACTTTCTTCAGCAGATCATACATTCGTTATCCTCCTATCCAAAAACTTCCAGAAAATCGCCGAGGCGTTTTACCTCAAGCGCGTTTGCACCGGTTCTGGCCCACTGGAAGGCTTTTCCACCGGCACATTCGAATCTTTTTTCCCTGCTTCATTCTCTGTAATAGGGTCTTGATCATTAGCCAGATATTCATTTTTGATTTCATCCGGCAAATGCTGGTATCCTCTCAAACAGTTCAAAAAACCAACCCGCGAATTCTTTGGGATTGAATTTCTCGCCTGACTTTTATACCCATCGGTCACAACGTCGACAAATCCGGCTTCTTTTGCCTGATCTGCGGGTAAGCCAGGTCTCGTCAGTCATCATTTTGGATAATTCATCATGGCTTTTTTGAGTCCGTTTTTGATAGATTGCCAGAATGGATTCCTTGATCGAATCGAGAACGTCAGCGTTCTTCCGCATTTCTTCCGCGCTTCCGCAAATACAGGTCCATGGGTCATGCACCATGAACATGGCGCCTTGCCTCATTTCGATGAAATCCGCCCCAGTTACCACAATGGTTGCGGCACTGGCAGCCAAACCGATGATGTCAGCCGTGACCTTGCCCGTATAATCACGCAAAATTGAGCGAATTGCTTGAGCGGCAAAAGCTTCTCCCCCAGGAGAATTGATCTTGAGACGAATGGGGCGTCCTGCGCCTTTTTCTTTCAGGTCATCGCTGAGCCGCTGTGGAGAGATCCCATCTTCTGACCAGGAATATTCCGAGATCGGCCCAAAAAACTCGAGTTCGACTTCTCCGCTTTCTGAACTTGCGGCATCGACGAAGTTCCAGAATGGCTCGAATGGCCTCGCGTTTCCCTTGATTACCCGTAAAGGCACTTTATTCATTTTTTCGCTCCTTGTTTTTTATTTCCAGCGATGGAAACAAGATTCCCGTTTTCGCCGATTTTCGCCATATTCGACGGGAAATAATAGCCATTTCCTTCTGGATAGCTGCTCATATCATCGATTTGGCGTCCTTCGTTTGGCGTCAAAGTTCCGCTGGCGATCTTTACTTTTATATATTCTGCCCGTGATTTTGGGTCCATTCTCAAAATGGATTCTCGAACGGCGCGGAAATAAACTGAGCTTTGATCTTTTTCAGGGATCCATTTTCTTCGAGATTCCTGCTCTTCCTGAATGAGATAGGGGTTCAATGTGGTTTGCAGATAATCAAGTTGTTGGGCAATGTTGCTTTCGTAACTTTCTTTTCCTTGATTGACTTTCCATAATGGCATTGAGAAGAAGTTGGCAATTTCAACATCCGTGAATTGCATTGTCTCTAAAAACTGTGCATCCACAGGTTTCATTGTGATTGGGGTAAAAGACTCAATGGTCTTGTCGAAAATGGCAACGCCGCCGGCATCCCTTGTAGTTGAGATTGCATCAAGAAATTCTGTTTTTATTCTCTTTCTTGCGTCAGCGGCGGTTTCCTTCTCGGTTTGTTTCAGTTCACCAATCAGTTTGATTATCCCGGCCGGGTTCAGCCCTTTTGTGGCAATGCTGGTTTGCGTTTCGTGCATGGCTAGTTGCCGAAGGATCGTCTCCCTGGCATAGCTGATGATTGACCTTCCGTTGATGCCATTCACGCTGTTGATCATTTCGTGTTTGATTTCGAAATCCGGGATCACTCGCGTATTGCCATTGAGTGGGGTATAAATCCACCACAGGTTTCCCTTTTCATCGAAATGGCTCTTTACCCGATCAGATTCGAGGATAAAGATTTCGTTCATCATGGGTGGATACCACGTATAGGCGTCTCCGTAGAACATAAGCCATTGTTTTAGTGTCTTTCTGAAGATAAATGGCACCATCCACCGGTTGGGCTGCACTTCGATCAAATAAGGAATGTTTTTGGTAACGGGATCTGGATAAATCCGCGAAATTTGATCATTGATCCGCTCGAACATTTGAAACGGAATACTCGCAACGTCATCAGAGATGATATTGCTGCATCGGTAGGCTGTTGCAATGGATTTCGTCAACTCTGGGGTGATCCGCCTCCCGGAACGAGTTTGTAAAAATCCATAATCATAGATACTCCCGTTTTGCTCGGGTACAACGGGGGCAGTGATCATGCTCTGTAAGTTTTGAATCACTTTTCCTAATCCCATGAGTTCTATCCTTTCTTCCCGTTCAGGACCTCAATGTAAATACCGGCCACAAGAGAAAGAAAACTTGCCAGGTAACATGCAATATAGAAATTCAAGAAGGCGGTGGTAATGATCATTCCGGAAACTCCGGCAATTTGCAGGATCAAATAAAAGTTTTTCTTGGTCAAGTTTTTCATTACATACCCCAACCGTCTTCTGTAAAATGACCTATGAGGTTGACATTGGCTTCTTCAAGCCGTGGGATGGCTGACATTGCGTTGATGATGGCAGCAAGAAGATCGATACGTTCAGTACTGTTATCTTCCGGCTTGGCAAGTTTGATATTCCCATTGGTATCGGTCCTCGTAGTGGCATTCCCAACGCACATTTTCAATAACGGGCTTCCGTCATGAACGAGTTTCTCGCTCGCAACCAGATCCCGAAATTTCTTCGTTGGTTCACTTAGAGTTTGTACTCCCTGCCTGATCTGCACGATGGTGTAATCTTCTCGTGCCAGTTCTGTGGCAAAATGTGTGGCATTATAGGGGTCATAATCGACTTCAAGCACACTCCAACCAAAATTATTTTCACATTCATGCAAATGATCTTCGATTTCGTGATAATCGGTTACTTCTCCATCGGTAATCCTGAGCCATCCATCTGCGGCAAACCCTTGGTAATCGATCTTGTCTTCTTTTTCATGGGTGGCAATCGCTGCTTCTGGCATGAACCCGGTAGCACTGACGGCAATTCTTCCATCCGGAAGAGAAAACACGAAGCAATCAGCGGTAAGGTCGATAGATTTTGAAAGATCAAGGCCAAACGTGCAGGTCATGTTTCGGGTAAGATCGCTGAATTTTTCTCTTTTTTCGGATGCGCTTCCATCCGGGAGAATGCACAACGAGTCCCACTTTTCCATGATTTCACCCATGAAATTCTCTTTCTTTCCATAAACCCATTGGTTAAGGTTTTTTGTCAGGAAATTACGGATTTTCGTCGGATTTTTAGAAGAATAGGCTTCATCATGCTGTTCCTGTAAGAACCGCTTCCCCTCTTCAGAGAGACATTTCAAGGGGTTCGCTTTGATCCAGTTTTTAGGATCATGAACGTCGTCTCCCTTATCCAGCTCACGGATCATGATAAAGTAGCGTTCGTTCTTGAATTTCCCTTCGATCACCGATTTACAGTAATCGTATTCATTCCAGCATGGGCTTTTTCCAGCGTTGAACCCGGCCGTTGTAATAATCACAAAAAGGGCTTGAGCACGCTGACCAAATGCAGACCAGATTACATCATAGATATCTGAAGTCTTATGTGCATGGTATTCATCAAGGCTTGCAAAAGACGGGTTGAAACCATCTTTATTTTGCGTATCTTTTGAAAACGGCATGAGCACACCACCGCGCTCTTTGTGCGTGATCATGCCGATGTTGATTTTCAGGCGTTTGCATAAAGCCTGGCTTTTTTGGGCCATGCGTTTTGCGTAGTTGTAGACAATTTTCGCCTGGCCCTTATCCACAGCCGCAGTATAGACCTGTGGGCTTTCTTCCCCATCTCCGGCCATTGCATACAATGCCATGCCAGACACTTCTGTCGATTTACCATTTTTACGGGCCTCGAAAATGGAAGCTTTGACGAATCGGCGCAGCCCGGTATCTTTATGCACCCAGCCATAAATGCAGCCAAGATCGAATTTCTGAAAATCTTCCAGTTCGATCGGGGTATTCGCCAGGGGCCCCTCAATATGACGAAGATATTTGAAGAAATCAAAAACACGGTTTGCTTTCTTTTCGTCAAATATCCACGGAAATTCTTCTGTTCCCTGGCGCTTCAGATCATCCAGATGACGCTTGCAAGCCAGCCATTCAGAATGACCAACGATTCTTTGGCCTCTGATGACCTCTCTAGCATATTGTGTGGTTGGATGATATTTTCTTGCGCCCATCAATCAAATTCCTTACCAAACTGATCTTCTAATTCTTTATCAGCAGCTTTTTTAATCAAACGCGCTCGTGCTGCTGGGGATAGCCCAAGTGAGTCGGCCAGGGACTTTTGCAGCCTTATGTAAGCCTGATATGCTTTCGTGTCCTCTACCGATAGCATCGATCTATTTTCCAGTTCTTTTTTCTTTACAACAACGTTGCAATAACTTTCCAAAAGTTCCGTATCCATGTTGTCGAAGAGTTCCAGCCCTTCCACGGATTTGAGTATCCTGAACCATACGGCTTTTGCTTCTTTCGACAGCGATGCGGGAGCATTGATTGTTTTCTTCTTTTCTCGGGTAACCTTTGCTTGCGCTTTCTGACGCGCTTCTATTTCTGTGCTCGTCCAGTGCTTTCCGCCGCCCGATTTCATTACCGCAGTGCTTACAGATTTTGTTGGCATCCATTTTTATCAGTTTTGATCGGGGAAATTTTCGCGCGGAAAACCTACGCACGGTTTACTTTTGAAGGGTGAAAACTTTTTCATAGCCCCTCCCTATCTCTCATTTCCAAAGCCGCCATCTTCTTTTGCGGTTTTCTTTGAATGACAATGGGCGCATAAACTTTCAAGGTTATCTACACCATCAAGTCCGCCTATTGCTCTTGGAATAATATGATCAACTTGAGTTGCTATAATTTGTTGACCATGATGATCACCAAATGGATCACAACACCAAGGATTATCATGAAGAAATCTTTCGCGAACTTTGCGCCATTTGTATCCATATCCTCTTTTAGTGGATGATCCTCGCAGAGCATCGTCTGAGTTGGCATGAATCTCACATCGGCTGCCAGTACTAACTAAAGCATGGCAGCCAGGATATGAGCATGGGCGCAATGGACGCTTTGGCATCAGCGGATCACCTTGAGCGCATTGGGAATTAGATAGGTGAAAATCCACAGAACAGCACCAGTGATCAATGTGATCATGGCACCAATCACCCACCCAACCATTCGGTCGATAGATTTCTTCATGTCACCTAGGCTATCTTCCAAAAGAGCCAGACGCGTTTTAGCGCCTGGCTTTCCATTGCCGTTTACAAACGCCTGCATTTCTTGAAGAGGAATGCAGGGAGGAGTGTGTTGTGTGGCAGAAGTCACGATTACCCGACCTTATCTTCAGAAGAAGCAGATGGTTGAGTAATATCTCCTGAGCCAGATAAAGCTTCTGTTGGATTCGATTTTAGAAAGAAGGTCTGGAAAATATCATGCAAATAGTTTGATCCCCTACCAATCGCCGCGCCAGTGATGATCATACCAAAAGTAGTTACCGGCCATAAAGCGACATTGGCAGCCGGAGAAGCCTGCGCCCAGAACGCACTGAGAATATAGATCAAATCGAGACGGTAAATGAATGCAGCAGCAATACCGACCGCAAACGCGATATACATCTGCATCCATTTATATTTCGTCATCTTCTCGAAATGATCAAAGAATGGAGCGAACAGATACTCCACCAGAGTCTCGATCAGAAACGAGACGAACAACGTCACCAGCAAGATCACCAATAAGGAAACCATATTCACCTCACCAATAATAAAAGATTTACTTTGTCTCTACTACAAAAGTAAATCTTTTTTTCATTTCAATCAATCTACCAAAACAGGAAGTCACACCAATCCGAGCTTTATCAATTTAGCGGCCGCCTCAATGGCGCTTCGAGCTCCTGTTTTCTTTTTTATATTCATAATCCGCAAAGATACCATCCTCTCGCTTATTCCAAGCTTCATGGCAATTTCCCCATGGCTATCCCCCTCAATAAGATATTTCATGGTTGCGATTTCTTTTTCTGTGAGAGAAATCGCTTCCGCATTTTCGTTATTTCCGATTATAATAAATCGCGTCGCCATAGGATTTAGGATAACGACCAAGAGGTCGGAGGTTCAAATCCTCTCGCCCCGACAGTTTTAGCCAGTTTGAATAAAAGAATCCGGCATTGCACGGATTTTTTTATTTCACTCAACGAGAGGGGAAACATGAAGAAATCTCAGCTACTTATGATCATCTGCTTGTTGGGCCTGATCGGACTCATTGTTCTAAGCGGTTGCAGCGTGGAAAAAGCTCTTTTTATCCGGGCGACCGAAACGCCGGTACCCACCAGTACCTCTACCCCTATCCCCACACCCGCGGCGACAAAAACTACGTTGCCGACAGCAACTCTGGTAGCCACCGCTACATTGGTCCCCACTGCGACGCCCAAGGAATTCACCGCTGATTCCACCGAACCACTTCATTTCTCGGATGGCGGAACCTGTGACCACTGGTCTACCATTACCACGGCCGACGCTGGGGAAGTCAGATGTGTCTATGGGTTTGTACGTACCTCTTTTTACGATGAAAGCAGCCATTATGGCTACTTAATCGTTTCCAGTGATCCCAATGGCTTTTATTAATGGGCTTTAGCCTGTCGAGCGAGCGAAGCGAGGGAGACAAAAAACCACCCGCTAAGCGGGTGGAGACAAGAGGTTAAACCAAGAAACCACCTAAGAAGCTAGAATAGTGATTGTTCAAGCCACTACCGAAGCAGAGAGGTGATTTCATGGGAAGTACAGAAGATAGTTTAGCGCACACGAGGTAGATGTGCAAATATCATATAGTATTTACGCCAAAATATAGGCGAAAGATAATCTACAACCAATACAAAGAAAGCATAGGGAAGATATTACGAGACTTATGCAAGTATAAAGGGGTAGAGATTATCGAAGGGCATCTAATGCCAGATCATGTACATATGCTGGTAAGCATACCGCCCAAAATAAGCGTATCGAGTTTTATGGGATACCTGAAAGGGAAGAGTGCGCTAATGATATTTGACAAGCATGCCAATCTGAAATACAAATTTGGGAATCGGCATTTTTGGTCAGAAGGATACTATGTGAGTACAGTAGGGTTGAATGAAGCAACGATCAAGAAGTATATATCAGAGCAAGAGAAACAAGATATAGCAGTAGATCGACTGAGTGTAAAAGAATATGAAGACCCCTTCAAGGGGTAGCTAGTGACAAAGCCCCTTGAGGGGCAAGCGGAAGAGATAAAAGCGAAGTGGCTTGAACGAAGAGAAAGCCAGCGCCTTGAGGCGCTGGCTAGCATTAAAGGCTTATAGCCGCAGAGCAAACCACCCGCTTTACGGGTGGTTGTGATTCGCTTAGCAATCCTTTTTAATCATTTCCAGAATGGCACGGGCAGCAATTTCGGGGCCGGAGCGTTCCATGCCGGGAACACCCAACTGAGTACGCATTTGGCCAACGAAAACATCCGAAGCAAACATCTGCGAGAAAAACTTATCGGAGATGGCATCGTAAAGCTCGGGGTATTGCTGCGGGCCAAACACATTGGCAAAATAGGTGCCCACGATGCCCTGGGTATTGGTGGTTCCTTTGCTCATTACCCGGCCACTGCGAAAAACCTCAATAGCCTCTTCCTTGCTTGAAAACCGCCCCAAAATTGGATGCGTGTCATCCACTTTTTCGTAATTATTGGCATAAAAAACGTAATCCACTTTCGTGCCGGCGGTGATGCGCTCATAAGTAGTCACCGGCAGCACGACACGGGCATTGATCTGATTGGCATTCATAATGATGGCCCGATCGATCTGTCCAAAGGCATAGCCAGGCTGCAGGTCATCCAGACGGACAAAAGCTCCCGTTTCGGTACCATAGCCAAGAATCTCACCCTGCGCCCCGATCTTGAGAGACCCCATATCGTCCGCGATGATGTTGATCTCATCGATCTCTTCCCCACCCAGAGCACGCATGGCTTCCAGCGTTTCGGATTTCCCGGCACCGGAATCCCCCATGATGAGGAAGTTGAAAGCGCCCTTTTCGCGAATGCGAATCTGGAACATGGCTCCGTGGTAAGGCATGAACCCTTTTTTCATGGTCTTGATATTATGCAAGGTCAGCGACATCTTTTTCAGATAGCCAAAGTATTCCATCTCGGCCCCGGCCGGAACAATGCCAATGAGCGAACCAGAAGCTTCATCATCGTAAAAATAGGTTTTGTGAGCTTTATCCGCATCGATCTGGTCCAATGGAGCGCCAAAGAACATCACGGCGTCTGGGGTACGTTTCAAGTCTTCATCGCTTGCCATTTCAAAGAGGTTTGAAAGAGCAAAGCTGAGTTCAAAGAGATTCAGCAAGAAATAGACCATGACGGTCAGCTCTCCAATTTTAGCCGGGTAACAAAGCCATTGCTGAGTATCAAGATGAAAATTTTGAATGGGGTTATTGGCTACACGCTCAAAAAATCCAACGCGCTTATTGGAAGAGGTTTCAAAGATCAGAGGCGGATAGATCAGTACCTGACGAATAATGGGAATTCCTTCAGTAACGCGGGCAATTGCAGCCGGGTACGGAATACTTTGCTTCTCGGTAATGGCTGAGATTTCCGCGCCCGCACTGACCTGACGATAAATACGCGGATAAACACCAGTAATATTGGCCTGGATATCACGATAAGTGCTGCGCACCAGCGTCGTCAAATGTTCGATGGTGCGATTGAAAGTGCGATAAGGATGATTCTGTGAATCTCCTTCGGTGCTTTCACTGATGATCAAACGCTTAAAATGGCGCCAGTAGTTATAAAGCTGCTCAATAAAAGTATTGAAAAGATCTTTATCAGTAAAAAATACCTCAGACCCATCCACCACCTTTTGTACCAGGTTGGCCGGGAGACGGGTTAAATAGATCAAGGTTTCATTCAGGCGTGTAATATCCTCCGCGTCGGTTTGTGACTTACCAAAAACTGTCAGCAAAGTGGAATTCTTATGCTCCAGATTTTTGATGAACTGATTCAAAATGCGCTGAAATTGTTCACTCGATAATAATTCTTCAGGTGTATCGCAAACACGATCCTGAAGCCGCAGGACGATCTTTCCATCCATGGTTTGAAATGACGTACTCTCCATCTTAACCTCCAAATTTCCTAATATTATATCCATTTAGACGAATCAGGTTAAATGATGAACCCCAGTTTCTCGCTGGGGTTCATCTCATGTCACTGAAGAATGGCGATGGCTCGCTTGATTCTTTCTAACACTACATCCCGCCCAATGATCTCCATACTCTCAAACAACGGAGGGCTGACTCTTTGTCCGGTCACTGCCACTCGGAGAATTCCAAAGAGCTGACCGATGCTTAATTGTAGCTGATCTGCCAACTCTCGCATAGGCGGTTCGACTACATTCAGATCTATCGTCGAGTAGCTTGAAAGCAGATCCAATGCTTTCTGGGCGGCCGCGGCTGACTGTTCAGCAGTCAACCCTTTGGCAACCAGTTCTTCGCGAACTGGGGTAACCTCTTGCGTAAAGAAAAATCCCGCCATTGGGACCGCTTCATCCAGGGTACCAATGCGCTCCTTGATGATCGGTGCAATCTTCAGAAGCTGAGCATCCTCTACCTGATATCCCTGTTCCACAAAGAAGGGCTTCACGCGCTGAGCCAGGTCTGCATCGGTTAAAGCGCGGATGTGCAACCCGTTGAAATAGTCAAATTTGGTGAAATTGATGGCTGCCGGAGAAGGATTCAAATGGTCAATGCTAAACTTCTCCACCAGATCAGGCAGATTAAAGAACTCAGTATGGTCGTCGTAACTCCACCCCATCAAGGAGGTCCAGTTCACCACGGCTTCAGGCAAATAGCCCAACTGTTTCAATTCCTTGATAAAAATCGAATAGCCATCCTTGATCAATTCGGCTGATTCACGTTTGCTCATTTTCCCTTTGCCGCTCGGCTTCAGGAATACGGAAAGATGAACCCAGACAGGCTCCTCCCAGCCAAAAGCACGATAAAGCATCGCGTGCAAAGGGAATGTCGGCAGCCATTCCGAACCGCGAATGACATGGGTGATCTTCATCAGGTGATCATCTACCATGGCCGCCAAATGATACAAAGCCCAACCATCAGATTTGACAAGAATGTAATCATCCAGAGTATGATTCTCGACGGTAATATCGCCACGCAAATGATCGTGAACGGTAGTGGCCCCTTCTTTGGGCGTTTTGAAGCGGATAACGTATTTCTCGCCGTTTTTGATGCGTTCTTCTGCTTCTTCACGGCTTAAATTACGGCAAGTGCCATCATAATGCGGAGGAATCTTGCGGCGCTGTTGATCTTCACGTACCCGGGATAGATGCTCCGGGGTACAAAAGCAATAAAACGCCTTGCCCTCGTCCACCAACTGCTGTGCATATTTCTGGTAGATCTCTTTGCGCTCGCTCTGACGGTAAGGGCCATAAGGGCCACCCTTGTCCGGGCCTTCATCCCATTCAAGGCCCAACCAGCGCAGGCCTTCCATCAACTCTTCTTCCGCACCTGGAACGTAGCGTTTTACATCCGTGTCTTCAATTCGCAGGATAAATTGACCGTGGGTCTGTTTGGCTAATAAATAATCGTATAAGGCAGTACGAGCACTCCCCAGATGCATGTGCCCTGTGGGAGACGGTGCAAAACGAACGCGTACAGGTTTTAATGAATCCGGCATATGATTTCCTCTAATCTTGGATCAATTTTCTGCGTGCAACGACGCTCTCTACCATTCCAATACCGATCAACAGCGATACCAAAGAACTGCCGCCGTAACTAATGAAAGGTAATGTCAAACCGGTTACCGGAATGACGTTTAAGTTTACACCAATATTCACAATCATTTGAAAGAAAATCAAAGTTGCAAAGCCATAAGCGATCATCGATCCGTAAACATCGCTGGCCAAACGAGCGGCGCGGATACACCGGGCGATAACAAAGACCAGCAACAGGATGATGAGAATCACACCCACAAAACCAAATTCATTGGCCATCGCTGAAAAAATATAATCTGTCTGGCGCACCTGCAAAAACCGCAGCTGTACCTGAGTACCATGCCCGTATCCCTGCCCAAACAAACCCCCGGAACCGATCGAGACAATCGCCTGCTGAACGTTATAAGCATTCCCGTGTGTGGCATTGGGGTCTGGAAACAGGAAATTCAAAATGCGCTGCTGCTGATAGGTCTGCAAAAAAGGAAAGGCAGCTACAAACAGTCCAATCCCTGCCCCGGCCATGATGAAGATATATTTGATCGGCAGCCCACTGATCCAGACCATTGAAAACCAAAGTACAAAGATCAAGATAGAAGTACTTAAATTCGGCTGCAGCAAAATCCAGATTACCACAAATCCGACGATCGCCAGACTTTTCAAAAGCCATTGCATATTCTTAGGATCATTTTGAGTTTTATCGAAGAAATCTGCCAACACGAGAATAATCACAATCTTGGCAATCTCTGCAGGCTGCACCACTACCAGGCCAATATCCAGCCAGCGTTGGGCGCCAAAGCTGCTTTGGCCCAAAACCAGAATGAACAACAAAAATACAACTGTAAAGGCGTAAAGCAATTTGGAGAAACTTCGATAAAAGCGGTAATCGATAATGGTCAAGACAAAGATAATGAAAACACCCGCGGCTAGAAAAATTGCCTGCCGCTTGGCATAGCCTGCCAGAGTTGCATTCCCAGCTACGGCAGAGCGGATCATCACCACCCCAAAAATGCTCAAAAAGAGCACTGCGCCGAACAGCCAGAAATCAAAATGCTTCCATAAACTGCGATTGAACATTCCTATCCGATCGAACGCTTCCTTGAGGAGAGCAAAGGAATATCAGCCGTTAAACGTTGTTCGCGGCCCTCTTGATTCATCGTAATTTTTACCGCATCCTTGTCAATCTCAACGTGACGAGAAATCACTTCGAGAAGTTCATTCTTCATTTTCTCGACCTCGTCGGGAGTTAATTCAGTCCGATCATGAATCAACACGAGTTTCAACCTTTCTTTCGCATCATTGGCACTTTGCTTCTTATTGCCTGAAATTTTTGTCATCCAGTCAGCCATTCCTCACCTCCGCCCTAGTTGTTGCCGCGAAAGATACGAGCGAAAATATCATCTTTCACGTCCAAATCCATAAAAGGTATTTCCTGCCCCTGCAGACGCTGAGCGATATTCTTGAAGGCCAGCCCAGATTTCGATTTGGGATCAAAAGCCACTGGCTGCCCACGATTGGTACTGATAATTACATTTTCGTCGTCAGGGATTACCCCAATCAGTTTGATGGCCAGTAATTCCACCACATCATCTGCAGAGAGCATATCTCCCCGTTTGATCAGGGCCTGATTCACACGATTGATGATCAATTTGGCTGGACCCTTTTCTTCCGCTTCAACCAGACCAATGATGCGGTCAGCGTCGCGCACCGCGGATACTTCGGGTTCGTCACCACCAAGATAACGTCCGCCGGAGCAATAGTATTGCGAAAACCGCGTTCGATTCCTGCGGGTGAGTCGATCAGAATCCAATCCACCTCAGCACGCAGTTCATCACACAACTTTACCATGTCGCTGGGAGAAACCGCCGATTTATCCCGCGTTTGCGCCGCCGGGATTAAATAGAGCTCTTCCAGACGTTTATCGCGAATCATGGCCTGCCGTAAACGGCAACGTCCTTCGATCACGTCGACCAAATCATAGACGATGCGATTTTCCAGCCCTAGCACGACATCCAGATTGCGCAGCCCAATATCGCCATCGATGCCAGCAAACTTTTTGACCCTGACTTGCCAAAGCGACAGCCAGATTGGCAGTTGTAGTGGTTTTTCCCACTCCGCCCTTACCTGAAGTAATTGTGACAACTGTTGCGCTCATAGATCTCCTCTGTGGCTCTTTTTAATATCCCAACTTTCAATCATAACTGAATTTTCAGCTAGATAAGCAAATTCAGACACTTTTTTTTCGTGATTTAACGGATAGGGTTGCGGCAATTCCTGCAATCAGCAGACTTTTGGGCTCCATCACCATCGCATATACTCTGGCCTCCCTATTGCCATCCGCACCGGCATGAACAGAGCCTGACAGACGCCCCCAGACCAGCACACTACCCGCAGAAATGATCTCTGCACCGGGGTTTACATCTCCCATCACGACCACGTGGTTTTTGGTTTCCACCTTATAACCGGCACGCAACGTTTTTTCAATCCAGGCGGCAGCATCCGCTTCAAAGAACTGACCGCTTTTCTCTTTTTTTAAGTTCTTTGCCGGCAAACCTACCTGTGTTGCCAAGCCCAGAGTCTTCGCTGTATTCTGGGTCGTCGCAGAAGTACTGAGAACCGCCCATAAATTGATGCCTCGTTCAGAAAGCTGATCGCGAAGTTTCCCCATCTCGGCTGCTTTGAGAACAATATCTCCAGTATCAATTGCCAATCTGGCCCCATGATAGAAATCCAGTTTTTCATCCAGCCGAGTCAGAATCAATTGCTTACCCTCCTCCCAGTTCTTCCCTGAGAGGGTGATCAGCAATCCATCGTTGATTCCTTTGATCTGTAAATCCGTTTCAGCCATTATCCTAGCAATTCCTCTACCAGTTTGAGGTTCCATTGGCCACATCATTGGCCTTCATCTCAAAATAAGTTGCCATCACTTTTTCTACAATTGGAGCCGCTACGCTGGCACCTTCACCACCATTGTAAACGAAGGCTACCACCACAATCTCAGGGTTATCATAGGGAGCATAGCCCACGTACCAGGAATGCGTGGGCCAGCTATTCGTGATGCACAGGCCTTTTGCCTGAGCTACATCATCACAATACTCGGCCGTTCCCGTCTTCCCGGCAGAAGGGATCGAAAGATCAGCAAAGGGATTCTTAGCGGTACCACTTACAACCACCTCACGCAATCCAAGCTGCAATTCCTGTACTGCCCAGGCCTCTACTACTTTCGACTCTCCCGTTGGATTTCCGTTGTCATCCAGGATACTGATCACCAGGTCTTTGGTAATATCCCAGAGCATCTGCGGCTCGAAAGACTTTACTACATTGCCATTCGCATCCTGGATTTCTTTAATAATGGTTGGCTTCATGTGTTTTCCATCGTTGGCAATAGTTGCCATCGAGAGCAGTACCTGCAAAGGCGTAGCCAGTACATAACCCTGACCAATCGTATCAATGTAAGTATCGCCCACGGACCAGTTTTCAGACTGGTTGATGCGTTTCCAGGTAGGATCAGGAACCAGGCCAGAAGACTCACCCGGCAACTCAATGCCAGAAGTTTGACCATAGCCCAAAGCCTTCGAATATTCTGCCAGCCGCCAGGCACCTAACCCGCCATTGGGTACTTCATCTTCGTATCCGCCGCCAATTTTGTAAAAATAAACGTCATCTGAAAGAGATACGCCTTTGATGAAGTTACAGATACCATGTCCGTTACGGTCATAGCTGGCATATTCGAGCTCTGAACCCGGATCGTTAATCGAATATTTTTGAACCACAGTAATCGAACCCGGGCAAAGAATCTCTTGATCTGGAGTGATCACCTTTTCGTTAAGTGCCCCAACGGCAGCAGCCAATTTATAAACAGAACCTGGTGGCTGCTCCGCTGAAATTGCATGATTAAACAAAGGTTTCAATGGATCCTGATTCAACTGATTGTAATAGTAGGAGGGGATTTCACGCGACATACGGTTATTCTCATAGCTCGGGATCGAAACCAATGCCAAAATCTCCCCCGTTTTGGGGTTCATCGCAATCACAGCGCCATTCTGGGATTGAATTCGGCCCAGATAGGTATTCCAATAATCCATTTCAGAAATCAACGCATTTTGAGCGGCATTCTGCAGACGCGTATCGATGGTCAAGACAATGTTGTCGCCCGAAACCGGGTCAACCGGCGTTTCCAGATTGCGAATCTCTTTTCCAGCGTTATCTACTTCTACGACCCGCAGACCATTCTTGCCAATCAGATATTTATCCAGCGAAAGCTCCGCACCTGCAAAGCCCACCTTATCAGTGCCTGCCACGAAACCTTTCGTCGTATACTGATCTTTGTTTTCTGCAGTAATTGGGCCCAGAAAACCAACTACATCCGCGGTCAGAGACCCGGTAGGATATTCGCGCACCGGTGAAATCTCAATCTCGACTCCCGGCCAGGTATCTCCCTTTTCTGAAATCATCATTGCCGTTTCTTCACTGATATTGCATTTAAGCTTCACAGCAGTATACGGCGCATTGGTATCACCGATTGTTATAATCTCCTTGATACCAAATCTGTTTGGCACGGGGTAAATAGTTTGGCGGTTTCATCATTCAGCACCCCATTTGAGACCGGAACATCAATCAACTGAGAGAGTTCCCGATAAATCTCTTCTTTTGACCCAGTGTCAGAGGGTAAATCCGCTGGTACAACGGCTACGTCATACGACGGAGCATTTTCGGCAAGGATGAATCCATTGCGATCCGTAATCTTTCCGCGCAGAGTCTGCACGCTAACATTTCGCGTCCGGTTTTCATCAGCTACGGCGGCATATTCAGCATGATCCACTACCTGATAAATAAAAAGCTTAATCGCGTAGAAGCCAAGAATCAAGCCAACAATGATGAAAAAGACGCGATAGCGCCATTCTTTTGAATCAGTTTTTACATAATGATGGTCGTTCATTCATCTACCTCAATTGGATAGACCCAAAGAGCCATGTCATTGACCAAAGCATAGATCGGAATAGCAAAAAGCAAGGTTAAGAAACACTGAAGGAATGATTACGTACTTTACTACGGTTAAAAGCTGTAAAGAAGAACCCTGTACGTATAGAGCCGCAAATTGTACTCCACCCGAGACAATGCTCGAAACAAAAACTACCAGAATCAATGCAATCATTGGATTGTGCCAAAAGTGCCGATTCATGTAGCGACTGAGAAAAGCCACAAACAGATAAATAAAAAAGTAGGCATACCAGGGTACTGCTGAAACAAAAGACATCACCAGAGCCACAAAAATAGCTCCAATCCATACTTGCTTGCCTTTATTGTGCAGCCCCCAGGCGGCCAACCACAGAATCAACAAGTCAGCCGTTCCATTGAAAAGCGGAAGCGTTTCGAACAATTGCAGACTCAATAATGATCAATAACAGAAGAACTGGATAGAACAGTAATTCAGCCATTTTACTGAGTTGTCGTTGGAACCAGTGGCGAAATATCCACAGGCGTAAAATTGGTGATGATCAAAACAGCTTTGAGATTTGAGAAGTCAACGACTGGCTGTACCACTGCGGTTTGGAACAAATCATTCTCCCCTTGAGTGGGCGACAGAATCTGCCCTACCACAATATCCGAGGGGTAAGTACCTCCCAGACCACTGGTAATGGCCAGATCACCTTCCTTCAGATCAGCCGTGGTGGATACCCGTTCGAGGCTCATATCTCCGGTAACTGACCCGGAAACCTGCCCATCAATTTTTGCGTCGCGCAGAGTAATATTGACCACTGAGCCAGAGTCGGTGATTAATTGGATACGCGCAGCAGTAGCCGTAACCGCATCGATTTTCCCGACCAATCCCTGTTGGGTGACTACCGGCATTCCTTTGCGGATACCGTCGTCAGAGCCATGATCGATGATCAAATAGCTCAAGAAAGGGCTGGGGTCCCGGCCAATCACTGAAGCCGCGACATATTTATTCTCTGGTTTTGTACGAGCAAAATCGAGAAGGGCATAGAGAATATCCGTTTCACTCAATTGCTGCTGCAATTCCAATATCTGGGATTGTAACTGAGAAACCTCATTCTCGAGCACCGCATTTTGCTGACGCAAAGTGTTCATATCACGCGGTACGGTAAAGTAATCATAGATCGCCTGATAACGAGTTGAAACCCAGGATTGAACCCCTACCACCGGGCTGGCCGCTTTACCAATCATGACATTCAAATAGCCGCTCAAGGCAAGTAAAATAATCCCGATAGCCACCAACACTATGGTAAATATTAACCACTGCCTTTTGGATATTCTTTTCATTTTTGAAGAACTTTACTCTAGCTGTGAACCTGATCCAGTTCAACGATAAAGCGCTGATAAAGATCCAGGTTCTCAAGAAGGACTCCCGTTCCACGAGCGACGCACGTCATTGGATCATCGGCAATCCAGACGCGCAAATTGAGTTCATCTCTCAACCGCGGAACCAGGCCTAAGATTTGGGAACCACCGCCTGCCAGACAAACACCATTATCCAAAAGATCTGATACCAATTCAGGAGGAACTTCATCCAGTGCATCTCGAATCGTATCGATAATGATTTGTACTGAGGCAGACATGGCCTCACGAATTTCAATAGAAGAAACTTCTACTGAGCCCGGCAGTCCTGTGATCAAATTACGTCCGCGGGCAACTGCCGTCAATTCAGTCTGCAATGGATAAGCAGAACCAATTGTTACTTTGATCTGCTCTGCCATGCGTTCGCCAACAAGCAAGTTATATTTTTTGCGTAAATACTGGATGATATCCTCGTCAAGTTCATCCCCGGCAACTCTCAGGGAACGAGAAACAACTACGTCACCCATTGAGAGAACTGCCATTTCAGTTGTTCCACCACCAATATCCACGATCATAGAGCCTTTTACATCATTGACGGGCAAGCCAGCCCCTAAAGCAGCGGCTCTTGGTTCTTCGATCAAATAAACCTCTCGTGCTCCCGCCCCCATTGCCGCATCGTAAACAGCCCGTTTCTCTACCTGAGTAGCCCCAGACGGAATTCCGACCGCCACGCGAGGCTTTGGCAACGGCACTACTGCCTGCTGATGAACTTTACCAATAAAGTATTCAAGCATGGCTTTGGTAATCTCGAACTTCAGAGATCACTCCATCACGAAGAGGGCGAATCGCCACAAAATTCATTGGCGTTCTGCCCACCATTTCTTTTGCTTCTGCGCCAATAGCAATGGTCTGCTTTGTGCGTTTGTTGACTACTACCCACGAGGGTTCGTTGATGACAATGCCTTTCCCACGAACATTTACGAGGGTATTTGCAGTGCCAAGGTCAATACCTATGTCTAATGAGAATAATCCCATTAACCAATTTAAAGGATTGGCTACCAAGTGATTCTCCTAACGGGTCGAATAAAATAACTAAAAAATTATACCATATTGGTTTTGTCAACCTTTACAAAAAGAGCAGGTACCCGAAGATACCTGCTCCTGTCTGTTCCTTTGGCTAACTTTTAGCCGCGCAAATAAGCATCCAGTGATTCTTTCGAAATCCGGAAAGACTCACCGATCTTTTTTGGCTTTCAACTCACCAGAAGTGATTGCCGCCAAAACATCAGGCTTCACTCACCCGCATCACAGAAGCCGCTTCAGCCGGCGTCATCACTGCCGGGACAGCATTTGACCCTGCCGGCGCTGCGCCAGCAGCCGATTGTGCTGCTGAGCCAATGCCCTGCAGCGATTGATTCAGCACATTGCCGATCCCCATTCCGGCACCAATGCCAGCGGTCAAACCTGCTCCGCCATTCTGATTGTTGGCTGCCTCGCGCATGGCATCCGCGGCCTGCAGCTGGGCATAAGTCTGCATATCCAGCATGCCCATATTGCGTAATTCTTCAGCCGATTTTTCAGAAGGCTTAATGTTGCCAATGTAGAAAGACTTCAGGGTCACCCCTAAAGCGGCAAAATCATCATTGGCTTTCACCCGAACCGCGGTTCCCAACTCTTCGGTCAAAGCCAGAATTTCAAAGACGTTTTTCTTGGCCCCTGTTTCGGCCAAGACATCGGTCAGTTTTGACAAAAGCATAATTCTGAAACGATCTTCGATATCTGCCAAGCGAAAAGAAGCTTTGGCGCCAACAATCTGAGTCACAAACTGCTGTGCATCGCTAAGCTGGAAGCTATAGGTGCCATATCCCGTTAAGAGAGCGACTCCCAGGCCAACCCCTTTGTTGCTCACCATAATCGGCTGAGCGGTTCCCCATTTGCGATCCGGGAACTCTTTCGTCGAAACATAATACACTTCTGCGGTGAATGGGGTGCGATCATTGAACGCCTTGCCCAATAAATCGACGAGATAAGGGATATTTGCCGTAGAAATCGTGTGTCGTCCTGGGCCAAAAGTGTCCAGTGCCTGTCCATCGCGCATAAAGACCACTTTTTGCGATTCGCGCACAATCACCTGTGAACCAATGCGCAGGTCAGCCACCCCTTGTTCAGGGAAACGATGAACCAGCTCATCGGTCATCTCATTGGGATATTCCACAACATCAAAAATTCTTGCCATTTTTTTACTCTCTCCTCAAAGGGATATCAAAAGATTATTGCTGCCCCATCTTGAGCAATTCGCAGCGATCATTGAAAGCATCGATTGCATCCTGAGCTTTCTGGACGGTATTGCGAATCGCCGCCGGGAAGCCATCTGAATTCACGGAAGCCTCCAGGTTATCCACAGCTGAAGTCAGCCCATCCAAGAGGCTCAATAATTTAAGGTCATATTGATAAAGCTGTTCCAATTCTTTTTCGTTTACTTTGACTGCGTCAAAGAAACCAGCATACCCATAAGCAGCCGTGCGGACCCGATCTACAAAAGTTCTGATTTTGATGGAGGCCGACTCGATATCATCAAGGACATCGATATTCCCGGCTTTTACCAATCGTTTTGGATCTGTGAGAGACGGGTCCATTGTTCCTGAAATCGATCCGCAATCATTTCACGCAACAACTTATCGGCAGATCTCCGATCAGCGCGCTCAAAATATCCTTTGAAGCCAGGAATTTTTGAAAGAATTTTCTTAAACACGTCCTGTTGAGAAACAACATTATCATAAATATCGCTCATATTCTCCTCCAATGATCCCTTTAATTATATCAATCTCATAGTTACACTTTACATAATATACGATATTTTTGCGGAAAAGAAGCACAGTATATTGAAATATATTTTTAACAAGATATATAATTGTTTAATCGATTCCTTATAAGAAAAGAAGTGAAGGGAAACTATGGAAAAGGCAAAACTTATCAGCGGTCAGGGGCTAATCGAATACGCTTTGATCCTTGTTCTCATAGCAATGGTCGTGCTGGTAGCCCTGCGTTTCTTTGGCCCCTATCTTGGGGGAATTTTTAGTCAAATTTCTTCTCAGCTATCTTCCTAATTGTAAGTTTTTTGTAATTCTCTTTTCGCCAGCATTTGCTATAATATTTGTAATCAACTCTCTCTGGAGTTGACGATAACTGTAAGGTTATTGTAATGTACACTACTTGAATAATTTTTACATAACCTTATAATCAAGTTAACCAATTTTTTGAAAGGAGTCATCTATGTTATTCGCACAAAAAGAAAAAGGTCAAGGTTTGATTGAATATGCTCTGATTCTGGTCCTGATCGCGGTCGTCGTGATCGTCGTCCTCAACATCTTGGGACCCCAGATCGGCGGCATCTTCAGCAACATCAGCTCCTCCCTGAAGACCTCATAGTCTTCTCGAAATATAACAAATAAGAAAGGCTCTGGGCTACCAGAGCCTTTCTTATTTGTAAGGATGTTTTTTATCTTCTTTGCCCTACCTTGCCGTATAATAAACTCGTACTCACTTAGTCTGTTTTATCGCAGGAGGGTCGGATGGCTGCTCAGAAAAAGAAAAATAGCAGAATATTAATTATCATCGTACTGATCTTGATCGTTGGATTGGTAGCGGTGTATTTTCTTTTAAACTCCAACCAATCTGGAGCTAACCCAGGGGAGCCCGTGCCGACAGCAACACCCAATGTTCAGTTGGCTGAAATTGTCGTCGCTTCACAAAATATCAAACGCGGTACTTTAATTACCGCAGATTACCTGACGACGATTGAATACCCTCAAAACCAGATGCCGGAAGGTACTTTCTTTGAAAGCATTGAGGATGCAGTAGGGACGAAAGCCAAATATGACATTGATCCCGGAGTGCCTCTCACCACCAACATGGTCATTCATGAAAATGAAGGCTCGCTAGCTTCCTATGATATTCCCAGTGGAATGACTGCTTTTTCAATTGCCATCAGTCCAGAAACGGCGGTTGCCTATGCTCCACAAAAAGGCGATCACGTAATGGTAGTCGGTTGTATGCTACTTGTAGATGTAGATACTACTTTCCAAACCATTTTGCCCGATCAAACCGCGCTCACCTATAATTCAGGAGTCAGAACTGGCGAAGATAAACCGCCCTCTTCTTCGATGACCATTTCAACAGAAAATCAAGCAATCAAAGGTCAATACGAGCTTGATCCTTCAACCAACCAACCTGTGTACGTCATTCCTTCTGAACAACAGCGCGGCCGAGAAGTTTGCCAGACCATCATTCAAGACGCAGAAGTTTTACGCGTGGGTACCTTCCCAGTCAACAGCGATGACCCTAATGCTACAGCAGTGCCGACCCCGGTTGTCACAAATCCAGATGGCTCCACTGTGTCCAATGCTGTTACTTACCCCGGGTCAATTACACTTATCGTTTCCCCCCAAGATACTGTCATTTTGAACTATCTAGAACTATCGGGAACCACTCTCTCACTGGCTTTACGTTCAGCTGGCGACAGTAGCGTGATCTCAACTGACCCGGTTACCTTGCAATATGTGATGGATCAGAAAAATATCCCTTCACCAGTCAAGCTGCCTTATGCAACACAACCACGGGTCGATCAACTGGTCTTTCCCACATTCAATGATTATGTAGTATCTCAGCCTTAATCTATCATAGAGGATTCAACGGGAGAATAATTTTGGCGGCGGATAAAATTTTAGTAGTAGTTGTTGATGATACTGACGAATCACGCGAGATGATCTTGCGTATGCTTCAGTTCGATTCCAACATCGAGGTAGTAGGTACTGCGAAGACAGGGATCGAGGCGATTGAAGCAGCGCAGAAATACAAACCCGACGTGATGGTCATGGACATCAATATGCCCGACATGGACGGGATCACAGCCACAGAACAAATTTGCAAAAAGCTGCCTTTCATCCAAGTAGTCATTCTCTCCGTGCAAAGCGATGCCAACTACATGCGCCGTGCTATGTTGGCTGGTGCACGCGATTTTCTAACCAAACCGCCTCAGATCGACGAGCTTACCGCTGCTATACGCCGAGCGGGGACTATGGCGCAAGAAGAACGCGCCAAAGTACTGCATTCAGCGGTACAGGACCACTCCCCAACATGCCCGGTATGATGATGCCAGGGCTGTCCGGGAAAAATTATCGTTGTGTATTCTCCCAAAGGTGGTTGTGGAACAACGACCGTTACCACAAACCTGGCTGTGGCTCTCAAAGATGCCAATAACAAACTGGCGATTGTTGATTCCAATTTGATGTTTGGAGATGTCGCTGTATTCTTCAATGAACATGGCAAGAACAGCATTCTTGATCTCATCGATCGAGTAAACGATCTCGATAATGAAATCATCAACGATGTTCTGGTCAAAAATAAGGCTACCAATATCGACATCATGACTGCACCCAACCAGAGTCAATTCGTGGATGCAGGAATTGGCGAGGCATATTCCAAAATTCTGGAATTCATGCGCTCGCTCTATGACTACATTTTGATCGATACAACCTCTTATTTGACCGAAGTGGTTCAGTCCTGTCTGGATATTGCCGATTACATAGTTCTGGTCACCAGTCAGGATATTCCGGCGATCAAGAACACCAATCAATTCTTGATGCTGGCTGATGCCTCGGGTATTGGTCGGGACCGCATCGTCTTTGTGATGAACCGTTACGACAGACGTATCGCCATTTCCCCTGAAAGGATCAGCGAAAGTCTAAAACAGCGTGTCAGTGTAGCAATTCCACTGGAAGAAAAAGTGATCAACTACTCGATCAACCGCGGCATCCCCTTTTATGTAGACAACAAAAACATCCCCGCAGGGAAAGCAATTGCAGACCTGGCAAACACAATCAAAGATATGATCAAAAAATCTTCAGAAACATCTCAGTAACTTTTATCAGGATTAGCTAAATGTCAATTTTACGTAGAATTCAATCTGGTGATCCTTCAAACCCCAATAATCAACAGAACACACCCGCGCAGCCCAATTCACCTACTTCGTTCCAAAATGGGAACCAACAGGCGAATCACCGCATGATGGGAAGCGGCACCAGTCAAGAAACGTATCAAGACCTCAAAACCCGGTTCAAACGAAACTGCTGTCTGAACTTGATCCCAGTGTTGACGTTACCAAAGTTGCAGAAGTCAAAAAGACCATTCAGGACCTTTTCGAACAAATCTTGCTGGAAGAGAATTTCATCCTCTCCAGATCAGAAAAAACCCGTCTGTTCGAACAGATTTCCGCCGAAATTCTTGGCTTTGGCCCCTTGCAGCCATTGCTTGAGGACGATACTGTAACAGAAATCATGGTGAACGGAGCCAAGAACATCTACGTTGAGCGGCGCGGCAAGCTGCAAAAAGCTCCCTTGAGTTTCGAAAATAATGAGCATGTAATGCGCATTATCGAACGTATCGTGGCACCACTCGGCCGCCGTATTGATGAATCCAGCCCGTACGTAGATGCCCGCTTACCCGACGGATCACGCGTCAATGCCATTATTCCCCCCATCTCGCTGGTCGGACCAGTTTTGACTATTCGTAAATTTTCTAAAAACCCCTTTACTCTCGATCCAACTTGGTTCAATTTGGTTCCATCACCCCCGAGGCCATCACTTTTCTGGATGCCTGTGTGAAAGCCAGAATCAACGTGGTTATTTCAGGCGGCACCGGTTCAGGGAAAACCACACTGCTGAACGTGCTTTCTGGCTTTATCCCCGCAGACGAACGTATTGTTACCATCGAAAACGCGGCCGAGCTGCAATTGCGCCAGGATCATGTCGTTACCCTCGAGTCTCGTCCGGCAAACATCGAAGGCAAAGGTGAGGTCACCATCCGCGACCTGGTAGTCAATGCCCTGCGTATGCGTCCTGACCGAATCATCGTCGGTGAAATTCGTGATGAGGCCGCTCTGGACATGCTGCAGGCCATGAACACCGGCCATGATGGTTCCATGACCACTTTGCACTCCAACAGTCCGCGTGATACTCTCTCCCGTCTGGAAACCATGACTTTGATGGCAGGTCTGGATATGCCTGTACGCGCCATTCGCGAACAGATCAGTTCAGCCATCGAACTGGTCGTCCATCAGGAACGTATGCGCGATGGCACACGTAAAGTAGTTAACGTCACGGAAGTCAGCGGTATGGAAGGGGACGTTATCACCATGACCGACATCTTCGTGTTCGAGCAAGTCGGTTTTGAAAATAATAAAGTGATTGGACGCATGCGCCCAACCGGTCTACGGCCAAAATTCATGGAAAAGATCGAAGCTGCGGGCATCCACCTGCCGCCCTCTGTCTTTGGCATTGGCGTGAAAAGAATCTAGAAGAGGAAGAATATGAATCCAACAATGTTTCTTTGGATTGGCGGGGCCTTGATTCTGGTTTTGCTGGGAGTAGGCATCTATTTCACCATTTCCAGCCAGAAATCCGAAGAAGAAGAGCGCCTTGGCGAATACGTTGAACCCGTAGTTGCCGAAGATACCAAAAAGAACGCTCCCGCCCCAGTGACCGACTGGATCACAAAACGAGTCGAAAAATCTTCCTTCGGCGATACGATCTCGCGTGACCTGGCACGGGCAGATTTAAAATTCAAACCCGGTGAGTATGTTGCCCTGATGGTAATCTGTTCTTTTCTGGTTGCCGTTTTGGGCTTTTTCATCGGCTCCAACTCATGGTTGCTGGCTATTGCTGGCGCCGTTTTTGGTGCCTTTCTCCCGCGTATCTACGTTAGACGACAACAAAGCCGACGTTTAATCAAATTTAACGAGCAGCTGGCAGATATGCTCGGTTTAATGGTCAATGGTCTGCGTGCTGGATATTCTACTCTGCAGGCCATGGAAGCGGTCAGCAAAGAACTGCCCTCCCCCATCAGCGATGAATTCCGCCGTGTAGTCCAGGAAATTCAATTGGGCGTTGCGACCGAAAAAGCGCTAGATAACCTGCTGCGGCGTATTCCCAGCGACGATCTTGATCTGGTCGTCACAGCCATGAACGTACAGCGTGAGGTCGGTGGCAACCTGGCTGAAATTCTCGAAACAATTTCCTTCACGATCCGTGACCGGGTTAAGCTCAAAGGCGAAATTCGCGTTTTAACTTCTCAGCAAATGTATTCTGGTAAATTTCTCTCTGTTTTGCCCATCATTGTGGTTCTCTTGCTCTATGTATTGAATCGCCAATATATCATGTTACTGGTCGACCCCGCGGCAAATGCCGGCATCCCCTGCGGCTACATTGCTATTGGCGGAGCAGTAGTATTGATCGTCACCGGCTACCTTGTCATGCAAAAAATGGCTACGATCGAAGTGTAATCAATCGATTGGAGAAGATGCTATGGTAATCGTCATTATTATCATTGTTGGCTTGTTGCTTGCCGGCGCAATCACGCTGGTGATTGTGGGTATTCGCAATCCAGAAGCCCGAACGGATGACTTGATTCAGGAACGTTTGGAAACGATCAGCCAATCGAACGAACAAATCGATCTTGAGTCAATCGAAATGTCTCAACCCTTCACCCAACGCGTAATCATGCCAATAGCGCGTAAATTGGGTGAATTTGCCATTCGTTTTACCCCGCAAAACTGGTTAAGCAGTATTTCTCGTAAGTTGGAACTTGCAGGAAGCCCCTCTAATCTGGATCCTTCCCTTTACCTTTCCATGCAATTCATTTGCGCAGTTGGGTTGGGCGCTCTGATGATCGTCGTCACCAGCTTTCTCATGAATGGTACTTCAATTGGAGAAAAATTTTTATACTCCATTCTAGGATTCTTCTTGGGGTTCTTCCTCCCTCAAATTTATCTTTCTTCCCTGATCAGTAAACGCCAAAAAAGTGTCCGCAAAACCCTGCCGGATGCAATGGACTTGTTGACCATTTGTGTTGAAGCTGGCTTAGGTTTCGATGCCGCTATGGTTAAAGTCGCTGAAAAATGGGATTCTCCACTTTCACACGGTTTCGCCCGGGTAATACAAGAAATCCAACTGGGAAAGCTCCGCCGCGAAGCTCTGAGGGACATGGCTGAAAACATCGACATTCCTGAAATGACCAGCTTTGTAGCGGTGGTCATTCAAAGCGAAATGCTGGGTGTGAGTATGGCCAAGGTGCTGCGAGTTCAATCCGATCAGATGCGAGTGAAACGCCGTCAGCTGGCCGAAGAGGAAGCTCATAAAACCCCTATCAAAATGCTGATTCCAATGATCTTGCTGATTTTTCCCTCTTTAATGCTTATCCTGTTCACCCCTGCTGTGCTTTCAGTTATGCAATCTGGTTTATTGGGTGGATAAAATTTTGCCAGATCAATCGCTGAACACCTCTGTAAAAGAAAAAATCTACCGTGTTTTTTGGAAAACGGTAGATTTTCTTTATCCACCAGAATGTGTTACCTGCTCAAAACCAGGAAGTGTCTGGTGCAGTGATTGTCAGGCACAAGCAGTTGTTATCGGGTCCAACTGCTGCCCCATATGCGGATACCCAACGCTCAATGGACAGCTTTGTGAACGCTGCCGCCAGGTGCATCCGCCGTTTACCCAGGCCAGATCATGGGCTCAATATGAGGGGGGAGTCAAAGAAGCCTTACATAGTTTGAAATATAAATCAAATCTGGAGCTAGGAATTCTGCTAGCAAATCATCTATGCGAAGTTCTGGCGCGCACTCAATGGACTTTCGATCTGATACTGCCCATGCCGATCAGCAAAAAACACCAGGCTGCTCGCGGATATAATCAGTCCGAAGTTATTGCCCGCCCGCTCTCGTATCTGCTGCAAATTCCCCTTGAGACAAAAGCAGTTTACCGGGTCAAAGAAACAGAAACACAGGTCAAGCTAAATCGCGAAGAAAGATTTAAGAATCTTCAAAGCGCATTTTTTAGGAAATTCTGCTAAACTAGTTAATAAGAAAGTCTTATTGGTAGATGACACAGCAACAACAGGCGCTACTCTGGAATCCTGTGCACAAGTACTTCAAAATGCTGGTTGCTGTGAGGTTTATTGTCTAACCGTAGCGCGCACAATTAAATATCTCCAATAAGAACTTTTCGGCTGACGTTCCTGTTCACACTTTTATCACGAGGAGGAAACAATGGCTCAAAAAGTTGAAATTTCAAGCAAAAATAATCTGCAAATCAGTGACCAGATCAAGGAATATATCAACAAGAAGGTCTCCAGATTGGAACGGGTTCTCCCTGAAATAGAAGAAACCCGGGTTGAGTTAGCTTCTTCCCGAGCAATTCGCAACCGAAAAGACCGCGATGTGGCCCAGTTTACCTTACAAGGAAAGGGTTTCACGTTGCGTTCTGAGGAACGTGGGGGCGATTTGATGACGGCTATCGATTAAAGCCGCCGACAAGATGCAACGGCAAATTGAACGCTTCAAAGGGAAACGGAATCGTGGTCGTGGCGATGGCACTTCAGCGGCAGGAGACACCACTTTCATGGAGAAAATCGAAGAAGCCGCTCCTTCTCAGATCGTGAGAAGAAAATCCTTTACCTTGATCCCCATGGATGAAAATGAAGCCATCGAGCAAATGACCTTACTTGCTCATGAAGATTTCTTTATTTTCTACAATGTCAACACCAGTTCCATTAACGTGCTTTACAAACGCCGCGATGGAGATTATGGGCTGATCGAGCCAAAAGTTGGTTAATTAATTACAGAAACAGCAAAGAGGTGGAGCGTTTGCTCCACCTCTTTTAAGTTAATGATCTCTCATCCAAGAATAGTCTAAAAGTCATATAGTAAATGCAAATTTCTTCTTTATATTTAAGGGGGTAAAACTAATATGGAGTATAAAAATGAAAAATTTAGTTACCGGTGCCACCGGTCACATTGGAAATGTCCTGGTCAAAGAATTACTCAAACGCGGAGAATCTGTACGGGCCTTTGTCTTGCCTGGAGAAGATTTGTCTCCTCTTGCGGGGCTGGAGATCGAGATCGTTGAGGGGAATATTCTTGATCCCCTTTCGATTCGCCCGGCACTGGAAGACATTGATTGCGTATTCCATTTGGCCGGGATCATCTCGATCATGCCGGGACAAGACCCCATCGTTCATGACGTCAACGTGAACGGCACCAAAAATATCGTTAAAGAAGCACATGCCGCAGGAATCAAGCGATTTGTTTACACCAGTTCGATCCATGCTTTCAAAAGGATGCCCTTTGGTGTCACCATCGATGAGTCTGTACCCATCGACCCCGAATCAACGATCGCGGCCTATGATCGCTCCAAAGCAGAAGCCACGCTGGCAGTACAGGCCGAAACCAAATTGGGGTTCCCGGCTGTCATTGTTTGCCCCACCGGGGTGATTGGCCCTTACGATTACAAGAATTCTGAGCTAGGGATTCTCATTCATGGATGGATAGAACATCGGGTCGACTTTTTGATTGAAGGAAACTATGATTTTGTTGATGTTCGCGACGTGGTTCAGGGAATCATCGCCGCCCGTGATCGCGGAACTGCCGGGCAAATCTATATTCTCTCAGGAGAACTGGTGCGAGTCATCGATATCTGGCGAATGGTCAAAGAACTGGTCAACGTCAAATCACTGCTGATCCAGATCCCGACCAAACTAGCTTATTTTTCTGCAAACTTCGTGCAGTTCTACTACAAACTGGCTAAATCTAAACCACGGCTGACCAGCTACAGCATCGAAACCCTGCACACAAATGCAGTAATCAACAACCAAAAAGCCAGAAAGTCTTTAGGTTACTCGCCCCGCTCATTGAAACAAACTTTGGAAGATACTGTAAACTGGTGGATAGCTGAGAAAAAACTGCAAAGGGTTCGAACGAAACACTGATGAGAAGAAACGACTGGTCACAGACTACCGCTGTCATTACCGGTGCTTCAAGCGGAATTGGAACAGCCATTGCCAAAAAGTTCGCCCGCCAGGGGATTAAAGTACTGCTTGTGGCGCGTAACACTGAAAGGCTTAATCTCCTTGCCAGTGAAATTCGTGCCAACGGGGGCAAGGCGGAAGTATACCCCAGCGATCTGAGCCTCTCGCAAAACCGCAGCGAGCTTGCCCAACACATCCTCGCTGATACTGGCGCACCTGATATTCTGGTTAATAACGCCGGCATCGGTTGGTTTGGCTATTTTTCGCGCATGCCCTGGGAAGTGGCTGCACAATTAATTGCTCTGGATATCGAAGCGCCTACGCATTTGACCTCGTTGTTTCTGCCGCATATGCTCGAATCAGGGAAACCCTGCCGGATCATCAACATAGGTTCGATCACTGGGAAAATGCCCGAACAAGGAATTGCACTTTATGCCGGCGCGAAAAGCTATCTTGATGCGTTCACCAAATCGGTGTACCGCGAGATTATCAGAACCCCAGTGCGCATCTCGATCATTCGCCCCGGCCCAGTGAAAACTCATTTCTTTGATAATTCTGAAACTTATGCCAATGGCGGAAGGATCCCGGCCGAAAAATCAGCCATCGCTCCCGAGCGGATAGCTGACGTTGCCTGGAGCCTAGTCAAGCGGCCGCGGCGTTTCGCCTATGTGCCGTTCTTCATGTATTTCAGCCCGTTCATCGAATACCTTTTTGCCCCGGTGATCGACCGGGTAGGGCCTGTTCTGCTCAAACGCCGCCTGCCAACTTCTCGCCCCTAAGACTGTCCTTGTCAGTCTCAGTCCCCTGCGCTATAATTCAGCCGGTTAAATCGCGTTAGAGAGAAAGGTATCATTATGATTGATGTAAATGATCTCCGAAAAGGTGTCATCTTTGAACTTGATGGAAACTTGTTCCGGGTGCTCGAATATTCCTTCAACAACCTGGTCGCGGCAATGCCACCATCCGCATCAAAGCCCGTGATCTGCGCCGTGGAACTACCCTAGAGAAAACCTTTACTTCTGGAGATCGTGTCCCAGATGTTCGCCTCGATTTTCACAACGTACAATATCTTTATAACGACGGTGAGCTGTATTACTTTATGGATCTCGAGACTTATGAGCAGCCTGCCATCCCCTCTTCTATCGTGGGCGAATACGCTGGTTTCTTGAAGCCTGAGATGGAAGTCAAATTGACCTTCTACAACAGTGAAGCCTTGGATATTGAACTGCCCACTACAGTGGACCTTGAGGTCACCTACGCGGAACCCGCCGTCAAAGGCGATACTGCCACCGGGGTTACCAAGAAAGTCACCACTGAAACGGGTTATGAAGTCAACGTGCCTTATTTCATCAACACTGGCGACAAAATCCGTGTCGATACCCGCACCGGCGAATACGTCACCAGAGTGTAGTGATCTGGGTAAAAATCACTCTGTCCCCTCCCAAGGGGACATTTTTTTATCGGGAGGAAATCAATGAAAACCCCGTTCGGCTTTGATTGCCCCTACTTCTATGGTGATTACTACCGTGGGAAAAATCAAGAGGAGTGCCGTTTGATCGGGAACCAAACGGGTTCCCAACGCTGGGAAGTTCGGCTGTGCGAAAACTGTCCTGTTCCCGCGATTCGCCGGGCCAATGCCTGCACTTTTATGGTACTTACCCCAGTGATCAAGAAAAGCTTCTTTGGCAAGAGAAAAGTAACCGTTACCGCTTACTGTCAAAAATCTGAATCACCCGTAAAGACCCCTGAAATTGGCTGCGGCATCTGCCATCCACTGGATGAGCTCTTTACGGTCAAAAAATAGCCGTTTTAATTACTGGTATAAGAACTTTATTAATCTTCGCTAAAAACCTTGACCTGGACTGGTATTGAAAAAAAAGGATTGATATAATTTTGACAACTAATGTCAGAGATATCCTGACTTGGTTTGGAGGAATAAGTGAACTCTCGTACACAATCGTATGTGGTTTACGCTCTGCTCTTCATTGCTATCATTGTGTTACTGGTATTCGGATTCAATCGTTCATCTGAAGCCGATTCTGTCTTAACCATCAACCAGGTAGCCAATGAAGTCATTCACGGCAACGTTTCTAAGATTGCCGTGGAAGAGGATAAACTCACAATCACCTATCCTGATGGGACCATCAAAACCGCGATCAAAGAGTCGAATTCGACCCTGGTCGATCAACTTCTGGCCCTGGGAGTAACCCCTGAAGAGTTATCCCCAGATACCGGTAAACTTCTGGTCGAGGTGAAAGCCCCTAGTCAATGGATCAACATTTTAAATAGTTTGATCTATTTCTTGCCGTTTATCCTGCTGGGGATTGCTTTCTTCTTTATTTTTCGCCAGGCACAGGGCAGCAACAACGCAGCCATGTCGTTTGGAAAATCTCGTGCGCGTATGTTCTCTGGGGATCACCCCACTGTTACCTTTGCTGACGTTGCCGGGGTCGATGAATCAAAAGAAGAATTGAAAGAAGTCGTGGAATTTCTGCGCGAACCCCAGAAATTCATTGCTCTGGGAGCCAGAATTCCCAAAGGTGTCCTCTTAGTTGGGCCTCCGGGAACAGGGAAAACCTTATTAGCCAAAGCTGTTTCTGGCGAGGCAGGCGTACCCTTCTTTTCCATTTCTGGCTCTGAGTTTGTCGAAATGTTCGTCGGTGTAGGCGCCAGTCGCGTGCGTGATCTCTTCGATCAGGCCAAACGTAATTCTCCCTGTATCGTTTTTGTCGATGAAATCGATGCGGTTGGCCGCCAGCGCGGTGCAGGTCTGGGCGGCAGTCACGATGAACGTGAACAAACCCTGAACCAGATGCTGGTAGAGATGGATGGTTTCGATACCGATACCAACATTATCATCATGGCCGCTACCAACCGTCCCGACATTCTGGACCCAGCCTTGCTGCGCCCGGGCCGTTTCGATCGCCGCGTGGTGCTGGATCGCCCGGATGTCAAAGGCCGTGAGGCGATCCTCAAAGTACACATCAAAGGCAAGCCGATTGCGCCGGATGTCGATCTGGCAGTTATTGCCAAATCTACCCCGGGATTCGTCGGAGCAGACCTGGAAAACCTGGTCAACGAAGCAGCCATCCTGGCGGCGCGGCGTAACCGCACCAGCATTGGGCAGTCTGAGTTCGAAGAATCCATCGAGCGCGTCATCGCTGGCCCCGAACGCAAGAGCCGTTTGATTTCGGATAATGAGAAACGCATCGTGGCCTATCATGAAGCCGGACACGCTGTAGTGATGAACGCCATTGCGGAATCTGACCCGGTACAAAAAGTCTCGATTATCGCCCGCGGACAGGCTGGCGGCTTTACGCTTGCCCTGCCGGTGGAAGATTCGATCTTGATGGCGCGTAAGAAATTGCTGGCCGAAATGACTGGCCTGCTGGGCGGTCGTGTTGCCGAAGAAATCGTTTTCAACGATATTACTTCGGGGGCGTCGAACGACATCGAACGCGTCACCAAACTTGCCCGCACAATGGTGACCCGGCTGGGCATGAGCTCAGACCTGGGGCCAATGGTTTACGGTCAAAAAGAAGAATTGATCTTCCTGGGCCGTGAGATCAGTGAACAGCGTGATTATTCAGAAGCAGTAGCAGAAAAGATCGACGCTGAAGTCCGTGCTCTGGTAAATACCTCCTACGCGCGCGCGCGTCAGATCCTGACCGATTATCGCGATAGGCTGGACGCGGTAGCTCAAAAATTACTGGAAGTCGAAACCCTCTCGAGAGAGGAATTCGAAAAGATCTTCCCGCCGCCAGTAGAACACAATACCGGAACTCCGGTTGCCGTGGAAGACTGATCAACACGTAAATAGATGCCGCTGAAAGCGGCATCTATTTATTTAAGCTGGTGTTTCAGCACCTTTCCCACGGCAGATCGAGGCAGTGTCGTGAGAATCTTAATTTCTTTGGGTACCTTGTAATGAACCAGTTCATTGCGGCAAAAAGCAATCAGCTTTTCGGTATCCAGTTCGCTCCCCTCGCGAGTCACTATCCAGGCCGCCACCTTTTCCCCTTTGGCAAGATCAGGGATACCCTTCACCGCAACATCCAACACCCCAG